>ERZ887942.434-NODE-434-length-34777-cov-6.136225_pt1 | contig 34777 bp, 37 predicted proteins | sample MGYA00521099_ERZ887942 | MGnify/ENA primary metagenome ERZ887942 (study PRJEB32303, sample SAMEA104408605) | aquatic metagenome | biome: Brackish water; feature: Pelagic; material: water | place: Baltic Sea | collected 2014-06-07T06:48:00 | depth 16,251 m ...
GCATCGACGCAGCAACTCCTCGGCGAGCTCGATCAATTCATTGTTGACGTGATTAAGCCGATGGAGGACGAAGACGACAACATCCGCTTCTTCGACCGCCGTCGCGAAGACAGCCGGACCGACTGGGACCGTGATGGCCTGCCAAATGCCGAGTGGGAAGGCCTGCTGCGCCGGATGCGTGTCGCAGCTGACGAAGCCGGCTTCTATCGGCAGCAGCTGCCGGAACGGTTCGGCGGCAAAAACCTGGGCAGCCTCGACATGGCAATCGTGCGTGAACATTTGGCGCGCAAGGGCCTTGGCCTTCACAACGACTTGCAGAACGAGAGCTCGATCGTCGGCAACCTCGTCACCGTCTTGATGATGGAGAAGTACGGATCGCCCGAGCAACAAGCCGAATGGATCCCAAAAATGCTTGCCGGCACGGCGCGCATCGGTTTCGGGCTGACCGAACCGCTTCACGGCTCCGACGCCACCTGGATGGAAACCACTGCAACACGTGACGGTGACGAATGGGTCATCAGCGGTGAGAAGTACTGGAACACCGGCCTCCACCACGCCACCCACGACTACATCTTTGCCCGCACATCCGGTGAGCCAGGCGACGGACGTGGCATCACCTGCTTCATCGTGCCGACCGACTCACCCGGCTTCAAGATCGAAGAGTTCATGTGGACTTTCAACATGCCGACTGATCACGCCCATGTCCGGTTAAACGAAGTGCGGGTCAATGACGACACGATCCTTGGCGACGAAGGGCTCGGCTTGATGACCGCCCAGCTGTTCGTGCACGAGAACCGGATCCGCCAGGCAGCGTCGTCGCTCGGAGCCGGGCTGCACTGCATCGACACCGCAGTCGCCTACGCCAATAATCGCACCACGTTCGGCAAGACCCTCTCGACGAACCAGGCCATCCAATTCCCACTCGCCGAACTCGCCACCGAAGCCGAAATGTTGCGTGCCCTTATCTGGAAGACGGCATGGCAGCTCGACACGGGTGTTGACCATATGGAGATCACCGACAAGGTCGCGATGTGCAACTACCGCGCCAACCGCTTTGCTTGCAACGCCGCCGATCAGGCGATGCAGACGTGTGGCGGTATGGGCTACAACCGGGCAATGCCGTTTGAGCACATCTACCGTCACCATCGTCGCTACCGAATTACCGAGGGCTCGGACGAAATTCAGATCCGCAAGGTCGCCGGCAAGCTCTTTGGAATGACCGGCCGCGCCAAAGGCTGAGCGATGGAGCGGGCCGGTTTTGGTTAGAGGGCGACGTCAGCGACGGTGACGGAGAGCACCTGGCCTTGGGCTGCATGACTCACGCCGGTGGCGATGTTGCAGAAGAACACGTAGTTGCCCGGCTCAAGATCAAACTCGATGGTCTCGGTACCGCCGCTCTGCATGTTGCTGGTGCGACCGACGAAGTCGGCACCGAGCGTTGCTTCATCGATAGAGCCGTCAGCGAGCTGCGGAAGTGTCTCGTAGCTTTCGCCGCGAGCAATCGCGAAGTGATGCGGAAAGTCGCCGTCGTTGGTGACGTCGAACGTGATGACGCCAGGAATCAACTCGATCGGTGATTCGACGGCCCACTCAACGAGCGACACCTCGACGGCCTCCGCAACCTGTTCGGCAGGAATGATCGCATCGGTCACCACAGGTGCTTCGGACACGGGCATACCGGGGTCGGAAATGGGGACCAGAATCTCGGGCTCGCCAGGGTCAGATTCAGGCTGCTGGGGGGTTTCGCCTTCGGCCTCAACTGAATCGGACGAGGTCGTAGCATCGTCGCTCCCGCCGCACGCGGAAAGGGCAAGTATGGCAACGATGGAAACCGTGGAAACCGTGGCGATGAGGGCGGAACGACGCATTCGCACACTCTGACATGTCGGCGGTTCCAAAGGGGGTCACCGGTTGACAGGAATCGGTGCTGGCACGCTCCAATCGAGGGGCATCCGTTCGAAGTCGAAGAATGGAGCTTCGTCCTGCTCGGTAATCGCATCTTCGATCTGGTCGTAGAAGCCCCGGCCAGTTTATTCGGCGAAGGTGATCGCCACGTCGCTGCCGTCGTTGCGTATGAGTGTCTCGCGGCGTGGCATTCCACCCGTCTGCTTCATGTGTGCGTGGAACAACTCAAGGTCACCCGTGTCGTATGCGACATGCTGGCAGGAGTGGTCGCCGTGGCGGCCAACAAACTTGGTCACCTGCGACTTCTTCGCCCGGTCGATGGCTGACTTGGCACGCGCACTGGACTTGGCGTTGTGGCGTTCTGCACGCTCGAGATCGCACAGGGTTCAGACGACGACACGGTCGTAGCGCTGAGTTCGATCACGCAGATTCTCGAGATACACACCGTGACCGGAGTCGGCGATTTGCACCTCCGCATCGTGGCCCGATCCAACGATCATCTGCACGAAGTGATGCAGCAGATTGCGGCGGTGCCGACGGTGCAAAGAAGCCAGACTCAATTGGCATTGTCGACCGTTTTGAGTCGAACAATTGCTGACGTCCTCGCAGGAAACTGAGCGACGAATCGGCTTGTGGCCGGAGTGCTGCGCGGATCAGGTCACCCCCCGGAGACCTGATCCGCCGCAAGCGCGCCGACCCGACAAGATCTAGTCGACGAGGGAACGTTACCGGGACTGTGCCATAAGTCGCACCGCGCGTGGAGCATGATTTGTCGCAATCGAACGCCCGTTGGCGCGCGCGTGGTGTAAAAGCGCGGCATCGTCAGCAGGAACGGACATCTCGAGAGCGAAGTTGACGCGCTTCGCCACTGGCTTCACGACTGGGATTGGCGCGATCCGGCCTGGGGTAGCAACGCGATCGAAATCTGGAACTCGGTGCGCGAGCAGTGCCCGATGGCCATGACCGAACGATACGGGCGGGCCTTTATGCCAGTCACGATGGAAGCTGAGCGGCGTGAGTACACGCAACACCTGATTGCTCAGGTTCGCGAGAAGGCGAACGATTCCCAGTCAGGTCGTCCGGCCACTGCCGACGCCGCTGCGCAGTATTCGCAGCACATCCCGGTGCATGGGATCGCCCAGATGATCGGCGTGCCCGACAGCGCCGCGGATCTCTTCCGCGACTGGATCTACTGCAACTTCCAACTGGCTCCGCGCGACAACAAGGTGCGCGAGCAAGTGACTGCTGAGATGCGGGCCTGTGGCATCTGGCTACGAATCCCGACGACCTCGCTCGCCTGGCTGCGGTGGTCGAGGACCCGGACGACATGCTCTGGCTCACGTTCACCGAGGAAGTGGTGCGTTACTACGCGCCGGTCACGATGGGCCGCAGGGTCATTGGCGACACGGAGATCCAGAGTTGCCCGGTCCGTGCCGGCGAGCAAGTGCTGGTTACTTTCCCGGCTGCAAATCACGACCTGCTCGCCTTCGATGATCCTCACGAGTTCCGGATTGACCGAGCCGAGAACCGTCACGTTGCATTCGGGCTCGGCGTTCATCGTTGCCTCGGGTCGAATCTCGCCCGGTTGGAGATGCACATCGCATTCCACGAGTGGGTGCGCGCGTTCCCGAACTTTTAGCTCGACACGTCAGAAGAAACGATGTTGGCGAACGGCCAGATTCGCGGCCCTCGGAACATTCCCGTTGTGCTGGAGGGCTGAGCCGCTGCAGGACCAAGAGAGCCCTCGTTCCGTGGGGAGACAACGCAAGCGCACTCGTCACCGGTGTCGCCAGACGTTTTCGAAGACCGCGATCGACATCTACGGGGCTGATGACAAGAACCTGTTCGCGCAACTCACCGTCGTGTTTGGCAACACCAACTTGGCGATTGCCTTCGAGCACGGTCTGATGTCGCCGCGAAATGGATTGGCCGAAGTCATTGCAACACATCGCGATGCCACGGTGGGCGCACGACTCACTCTTGCTCTAGAGCCCCAAAGGCTCAGAGTGCCAAGACCCGGAGCCAGCGTCAGAGTTCGGCCGAGCCGCCCGGCCCGGTGATCGTCGCGGTGAGGCCGCCGCGCTCGGCCGCCACGACGTCAATATCGAGACCAAGTGCAGCAAGTGGTCCCATGACGTTGAACGGCAGCGGATGGTTGACCGCAAAATTCTCGAGTTCGACTCCGCCGGGCTGCGTGGCGCTGGGGAGCGCGGTGTCACCCCAGTCGATGATGAACGGCAGCGTCGACGACGACGGGAAGGTCAGTGCCCAGACCAGCAGCTCGCCGTTCGGGGCCTTCCGACTCATGTCGTTGATTGGACCCGTGTCGTAGCCAGCGTTGAAGCAAAGGTCGACGAGATCCTCAATTGTTTCGTCGTCGGTGGGCCGTACTGCAAAGCCAACGAGCCCCGGGCCGTCGAGGTCGTCGATGCCAAACGGCCGAGGAATTTCGGGGTCGGGTTGGCCGGGATCCGGGGCGATAATTTCGAGGTAGCACTCGCCGAGGGAGACGAGAGCGTTATGCGTACCGAGCCCGATGTGGGCGCCTCCCATTGCTGGCCTGATGCCCGTCTGTTGCTCAAACCAGTCGATCCCTTCGGGGAGGTCGGCGACTGCGTACACGAGATGATCGATCACGGCCATTTCACGATCCTCGCAGCCGAGCCCAGATTCTTTAGTATCAATCGACATGAGCACAAATGAAGAGTTTGCCGGCAAGGTCGCATTGGTCACCGGTTCGTCGAGCGGTATCGGCGAGGAAACTGCCCGCCGCCTGTCTGCACTCGGCGCCACCGTCGTCGTCAACTCTTCGCAATCGGTCGAAGCCGGAGAAGCGGTCGCGGCAGCGTTGCCGGGGACAGCGACCTACATCCGGGCTGACATCAGCAATCAGGACGAAGCCCACGGCCTCATCGACGCGACCATCGAACGATTCGGCCAGCTCGACTTTTTGATCAACAACGCCGGGTGGACCACCGAGGTGCCGCACGACCAGCTCGACGATCTGACGGACGAGATTTTCCGAAAGACCTTCGACGTCAATGTGTTTGGCACCTGGTGGCTGACCAAGCGGGCAATTCCGCACCTTCGCAAGAGCGACGACCCGAACATTGTCAACATTACGTCGATCGCAGGCGTCAGGCCGGTGGGCTCATCGATGGCCTATTCGATGACGAAGGCAGCGCTCAACCAGATGACGTTGCTGCTGGCGAAGTCCTATGGGCCGATCCGTGTGAACGCAGTTGCGCCCGGCCTCGTGGCCACCCCGTGGACCAAAGACTGGGATGCGCTGCATGCCGCTGTCGCAGCCACCGCTCCCGTGCCGCGTTCGGCAACGCCGCAAGACTGCGGTGAGGCTGTGCTTGCATTGCTCCGCAACAAATATGTGTCAGGCGAAATCTTTGTTGTCGACGGAGGCCTCACTCAAAAGATGTGAGGCCTGCTCAGTGAGTGGCGACGCAAAACTCGTTGCACTCAGGGTCGCTTAACGTGGTCCACCGGACGTTCCACTCGTCCTTGTCGTGTACGACGGTGGCGCCGAGCCTCAGGAGTCGCTCGTGGCGAGTGTCGAGTTCGCCGAGCGCCTCGCCACGACAAAGTCGGTGAGCGTTTGGAAGCCAATCCAGCTGGCTGTTGATCCACTGAGCGTGTACCTGTTCGACCGAGAGACCCGACTTCGGCTTGACGGGCTTCAGCGCGTACGCATCTCGGCTAACCACGCTGGCAGCCGTGTGGGTCGACCGCCGTTGGTGGTGCAGCCGTGCACGGTCACGCCGGTCGCGTGAGCGAGGAGCTCGTTGTCTGATCCGGTGGTCACGAGGTAGGCCATCTGGAACGTGGCGCGAGTAACGGCTGCGAGCGAAAGATGGATGGTGATCACGTCATCGAAACGCAATGGTTGTCGGTATGTGACGAACGATTCGAGGACAGGTGACTCAAGGCCGGCATCGCGCCACTCTGTGAACGGGTGGCCGACGTGCGCGAGAAACGCGACGCGGGCCTCTTCGAAGTAGGCGAGGTAGTTGCTGTGGTGGACAATCCCCATGGCGTCGGTTTCAACGAAGCGCACGCGAATCTGGTGAGTGAATTCATAGTCGGCAGGTGAGGAGGTCGGTTCGACAGACAGGCGCACGCGGTGATTCTTCCACGCGCCGACCAGACCGACTGCCACGCTCTTGTCACGCTCTTGGCACGCCCTGGTCAGACCAAGGTGTGACAGGTCGGTTGCGCGAGGATGGCAGGGTGACGCCAGCCGTGAAGATGTTGGAGATTGCTGGCGTCAAGCACGCGATCAGCGAGTACGACCGGCATCTGTCCGGCGACGGTGCGCTGCGCGACTTCGGCAGGGAGGCCGCCGAAGCGCTCGGCCTCTCAGATGACGAGGTCTTCAAGACGCTGATCGTGGTCGTTGAAGGTGGGCCGCGCTCACCTGAAATGGTGGTGGCCGTTCTCCCGGTCAGCTGTCAGCTGTCGATGAAGCTGATCGCTGTAGCCGCTGGTGCGAAGAAGGCGACGATGTGTGATCCGGTCGCAGCGGAACGGTCGTCCGGCTACGTGATTGGCGGCATCAGCCCGCTCGGACAGCGGCGTCAGTTGCGAACTGTTGTTGATGAGTCCGCTCAACTGTTCGACACGATCTACGTGAGTGGAGGCAAGCGAGGCCTCGACATCGGGCTCGCGCCATGCGACCTGATCAGCGTGCTCAATGCGACCGTGGCCTTGATCACTACATGAGGTCGTCGTCTGGCGACGGCACAACGACCATGTACTCAAAGGTGTTGTAGATGGTTGTCCGAGCCGAAACGCAACCGGTCGCGTTCAGCGAGCGGGGTGGCGTTGCAGGGCTTCGATCCGAGCGACGCGTGTTCGTGCCGCCGGATGTGAGGCAGCCAGCCGCGCTCGCCAGCCGATGGCGCGGCCGCCCGTGCCGTTGGCGAGGACCTGGCGCAGTGCACTCGCCAACTCGGGGCCGAATCCCATTGCGACAGCGCGTTTGTCGGCGTCGAACTCAGCGCGCTGGCCAACGAAGTTCCCGAGTGCATCACCCGCACACAACGCTGCGGTGAAGACCCACGACACTGCCTTGAAAAAGGTGGCCGCGAACTGCCCGGCAGTTCTGATAATCCGCGACTGGCGCCCGAAGCTCTGCGCCGCCGCCTGGCCCACGTTTTCGAAGAAGAAGCCGATTCGAGCCAGGAATACGACGGGTGCCGACAACCAGTGAGCGATGGTGATGGCCACCGTGTGGAGGCCGAGGTGGTGGCTGATTTCGTGAGCGAGCACGCCACGTAGTTGGGTCGGCGTCAGCTCCTGGGCAGCGAATGAGGTGACGACGACGAGGTGCCCACCGCAGGCAAAGGCGTTCAACTCGTCGGATGGCAGCACTCGCAGGACGTAGCGACTTGGTGGCAGGTGGTTGGCCTGGGCGATTTCGGCCCAGGCGGGAGCGATCAGCGCGGCTTCTTCGGGGTGAGCCCGACGTGCACCCAGAATGGGGGTCAGTACCGCGGTTTGGAAAGGCCGCACGAACAACAATAAGCCGGAGGCGGCGAACACAACGACCGTCCAGCGAAAAGGCACCCCGAAGACCATGTTGGCTGGCCACCAGAGCAGGCCGAGTGCCAGCAGGCTGAACGGAGCCATCGCAACGACCGGGACGAACGCCCAGATCGCTGATCGTTCGACGCTCCGAGCGCCCCGTGACCGAGCCATCAAGATGCTCATGATAGAGATTTTATGTGAGCTGGAACTGACTGAATCGAGAAACTCACCCTTCGTGTTTGCGTCCACGTTCAGGGTGGTGAGCGGCGGAGGGACCGTGTATGATTCTTGAAGAATCCTATGAAGGAGCCGAAGGGCTTGACAGATGCACAAGGATTACCACCGAGAAGCAGTAGGCAACAACGAGTGAACAGAAATGAAAATTGAGTGCCAGGATCGATGGCCGCAGAGCGGTCAAAAGCCAGAACGCTGCTCGATGACGCCGCGGCGTGCCGAGTTGCAGACCCCGTTCGGGCGCGCAAGTTGGTCCTCGACGCACGCACGCTCGCACGAGCATCGGAACTGACGGACAACGAAGCCGAAGCGCTTTACTCGCTGGCCTCCATTGCCCACCAGCGTGGCCATACCGACGATGCGTTCGCCCTCGCAGCCGAAGCTGTTGAGGTGGCCTCGCGCCACGAGCCGTCGCTGACGCTCGCCTGGTCGCACCACCTGCTCGGTGTGGTCCACTACCAGGCCAGCAACTTTGCTTCTGCCCTCGAACAGTCGCTTGCGGCCCTCCAGGTGTATCGCACCACTGGCCACGAGATCGACGAGGGCAAAATTCTCCACACGATCGCCGCCGTGTACCAGTCGATGGGCGATCACGACCGTGCGATTGCCACGTACGAGAACGCTCTGGCGATCAACGAGCCGCTCGGTCGTCGTGACCTCGATGCCATGGTGCTCGGCAATCTCGCCCGTATCCGCGGCCGTCGCGACGAGTACCTCGCGGCGGTCAGCCTCGGCCGACGCGCTGTCGGGCTCGCTCGCGAACATGCGCCGCAGCTGATCGCTGGTCTGCTTGCGGATCTCGCCGAGGCATACGTCGGCCTCGCTGATCACGCCAGTGCAACTTTGTGCTTCGCTGAAGCTCGGGCCGACTGGGAATATCGTGTGGCTGACGGACAAGAATTGGCTCCGGCCGAGCAGCTCGCGATCATGGTGTCCGAGGGTCGCGTTGCGCTGCGGAGCGGTCAGACCGACGAGGCGATCGGATCGCTCGCGGCCGCACTCGACCTTGCCGACCGCACCGATCACCGCGAATCCAAACTCGAAATCCACGACCTCTTGGCCATGGCCTACAAGCAGGCAGAAAAATTTGACGAGGCACTCGATCACCGCGAGCGTCACTTCGCGTTGCACCGTGAGATTTTCACCGACTCCGCTGACCTCCGCTCGCGAACATTGCAGATTGCTCACGACAACCAGACGGCTCGGCATCGCGCCGAGATCACGCGCCTACAGACCACCGAATTGGCCAGTAGCTTCGCCGCTCAGCACGCTGATGCTGACGCCTATCACCTCGAAGCGTTCGAACGTCTGGCATCGCTCGCCGAATTCCGTGGCGGCAACACCACGAAGCACACCGATGCCGTCGGCGACCTGTCCGCCGAAATCGCTCATGCGATCGGCCAGCCGCCGGAGTGGTGCGAGCGTTTGCGCTTAGCTGCACGTTTGCATGACGTCGGCAAGGTCGCCATCTCCGATTCGGTACTCCTGAAGCCCGGCCCACTCACGATGTTGGAATTCGACGAGGTCAAACAGCACACCGTGCTCGGCCATCGCCTGCTGTCGGGCGTGTCAACCGATCTGTTCTCGCTCGCTGCCGAAGCTGCCTGGGCCCATCATGAGTGGTGGGACGGCTCGGGCTACCCGAACGGCCTGAGTGCGAAGGCAATCCCGTTGTCCGGCCGCATCGTTGCCGTCGCTGACGTGTACGACTCTCTCGCCACCCGTCGCGTGTACAAACGCGAATGGAGCTTGGCTGAAGCGATCCGCTTCGTTCGGTCTGGATCGGGCGCTCAGTTCCAGCCGGAGTTGGTCGACGCATTCGTGCAAGTGATGGTGGCCCGCGACTCGTCGCTGGAAGCGGAACTCGCTTAACCCTGCGGTAGCGGCAGTGTTATCGCTGCGATCTACGGTTACAGCCATGGCTGCCAACAGCACTGCGATCACGCGTGATGAGCGCATCAAAATGCGTGAGCGGAACCCGAAGTGGCGCAACGATCCGGTGCGGATCGAAATGCTTGAGTGCATCAACTGCGACGCTTGCCTGCGGGCATGTCCACCGAATTTCGGTGCGATTTTCAACCACGGTGCCGACGTCGTGATCATCCCTGAACTGTGCAGCGGTTGCGACAAGTGCATCCCGGCATGCCCGGTTGACTGCATCTATCCGGACCCTGACTGGACCCCTGAGACCGCAACGTCCAGTGGCTCCGGTGACTGGTGGGAGTTGCCGCACTCAGACGACGATCCCTACGTCTAACTCCCACTCCCACTCCCACTCCCACTCCCACTCCCGTCGGGTCGTGGGTGGACTTTCCAGCAGGTTGTCTGGTCGGCAGGTTGTCTGGTCGAAGGTAACGAGAGCATCGATCCGGCCTGCGGCCCTGGATCGGGCCCTTCGGTTCGATCTACTCCTGCCATCTCCTGCCATCTCCTGCCATCTGCTCCACCTTTGTAGGCCCCGAGGCTGCGAACAATGCGCGGAACTCGGTGGTGATGCGTCGGCTGAGGTGCACTGAGCAAGTAGAAAGGGCGGTTGATGAGTGAGCCAATGATTCTTCCCGGTTGTGAGCCACTGAGCCATGACGGCAGCCGCAACGCTGGCGTGCTGGTGATTCACGGTTTCACCGGTAACCCGTCGTCGCTTCGCGCTCAAGCCGATTCGTTCGCCGAGCTCGGTTATCACGTCGAGCTGCCGCGGCTGCCCGGCCACGGCACGACCATCGACGACATGTTGGCGACCAACTGGGCTGACTGGTCGGGTGAGGTCGAAGCTGCCTACCAGCGCCTCGCAGCGCGTACTGCCAACATCGTCGTCATGGGCCTCAGCATGGGTGGCACGCTCACCCTGTGGGCAGCATTGCAGCACCCCGATGTGGCTGGCCTCGTTCTTGTCAATCCGGCAGCTGCGAATCAGGCCGACGACGCACGGGCGATGATTCAGGAGATGGTCGAGGACGGCATGGCCGTGGCGCCTGGAATCGGTTCCGACATCGCTGACCCCGATGCGACCGAGATTGCCTACGAAGGAACGCCGCTCGTGCCGCTGCTCTCGCTGTATAACGATGGCATTGCGCCTATTACTGATCGTTACGGCGACCTCGCTATGCCGATCCTGCTCTACACCTCGAAAAATGATCACGTGGTGCCACCTGCAGCGAGTGACCACTTGGCAGCGACCGCTGGCGGCGCAGTCGATCACGTGCTGCTTGAGCGGAGCTTCCACGTTGCCACGCAGGACTATGACGCCGCCGACATCACCGCCGGTGCTGCAGCCTTCGTTGCACGAGTGACCGGAGCATGACATGAGCCTGTTGAGCAGCATCCCGTCGCCGTCGTTCAATTCCTTCGACATTGGTCCACTCAGCCTGAACATCTACGGGTTGGCCATTGCCTGTGGTGTGATTGCCGCGGTCTGGCTGTTCGGCAAGCGTCTCGAAGAGCGCAACGCCGGCACGGCAGATGATGCGAGCTCGATTGCGGTCTGGGCAGTCATTGCCGGGGTGATCGGAGCGCGTCTCTATCACGTGGTCACCGACTGGGATCGCTTCACCGACAACTACGCAGCCATCCCGAAGTTGTGGGAAGGCGGCCTCGGGATTCCGGGCGGTCTCGCTGCTGGCATTCCGGTCGGGCTGCTCATTGCGAAGCGGAAGGGCATCAGCATGCCGATGGCGGCCACATGCGCTGCGCCGGCAATCCCGCTCGCACAGGCGATTGGACGCCTTGGTAACTACTTCAACCAAGAGCTTTACGGCAAGGCAACGAACCTGCCGTGGGCACTTGAAATCGATGACGCCCACCTCCTCGACGGCTATGCCTCAGGCACCACGTTCCACCCGACGTTCCTCTACGAACTGCTGTGGAGCTTGGCGCTGTGTGGCGTGCTGCTGTGGATCGATCGCAAGTGGCGGCCGGGCCTCGGCCAGCTCATGGCGATGTACATCATCGGCTATGGAATCGGTCGGTTCTGGGTCGAGGGACTCCGCATTGATCGGGCTGATGAACTTGTTGGCCTGCGGTGGAACCAATGGGTCGCGATTGCCATGGTCGTGGGCGGCAGCGTTGCTCTCGCCGTGATGCGCCGTCATCCGATCCTCGAAGAGACCGATGTCGTCGACAACGACGCAGCTCTCGAACCTGCAATCGCTGACCCCGACGACTGATCGACCTGTGCGCACATTCTGTGTGAGCGATTGCGGCGTCGTCGCCCAGATCTGCTCGCACAAAAGCTGGCCCGCGTTTTGTGCGAGCAGAAGCGGCGTCGGTTTCTGCTATCGCTCACACAAAAAATACTGATCGACCGGCCGTGCGCGGTGGGATGGGGCGGGGTGATTTAGCTGCCGGAAACTTGGCGGACGTCGGGGATCTGGTTGGCGAGGACCGCGGCGGCGTCGGCTGAGAGTTTGTCGTCGGTGATCAAGACGTCGGCATCGCTCAGGTTGGCGAAGGAACTGAGGCCAGTGACGCCCCACTTGCTGTGATCAGCGAGGACAATCTTGCGTCCCGAGGCCTGGATAAACGCTCGGTTCGTGTCCGATTCCAAGATGTTTGGCGTGGTGAAACCGGCCCGTTCGCTCATGCCGTGCACCCCAATGAACAAGGTGTCGACATGGAGTGCAGCAAGTGCGGTGGCCGCGATCGGGCCGACGAGCGCATCGCTGGGCGTTCGGACACCACCGGTGAGGATGATGTTTCGATCGGCGCGCCAGAACTCGTTAAACACTTCGGCAACGCGCATGCTGTTGGTGACGACGGTCAGGTTTGGGATTGCAGCGAGTTCGCCGGCGAGCCGCCAAGTGGTGGTGCCGGCCATGAGGCCGATCGTTGCGCCGCCCCGGACGAACTCGGCAGCGGCCCGGGCAATGGCTTGCTTCTCGGCTGTCTGCGTATTCGATTTGGCGTCGAAGCTGGGCTGATCGGCGGCATGGTCGGTTGAGACCTTCGCACCGCCGTGCACTTTGACGAGAGCACCGGCTTCGTCGAGCACATCGAGATCTCGCCGGATGGTCATGTCGCTGACATCCAGCAGCGTGGCGAGTTCGGTGACCCGAACAGAACCGCGTGTTCGAACTTCGGACACGATGAGATCATGGCGTTCCTGTGCCAGCGACCGGGAGACCGGGAAAATGTTGGTCGCCAAGTTCATATCGGTGTTCATGTGCGCCATCTTCTCGCAAGAATGCGTCGAAATCAACAGCTCTACACAGACTGTGTCTGGAATACGCGCAGACCATGTGATCGTTCGCACACCGGAGTGCAGTCATTCGGACATCTTTTCGGACATCCCTATGAAGAGTCCGCCGCTGCCCGTTCTTTATGATGCGTCACTGTGATGATTCGCCTCTCCGCTGGTGCCAACATGAACGCAGCGACGGATGTCGTCGTTGATACCTCGACTGGCGCCCCGACGATCGTGCACTGGGGTGCATCGCTCGGTGTTGACGTCGACCTGGACACGGTGCTCCCCGCGCTCAGCCGGCCGATCGTGCACGGGACCTTCGACGAGATCGCACCAATTTCGGTTGTTCCCGAACACGGCTCGGGGTGGACCGGGCGCCCCGGGCTGCTCGGTCGCCGTGGTGGCGGCAAAGCCTGGGCGCCTCGCTTCTCGAACCCGACGCACACCCTTGACGGCAACTCACTGTCGGTTCATTCCACCGATGACGTCGCCGGCCTCGCACTCAACGTCACCATCGTGCTCGACGACGTACTCCATGTCTGGGTGACCATCAGCAACACTGCGGATCGCCGCTACAGCCTCGATGGGCTGACCGTCACGTTGCCGGTTGCTCAACAGGCTGGTGAACTCCTCAGCTTCGAAGGCCGCTGGTCCCGAGAGTTTCATCCCGTCCGGAGCGACTGGACCAACGGATCGCTGCTCGTCGAGAACCGACGCGGTCGAACCTCACATGAGTATCCCCCCGTCATATTCTTCGGGCAGCGCGGTTTTAACGAGTGGGCTGGTGAGGTGTGGGGCGCGCACGTTGCATGGAGCGGTAACCACACGATGCTTGCCGAGCGGCTCCCTGATGGGCGTCGCTACATCCAGGCCGGCGAACTGCTACACCCCGGCGAGATTGTCCTCGAACCCGGCCAGTCCTACACCACACCGGAGACCATCGCGGTGTACTCACCGCAGGGCCTCACGCCCGCAACGCACGGCTTCCACCGGTCGTTGCGCGCCCGGTCGAACCATCCCGTCAAGCCGCGTCCGGTCTTGCTCAACACGTGGGAAGCGGTCTACTTCGACCACGAGACCGAGAAGCTCAAGGCACTCGCCGACGCCGCTGTCGACCTGGGTATCGAACGGTTCGTGCTCGACGACGGCTGGTTCGGCTCCCGCCGCGACGACACCACAAGCCTGGGCGACTGGTGGGTTTCGGAGAGCGTCTACCCCGATGGGCTCGAACCGCTCATCAGGCACGTCACTGGGCTTGGTATGGAGTTTGGCATTTGGGTCGAGCCGGAAATGGTCAACCCTGACAGCGATATCTTCCGTGCACACCCCGACTGGGTGTTGACCACCGACGGATACGAACCGGTGCTGGGCCGACAACAACTCGTGCTCGACCTCGGCAACCGCGAGGCGTTCACATTTATCTACGACTGCCTGGACAAGCTGCTTGGCGACCACGACATCTGCTTCGTGAAGTGGGACATGAACCGTGACCACATTCAAGGTGCGAACCAGCACGGTGCGGCCGGAACCAATGCCCAGACCATGGCGCTGTATCACCTGATCGACAAGCTGCGCCGGGCACACCCGAACGTTGAGTTCGAGTCGTGTGCGTCAGGTGGCGGCCGCATCGATCACGAAATATTGAAGCGCACCGAGCGCGTCTGGACCAGCGACTGCAACGACGCGCTCGAACGTCAGGTCATCCAGCGCGGCGCGTCGATGCTGATCCCGCCTGAGCTGATGGGCAGCCACATCGGGCCCACCAGATCGCACACCACAGGGCGCACACAGACGCTGTCGTTCAGGGCGGCTACGGCCATGTTCGGGCATCTCGGTGTCGAGTGGAACGTCACCAAGCTGACCGACGAGGAGCGTCTGGCGCTCCGCGCCGTCATTGCTCTGCACAAGGAGCACCGCGAGTTGTTCCACAACGGCGACTACGTGCGTTTCGATTCGGATGCGCAGTTCAACGCTGTCGGGGTCTATGCCGCAGACCGGAGCGAAGGCATTGTGTCGTTCGCTCAGCTCACCACGGCGCCGAGCCAGACGCCGCCGCCGCTGCGGCTCCCTGGCCTCGACGTCGACGCCATTTACCGGATCGAACACCTGGGCATCCCGTACGAGAGATGGGGTGCGGCGCGGACCCAGCCCGGCTGGCTGACCGACGGCGCACTCCTCACCGGCCGGCAGCTCGCTGCGCACGGCGTGCAGCCTCCGACGCTGCACCCTGAGTCAGCGGTGCTCTTCAAGCTCACACGGCAGTAGCCGATCGCCCGGGAAGTGCACTGCTGCGACGGCAACATTCGTCAGGTCGTCGCTGACAGTCCTGACGAGCTACGTTGGCGAGGTGAACGCCGCTCTCGTCGACTCACGACGGGCGTGGCTGACCGTCGTTGCAGCATTTCTCGCATCAGGCGTCACGCTCGGCGTTGCCTACAGCTTCGGAGCTTTCTTTGAGGCCATGAGCGAAGAGTTTGGAGCGGCGAAGAGTGCGACCGCAGTGATCTTCGGGATCACTACGTTTCTCTTCTTCTCGCTCAGCATCTTCACCGGCCGACTGTCGGATCGATTTGGCCCGCGGATCGTCTTGGTCATCGGTGCGGTAGCGATGCTCGTTGGCTTACTCGCTACGAGCCGTGTGCAGTCGCTCGGTCTGGGCTACGTCACCTACGGGGCGGGCGTTGGCATTGCTGCAGCGTGTGGATACGTGCCGATGGTTGCTGTGGTCGGCGGCTGGTTCGTTGAGAAACGAGCGGTCGCTGTTGGGCTGGCGGTTGCCGGAATCGGTGTGGGCACGTTGGTGCTGTCGCCAGTGTCCGCTGCGTTGATCAATCGGTGGGGTTGGCGAGACACGTACGTCTTCTTTGCAATCGGCGGCGCCAGCGTCCTCCTGCTCTGTATCCCGCTGATCGACCGACCGCCGGGCGACGGAACGCCGCAGCCGTCCCGATTCGCCGATGCGCTCGCGAGCCCCGTGTTCCGCCGCATCGCGATGTCTGCGACTGCGCTGGGGTTGGCGCTGTTCGTTCCGTTCGTTTTTGTCGGTCAGTACGCAAAGGAACGTGGCATCGGCTCGGTGCAGGCCGCCGTGCTCGTCGGCGTCCTGGGTGGTTCGAGCGTCGTGTCACGCGTGGGCTTTGGGTCGCTCGTTAAGCGGTTCGGGTCATTCCGGCTGTATCGGGCGTGCTTGGCGGTCCTCGGTGGCAGTTTCCTGATTTGGTTCGTTGCTGGGAGTTCCTACGCAGTGCTCGTCGTGTTCGTGCTCGTGCTGGGCATCGGCTACGGCGGATTCGTCGCGCTCAGCCCGATCGTCATTTCTGACCGGTTGGGTGTTGCCGGGCTCGGCTCAATCCTTGGCCTGCTGTATACGTCTCCGGGTGTCGGTGCGCTCATTGGAACGCCGTTCGCTGGCTGGGTCATTGATCAGACGGGCGGCTACCGGTGGACGATCGCCATCTGCTTTGCGTGTACAAGCGTGTCGGTGGCGTTGCTCAGCGGTCTGCCGGTCGACGTGTCGGGACGCCTCGAGCGGGCACCCGACGCACGCGGCTGACTCAGCTGATCGTCGACTGAAACTTCCGCATCAGCCACGGCCCGGCCTCGACCGGTTCATGCCTCGGCGCAGTTCCTGGCTCGACACACGTCGGGAGACACTCGATCGTGGCATCCCAGTTCGCCATGTGGAAGAACGCCATTGACTGGCGCGCTGCGGGGTCGGCTGCGGTGACGCGGTGGACCGTGGATCTCCAGCGATCGTTCGTCCACTGCGCGATCGAGTCGCCGAGGTTGACAACAAAGTTGTTCGGATCGGGTGCGATGTCGATCCACGACCCGTCTGGCGATTCAATCTGCAAACCCGGCACGTGATCGGTCCGCAGAATCGTGAGTGTGCCGTAATCGGAGTGTGCGCCAGCACGGAGTGCATCGGGCCCAATCGGAGTCATGGCGAGGGCCGGGTAGTTGAGTGCTCGCATCGAGGTAATCGGCCGATCGATGAGTGGGTCAAAATAGTGAGCGGGCAAGCCGAGTGCGATGGCCATCACCGACATCAAGTGTTCGCTGACCGCAGCGAGGGCTTGGTAGTACGCAGTCCACGATTCACGGAGACGTGGTGGATGCTCAGGCCACAAGCTGGCGGAGCGGATCCATGCGTCATCGCGAGATGCTGAGATCGCGTTGGCTGCGCAGTCGGGGCCGACTGACAGCGATTCCTTGAGGTCGGGTGGCGGGGACTCGGCTCCGGTCGACTTGGCGAGTGACTCGAACCCGAACGGTGAGAAGCCGTACGGGTAGCCAGGCTCGGGGAACTCGATTCGCCGCTTCTCGGCGTCGGCGAGCGCGAAGAACTCGCCAGCATCGCTCCATGCCGCGTCAGCGATCGACCGGTCGATCGACGCAAGCGGGATGCAGAAGAACCCAACTTCCTCGCACGCCCTCGCCATGCTGCGAGCCTGGTCTTCGATCGGTGCTGTCAGGTCGATCACATCCAGATGCATCTGCGACTCCATCCAGGAACGATACGCGCGACGCGCCTGTGACGTTTGTTGGTCTCCATTTCGGGAAGGGCGCCTGGATATCCGATTTCGTGGGCGCGGGTGGGGGATAGCCTCGGCCGGGTGCCAGATGTCCCCAAGATCAGCGCCGCAGATGTGAGCAAGGTGGCCACCTTGGCCCGGCTCTCTCTGACCGACGACGAGTTGACCACTGCGACTGCCGAACTGTCGGCGATGCTCGACCATTTCGCTGACATCGATGCGCTCGATCTCGACGGAGTTGAGCCGATGATGCAACCAACGCCACTCGCCAACGTGATGCGCGAAGACATCGAGGGGGAAACGCTCGATCGTGACGAAGTGCTCGGTCAAGCGCCTCTCACAGAAGACGGCCGTTTCCGCGTGCCGCCGATCATCGGAATCGAAGACTGAACGGCATGAGCAGCATGAGCGATCAACCAACCACCGCCGTCGACCTCGCCTGGAATGTCCGCAACAGCGTGAGCAAGGCCGTCGATGTCGTCGATGAATACCTCGCCCGCATCGATGAACGTGACGGCGAGATCAACGCCTTCAACCTCGTGCTCACCGATCAGGCACGCGAACGCGCTGCCGAGATCGACGAGATGATTTCCCTCGGTCGCGACCCGGGCCCGCTCGCTGGAGTCCCGGTAGCGCTCAAAGACAACCTCTGTACCCGAGGCATCCCGACCACGTGCTCGTCCAAAATCCTCGCCGATTGGAAGCCGCCCTACGACGCCACCGTGGTCACCCGACTGCGTGACGCCGGAGCGATCTTCGTGGGCAAAACCAACCTCGACGAGTTCGCTATGGGATCGAGCACTGAGAACTCTGCGTTCGGCCCGACCAAGAACCCGCTCGACACAAGTCGCGTTCCCGGCGGCTCGTCAGGTGGATCCGCCGCAGCCGTGGCCGCGAACTTCGCCGCCGTCAGCTTCGGCTCCGACACCGGTGGGTCGATCCGCCAACCCGCAGCACTTTGTGGCGTGGTCGGCGTCAAACCCACCTACGGCGCAGTCAGCCGACTCGGGCTCATCGCATTCGGATCCAGCCTCGACCAGATTGGCCCGTTTGCCCACACCGTGCGCGACGCAGCAGTCGCGCTCGAAACGATCAGCGGCCATGATCCGGGCGACTCGACGAGTATTCAGCAAGGCCCGCTCGACCTCAGCCGCACCCTCGACTCTGGTGTCGAAGGCCTGCGTGTCGGCCGCATTAGCGACCTACCGAAAGGCGCCAGCCCCGACGTCGAGGAACGCCTCGAGGCTGCCTTCGATGCGCTGCGCGAAGCCGGCGCCGAGATCGTCGATGTTGAGATGCCTGCATTCAACTATGGCCTCACCGCCTATTACCTGATTGCGCCTGCTGAGGCGTCGAGCAACCTGGCCCGTTTCGACGGCGTTCGATTCGGCATGCGCACGCCAGCGCCTGACACGAACTCGATGTACACGGCCACGCGCACAGACGGTTTCGGTGCCGAGGTGAAGCGCCGCATCATGCTTGGCACGTATGCACTCTCGGCCGGCTATTACGACGCCTACTACGGGCGTGCGCAGAAGGTCCGTCGACTCATCGCCAATGACTTCGCTGCGGCCTATGCCAAGGCCGATGTGTTGCTCACGCCGGCATCGCCCACTGTTGCCTTCAAACTTGGCGACAAGGCCAGCGACCCGCTTGCCATGTATCTCTGCGACACGTACACGATCCCGTCGAACCTCACCGGCGACCCGGGTATGAGCGTCCCGTTCGGCACCGGCGAACACGGCATGCCGGTCGGTGTGCAGATCCTCGCCCCGGCGCTCAAGGACCACGTGATGTTCCAGGCTGCAGCGACACTTGAACGGCATATGCAGAACCACCAGGATCAGAACGTGAGCGGATCATGAGCATCACCTATGTGAACGACGACGGCTACTACCCGTCGAACGAGGAACACCCTCGTTGGGAGCACGAGGGTTACGAGATGGTCGTTGGCCTCGAGGTGCACGTCGAACTTGCCACGCGTACCAAGCTGTTTTCGTCGGCGCCAAACCGTTTCGGTGACGAGCCGAACACGAACATCGACCCGGTCACGCTCGGCCTGCCGGGGGCGCTCCCGGTACTCAACCGGCAGGCAGTCGAGCTGGCAATGCGCCTTGGCATCGCTCTCAACTGCACCGTCCAGAAGTCGACGTTCGCCCGCAAGAACTACTTCTACCCGGACATGCCAAAGGCGTATCAGATCAGCCAGTACGACGAGCCAATCAATATCGACGGCTGGCTCGACCTGCCTGACGGTTTCCGTGTGGGCATCGAGCGCGGCCACCTCGAAGAAGACACTGGTAAGTCCACACACGTCGGTGGTGCCGGCGGCCGTATCCACGGTTCTGACTACTCACTGATCGACTTCAACCGTGCCGGTGTTCCATTGGTCGAGATCGTCAGCCGCCCTGACATTCGCCATCCCGATCAGGCCAAGGCGTACGTGACCGAGCTACGTGGCATTCTCGTCGCGGTTGGTGCTTCGGATGCGAAGATGGAAGAAGGCTCGATGCGCGTCGATGCCAACGTTTCAGTCCGCAAACCCGGTGCCAACTTCAACACGCGTTGTGAGATCAAGAATGTCAACTCGGTGCGTTCACTCGGCCGAGCAATCGAGTACGAGGCGCAGCGCCAGGTTTTGCTGCACGAGGCAGGCGAGCCCGTGGTGCAACAGACGCGTCACTGGGATGAGAACGACGGCCGTACCCACACGCTGCGGTCGAAGGAAGACGCCGACGACTACCGGTACTTTCTCGAGCCCGATCTCGTTGTCGTCGACCCCGGCATCGAATGGATTGAAGCAGTCCGCGCCGCACTGCCCGTGCTCCCCTCAGAACGTCGGGCCGGGCTCGCAGCAATCACTGGTCTGGCGGCTCATTCCGAAGCGATCATGGTCGTGACCGATCGCGGTCACGACGGTTTTGTCATGGACGTTGCCAAGCATGGCGGCAACGCAGAGATCGCTCTCAAGCATCTCCAGCAGTTACCCGGAGCTGCTGGCGTTCCAGCAGAAGACGTCGCCAAGCTGACCACGATGGAAGCGTCTGGTGGGCTGACGGCCACGCAGGCCAAGCAGGTTCTTGCAGACATGGTCGAAGCTGGCGGCGGCGATGCGGAAACGATTGCAGCCGGCAAGGGCTTTGAAGCAATGGGCAACTCCGAGCTGGAATCGATGGTCGACGCGGCAATCGCTGCTCAACCTGAGGCGTGGGAGAAGTTCTGTGCGGGTGAAAGCAAGGCCATGGGCGCGCTCGTTGGCGCCATCATGAAAGCTTCGAAGGGCCAGGCCGACGGTAAAGCCGTCACGGCGCTCCTCAACGCCAAAAAGAGCTGAACCGCCTCAGCTTGCTACCACTTCGACTTCGTATCGAGCGGTTGCTTGGTCGACAGCTGCCAGTTGCTTTTCGGCGAGTTCGGGTCGTGATTTTTGTGCGCGATTTGCTGCGCTAATCAAGCTCCCGACGCTGCCCTGGAAATGCGGTATCACGTGGCGTGCAAGGAGCTCGTAGCTCTTGCGGGTTGTGGCGGTGTTCGCCCAGTTGTGGCTCAGTGTGAGATACGCACCGAAACCACCGTTCGAGTGACAGGGTCGGGTTGTGCCCCGGGGGATGGAACGGGGCCATGAAAGTGCCGAATCGCAAGCGAGTTGGAGTTTGCTGGCGAGTTGAAATCTGTTGGAATCTGTTGGAAGGGTCGACGGCCCGTCATTGAGCCGTGGTGAACGCTTTGAGGACACGCAGCGTGACGTTGATCGTGACGGCCACCACCTCATCGTTTTTGGCCTCACGCGCCACGAAAAGTGTGGTCAGACGTGAGTCGTCCTGGCCCGGATCGAAGATGAGGATCAGTGGACCTGCCGCAATGTCGATCTCGACAAGCTGCTCGCACAAACTCACTGCGAACTTGTCGCGGACCAGGCTCATGTCATTGGTGTCGATAATGAAGGCATCATCGAATCCCTTGTGGCCAACAGCGTGAGATTGCTCGACGACGTCGAGCAAGTTCGGTGCTCGACGCGATTGAAATGCGATCCAGCGACCGAGGTGAGTTTGCAGTTTGGCGGCGCCAACAGCCAACACGTTGCCGTTGGCATCTTCACCGCGTTCGAGGCGGACGCCGTCACGGGAGTGGACCGATTCGAATACATACGCATCGAACGCAACGGAAGTGATCGAAACCGTCGAGGGGGCCACCACAAACACTGTATTCGGTGTCGACCTATCGGAAGTCGGCTCGGGGTGGGTGGCGTCCAAGTGAGACCAGATGTCGGGAGTGCCTCACACCGGAACTGGTGCGCGTAGCACCAGGGTCCCCTGGGACGCCTCGCACTATCCTCGCCACTATGTCAGCTGACAATCAGAACACTCCTGTGGACATCAAGCCGCGCTCACGCGACGTCACCGACGGCATGCAGAAGGCCCCATCGCGTTCGATGCTCCGAGCGATCGGGATGGGCGACGACGACTGGGAGAAGCCGCAGATCGGCCTCGCCAACGCATGGAACGAAGTCACTCCATGCAATATGACGCTGCGCAAGCTTGCTGCGCAGGCCAAGGCCGGCGTCAACGCTGCCGGTGGTTTCGGCATGGAGTTCGGCACGATCACCGTGTCCGACGGCATCTCGATGGGTCACGAAGGCATGCGCGCTTCGCTGGTTTCACGCGAGGTCATCACCGACTCGGTCGAGACCGTCATGCACGCCGAGCGCCTCGACGGTTTCGTTGGCCTCGCGGGCTGCGACAAATCAATCCCGGGCATGCTGATGGCTGCGGCCCGCCTCGACCTCGCATCGGTGTTTGTCTACAACGGCTCGATCATGCCGGGTGAGCACCATGGCAAGGCACTCGACATCACTTCGGTGTTCGAAGCTGTCGGGGCACACGCAGCCGGCATGATCGACGACCAGGAATTGCACGACATCGAAGTGAAGGCATGCCCCGGAGAGGGTGCCTGTGGCGGCATGTTCACCGCCAACACGATGAGCTCGATCGCCGAAGCCCTTGGGATGAGCCTCCCGGGTTCCGCGTCGCCGCCGGCTATTGACCCGCGCCGCGAAGCCGATGCACGCCTCGCCGGTGAAGCCGTTGTTGGTTTGCTCCGACTCGGCATCACGTCGCGCCAGATCATGACCAAGCCTGCATTCGAGAACGCGATTGCGCTGACGTCGGCGCTCGGTGGATCCACCAATGCCGTGCTCCACCTGCTTGCTATTGCCAACGAGGCCGGAGTCGATCTCCAACTCGACGACTTCAACCGGATTGCCGACAAGGTGCCTCACATCGCCGACATGACCCCGGGTGGCAAGTTCCACATGAGCGATCTCGACAAGGTCGGAGGCGTCCCCGGTGTCCTCAAGCATCTGCTCGACAATGGCATGTTGAACGGCGACTGCATGACCGTCACCGGTAAAACAATGGCGGAGAATCTCAACGCGATGGACATCGCTGAGCCCGACGGCGTCGTTGTCCATCCGGTCAGCGCACCGATCCACAGTGAGGGTGGCATCAACATCCTCACTGGTTCGCTCGCCCCGTTGGGGTCGGTCGTCAAGGTAGCCGGCCTCACCGCCGAGCAGATGCACTTCGAAGGCCCGGCCCGCGTGTACGACGACGAGTCGTTCGCGATGGAGGCGATTCTCGCTGGCGAGATCAATGCTGGTGACGTCATCGTCATCCGTTACGAAGGCCCTAAGGGCGGCCCGGGCATGCGTGAAATGCTGGCGATCACCGGAGCACTCAAAGGTGCTGGCCGCGGCGGCGACGTCGCGCTGATTACCGACGGTCGATTTTCTGGAGGCACGTGGGGCTTCTGTATTGGCCACGTGGCACCGGAAGCTGCCGACGGTGGCCCGATTGCATTCATCGAAGAGGGCGACTCGATCCTCATCGACGTGCCGAGCAAGAAACTCGACCTGCTGGTTTCCGACGAGGTACTCGCAGCGCGCAAGGTCGGTTGGCAGCCCAACCCGCCGCGCTACACCTCAGGTGTCCTTGGTAAGTACGCACGTCTCGTGCAGGGCGCTGAAACCGGTGCCATCACGAATCCGCTCTGAGTGAGCCCGGGGTTTCAGCCGGGGTTTCAGCCGGGGTTTCAGGTGGCGTTTGCCCGGGTGATTGCGGCGACGACGGTCTGGGGTTCGAAATCGGGGGCCGCCTGGTGGCTCGCCCCAGCTTTGTTCAGCTCGTCTTCGAGGCAGAACGGGACGAGGTCGGTCAGCCCCGGCAGGGCCATGGCAAACGGCGGCAACCACACCGTTGGCCTGATAGAAAGTGGCGGCGAGCTCAGCGGTCTCGCCGCCATGCGGGAAATCCCACATCGTGCCGTGGCCGCCGACGTGAAAAATCACGTTGAACTGGTCAGCATCGACTATTTCCGGAACGGCTGTCTCCTCTCCCTTCCCTCCCTCCTCTCCCTTTGCGTGCGAAGGCCGAGCGGACGTAACCTGGCCCAATGAGTAACTCCGGCGGACGAAACTTTCTCGCCTCGGTGATCGGCTGGCTCATCGTGGCCATCATTGTCTGGGTCCTCTTTGGCGGAATCTTTGGTGCGATCCGATTCATCATTCGGATGGTCGTGTTTCTCGTCGTTGTCGGAACGCTCCTGTCGCTCTATTTTCGACTACGTGGGAACGGCAGCGGGAGCGGCAAGAGCTAGCTCATGAGCTGGACCGGAACACTGGTGACTGGCCCAATGTTCTGTCTGTCATAACCACTGCGTTCGTACTCTCACGCGGTGCAAGTCGCGGCTCGATCCAGGTCGGGATGGCAATGGCCCTGGCGGACCGTGGCATCGTTCTGGATCTGATCGTCGTCACAGCTGACGCCATCTCGGGCAAAGAGGTGCTGATCACCGAAGGCAACGTGGTCGACGCCGTCACCGCAAGCGCCGGCTGATCGATGGTGCGGTCATCAACAACACGCCGATCACAACCGCAATCGAAGCGGGAGCGACCGAGGTGTGGGTGCTGTCGACGGGCTATTCGTGTGATCTGGTCGCTCCGCCCCAGACAGCAATCGCTGCAGCGCTGCAGCGCTGCACGCTGTCAGCCTCATGGTGCAACGCCGCTTCGTGCCCGGTGCTGGTGTCACCCATCGACTTCTCCCACTCAGCCGAACTGATCGAGAGCGCAGCGTCAAGCGCGCACGCGCGGCTCGACACAGGCGAGCCAATCGCACAGATGATTCCACAAGTCACAAAGCCCGCCCGACTGTCACACCGAGGTCTGCTCGGTGTGACAGTCAGTCAACGAGGGCTTGGTAGACGAGTTGTTGGAGGATCGGTCGGATCGGGTAGGTGCTTGACGGCAACAGCTGTGTGAGGAAGACGGCCACGATGTCTTCAACCGGATCGACCCAGAAGGCCGTGCTGGCTGCGCCACCCCAGGCGTACTGACCGGCTGACCCAATCACCTTGTTCTCGGCGCTGTCGAGGACCACGGAGAAGCCCAGCCCGAAGCCCATGCCGTTGAACTCGGTTTCAGCGAAGAGCGGCCGCCCGAAGTCTTCGAGAATGGCTCCGCCGGGCAGGTGGTTTGTTGCCATGTACTTGACGGTTCGACTGCCGAGGATGCGCTCCCCGTCGAGTTCGCCACCGTTCAACAACATGTGGCAGAACCGCAGATAGTCCGCGGCTGTACCGCACAGGCCACCACCGCCACTGAGCATTGTCGGCTTCTTATCGAGCGGCGCCCCCGGCATGACAGCCGTTTTCTTGTTCACCGGGTAGTACAGCTCGGCGAAGCGATCACGCTTGTCGCCCTCGACCCAGAACTCGGTGTCGGTCATGCCCAATGGATCGAGGATGCGCTCACGGAAAAACTCGTCGAGCGATTGGCCTGAAACGACCTCGACGATTCGGCCGAGCACGTCGGTCGACACGCCGTACAGCCATTCGGTCCCCGGCTGGAATGCAAGTGGCAAGCCGGCCCACACGTCACAGCAGGCCTCAATGTCCATGCCCTTCGGGATGCCCCACTCGAATCCGGCCTGGCGGTACAGGGCGTCGGTGACGTGGTTGTTGTGGAAGCCGTAGGTGAGCCCCGACGTGTGCGTGAGCAGATGCCAGATCTTCATGGGCTCGGTCTGACCTTCGGTGACCGGCGCGGTCGTCGAGCCGCCGCGGTAGACCCGGGCGTTCTCGAAGGACGGGATGTACTTCGACACCTTGTCCTTGAGCTGCAGCTTGCCCTCTTCGTAGAGAATCATGGCGGCGACCGAGGTGATCGGCTTGGTCATCGAGAACATGCGGCAGATGGTGTCGGATTCCCATGGCAGGTCGGTCTCGATGTTTCGCTTGCCATAGGTCGAGCTGTGGGCGATCTCGCCTTTGCGTGAGACGACGACTTGCCAGCCCGGCAGTCGACCGTCGTCGACGTACTGCTTGAAGTGATCGTCAATGCGAGTGAGTCGCCCAGCATCGAAGCCAGCCTCGGCAGGTGTGATTGTTTGCTCAGTTCCAGTGACAGCCATCGGATGATGATGGCAGGGAAGCGTCGTCTATGAGTAACCCCGGGTGGAGTGGTTGAAGAATCGGGTGGCTTAGGCGGTGGCGGGCGCAGTGGCGCCACGGCGGCCGACGAGAGCAGCAACTCCACGCCAACCAATCAGGAACGTGCCAAGGAAGACGGTGGCGACGATCATGAATGATGTTGCTGTGCCGTTATCGAACACGAAGTTGCGCAGCAGCATGCCGAGCGCAACTGTGGTGATCCACACCTTGACGCCGGTGACGACACCGGTCGGCTGTGCCCACACGCGCCATGCAATCCACGACACGGCGAGCGCGATCATGAATGGTGCAGCGGTCTGGGCAACGCCAACGAGCGCCTCGCTCTCGTCGTGATTGCGGCGGCCAATGGCAACGAATGTCACGACGACTGCAGCGTCGAGCGCGGCAGCAATCGGGGTGCGTGGATGCATGGACACAGTCTGCCGCGGTCTTCGATTGGTTCGACAGCAACGAGGAGGGTGTTCAGCCTTGGGCGTCGAAGCCGCCCAAGGCACCCTTGAAGAAGAGCAGCGGCGTTGGTGGCTCACCGTCGTGGTCGGCGTCGGCGTCAAGGGCACCGACGCGTCCGAGCACGAAGATGTGATCGCCCATCGTGTATGTCTTTTCGACCGTGCAGTCGATCCATGCAACGGCGCGGTCGAGAATGGGTGCACCGGACGGGGCGGCATGCCAATCGACGCCGGTGAACCGATGGTCGTCGGTGCCGCTCTTTGCGAACTTCCAGCACAGGTCGCTTTGGGCATCACTGAGCACGTTGACGCAGAAGCTTCCGGATGCCTTGATGGCGTCCATCGTTGCTGAGCCAGCTTGGGGAAGGAAGCCGACCAAGGGCGGGTCAAGCGAGACCGAGGTGAACGAACCAATGGTGAAACCGACCGGCGCATTGTCGTTCATGCCGGTCACGACGGTGACGCCGGTGGGGAAGTGGCCCATGATCGTGCGGAAGTGGCCGGAATCGAATTCTGCTGCGTCGCTCATCGCCACCGACTCTAGGCAACGGCCTGTGCTCACGCGGCACTTGTACAGTTCTGGTTGATGGCGAGCGATCTCGATGAAGCGAAACAGGCGTTGCGTTCCAAGATGCGCGCCGTTCGCAGAGGTCTTCTCGATCGGCCCGAACGGTCAGCCCGGATATTGCAGACGCTGACACAGCGACCCGACGTGCTCGCTGCATCGAAGATCATGGTGTTCGACCCGCTCGCAAGCGAGCCTGACATGGCGCCACTGATTGCCTGGTGTGAGATGATGGGCAAGCAGAGCTGCCTGCCAGAAGACACTGATCTTGATCCGACGTGGCCCGACGTGATTGTTGTCCCCGGCCTTGCGTTCACTGTCGATGGCAGGCGATGCGGGCAGGGCGGCGGCTGGTACGACCGATTCCTGCCACAGGTCCGACCCGATGCCGTGACGGTTGGTGTGTGCTTCGCCCCGCAGGTCGTCATCGATCTGCCAACTGACGAGCACGACGTCACCCTCCACGCCATTGTCACCGACTGACCGGTATGCCGAGCGTCGCAACGACGATCGGCGGCTCGTTTTGCCTAGGCGGCGTCAGCGGAAGCAGTGTCGGCTGAGGCGTGACCTCGAGCGCCTGAATTCATCTCGGCGTACAGGTCGCGGATGCATTCGCTGGCCGTTGTTTTGCACATCGAAGGAACAACGGCATGCACTGCGGCTGCACCAGCGGCCTTGGTGAGACAGCGCGCGAAGTGCGCAGCGACACGGAAATGCTCGGTGTAGGACTCGCCGACCGATGCCGGATGTTCCGTGAAGTGCCGCGTCATTGCCATGCCTCAACCGTAGAGATTTCTTGCGATCTGCGTATTGCGTTCTCCGCGTCAATCTCTGCCTTGTGTGCACGATTGTTCTTTTTACCGAGCGTAACCTGCAATAATCATCGATTGTGGACCAACTTGATCGGGAAATCTTGCGTTTGTTGCAACAAGACGGGACGCTGAGCGCCCGGGAGTTGGGCGACGCTGTCGGTCTGACGGCCACGCCGTGTTGGCGACGCGTCAAGGCGCTCGAAGACGCTGGTGTGATCGTGGCTCGAGTCGCACTGGTGAACCCGGCCGCGGTCAACCTGGGGGTGACCGCACTCGTCAACATCCGCACCAACGACCATGGGCCGGATTGGATCGAGCGGTTCCAAGACGCGTGCGATTCGTTTCCGGAGATCGTCGAGGCGTATCGAACCAGCGGCGACATTGACTACACGCTCAAGGTGATGGTTGCGAGTATCGAGGCGTATGACGCGTTCTACAAGCGGTTGATCGCGGCTGTTGATCTGTACGACGTCCGATCGATCTTCGTCATGGAGGAAATGAAGCGCACCACAGCGTTACCGCTTGATGGGTTTGGCGTGTAGATCACGGATGCGGCCCGTGGCATTCGCCATCTGCGTTAGTTGGAGATCGGCCGTCGTCTGAGGCGGTGGGCGAGTTCGTCGACAGCGGGGTCGGTGACGACTCCTGATCGTCGGGCGAGTACGAGCTTTCGTTCGAGAATCTGGTCACCGACTGTCATGGCGCCGCGCTCGGACTCGCCCTGGCTGCGCGGCAGTACGGTCCAGCCGAGTCCGAGGAGCACCATCTCGCGGAGCACGTTGGGCTGATGCGATTCGGCGGCGATCGTGACGGGTGCACCCAGCGCTCGGAGGCGCTCGACCACCAGCCTGCGCGTGTGCGAACCCGATGGGAAGAGCACCCACGGACCCCAACTCTGCGGCGTGCCGATCATTGATTCTGGAGGGCCATAGACGATCATTGGTTCGCTTAACAGCGACGTGGTGTCGACGCCGACGATTGGTTCGGGCGGCTCGACACACACGGCGAGATCGAGTGTGCCACGCTGCACGTCGTCGAGTAGCGACCGCGACGACGCGACCGACAACATGAATTCAACGTTGCTCCGCTCGGCCCGGAATGCTCGAAGAACGTCGGGGAAGTGCACGACCGCTGCGACGTCGATCATGCCGAGGCGAACCCGGCCGCTTTGTGCTGTGCGGAGGCGTTCGGCCCACGTGCTCACGTCGCGAGTCAGTGCTAACACATGTCGCGCATGCTCAAGAACGGGCGTGACAGTCGCTCGTAAAATGCGACGCCGACCGACACTCTCGAACAACGCGACGCCAACTCGACGTTCGAGTTCGGCAAGTCCCTGCGAAAGCGCGGAGGCTGACACTCCGACTCGATCAGCGGCTGCGGCCCACGTCGGGGCCTCCGCGACGGCGACGAGGTACTCCAGCTGTCGGATCGAGATGTCGGGCAGCCCGGAGGCGGGATCGTTCACCCTGCACATAATACTTCAGACTTACTTCACTGTCACTGATAACGAAACAGTTCCGCTTATGTTCTTCTCATGACCGCACGAACAGTCGCCCCAGCCACCGGAAAGCTCGGTGTCCTCACGCCCGGCATGGGTGCCGTGGCATCCACCTTTATCGCAGGCGTGATCGCCGCACGGGATGGCATCTCGCCACCCATTGGCTCCGTGTCGCAGATGGCCCATATTCGTCTCGGCACCAAGAACGAGAATCGGAACCCGCTGATTAAGGAGTTCGTTCCGCTCGCTGACCTCGGCGACATCGTCTTTGGCGGTTGGGACCCGATCTCCCCGAACGCCATGGAAGCAGCCAAGACCGCCGGCGTGCTGCAGGGCAATGATCTCGATGCCATCTCAGCCGAGATGGAAGGCATCGTGCCGATGTCAGCCGTCTTCGACCAGCGCTGGGTGAGTCGCCTCGAAGGTATCCGCGTCAAGGACATCGCCAACAAGTGGGATCAGGCCGAAGCGCTGATCGCCGACATCGCCCGATTCAAGCAGGAGAACGGCTGCGACCGTGTCGTCATGGTCTGGTGTGGCTCGACCGAGGCCTACCAAGAGCCTTCGGAAGTACATGCAACCGTCGCATCGTTCGAGCAGGGTCTGCGTGACAACGATGCGAACATCTCACCGTCGCAAATCTATTGCTACGCCGCACTCCAGAGCGACGTCCCCTACGCCAACGGTGCTCCAAACCTGACAACCGACCTCGACTGCATCGTCGAACTGTCGAAGAAGAACGGTGTGCCGATCGCCGGCAAAGACTTCAAGACGGGCCAGACCCTCATCAAGACGATGCTCGCACCGGGCTTCAAGGCCCGCATGCTTGGCGTGCGCGGTTGGTTTTCGACGAACATCCTCGGCAACCGCGACGGCGAAGTGCTCGACGACCCGGAGAATTTCAAGTCGAAAGAAGTCTCCAAGCTCGGTGTGCTCGACGGCATTCTGCAGCCCGAGGTCTACCCCGACCTCTACGGCAACATCGACCACGTCGTCCGCATCAACTACTACCCACCCCGCGGCGACAACAAAGAGGGTTGGGACAACATCGACATCTTCGGCTGGCTCGGCTACCCAATGCAGATCAAGGTCGACTTCCTCTGCCGTGACTCGATCCTCGCCGCGCCAATCGTGCTCGACCTCGCACTCTTCATGGACCTTGCCCATCGCGCCGGCGAGAGCGGAGTGCAGGAATGGCTGAGTTTTTACCTCAAGGCGCCACAGGCTGCCGGGGATTCGCCAGCCGAGGCCGATCTGTTCATTCAGCAGACCAAGCTGAAGAACACCCTCCGCGAATGGATGGGCGAGCTTCCCGTCACCCACTCCGAAGCGGGTTGAGCGGCGCCAGATCGCCCGAATGCTGCGTTGCGAGAGCTCCTCGTTGAGCAAGCTCAACGACGTCGCCTCGCGCCTCGCCTTCGAACGATCTGATCACCGCTCAACTGGAGTTGAAATCCTGAGCTTGTGCTGACTCGTTATTGAGACGGTCCACAACTTGATCCCCCTGGTGTCTTCGGGCGCTCGGGGGTCGGTCGTTTTCGGGGCGGAGTGCGGGGGTTCTCCGGGGGGGAGGGGGTGGGGGTGAGGGTTATCCGAGCACCGAGTTGGAGCGACTAACGTAGGGCCGATATGGCTGCGATCTTGATGAACGGAAATGCACTGCGGGACGAGATCATTGCTGGGCTGCGCTTGACGGTCGATGCTGCAGGCTCGCCTGCCATCTGCCTCGCCACGGTGCTCGTCGGCACAGACGGCCCCTCGCAGCGTTACGTCGGCAGCAAGCACAAGAAGGCCGTCGAGGCTGGCTTTAAGGCGCGTCACGTCGACCTTGCTGAGACCGCCACGCAAGATGAAGTCGAAGCCGTAGTGCGCGAACTCGCAGCAGACGACTCGGTGCATGGCATTCTCGTCCAGCTGCCCCTGCCCGATGGCCTGAATCCTGAGCCCGTACTCGACCTCATCCCCGCAGACAAAGACGTCGACGGACTGACCGAGAGGTCGATGGGCCGCCTGGTCCGTGGCCGCCCGGGCCTCGTCGGATGTACGCCGTTGGGCGTTATGCGGCTGCTCGAGAAGTACGAGGTGCCAACTTCCGGTGCTCGCGCGGTCGTCATTGGTCGGTCGACGCTCGTCGGGCTGCCGTTGTCCCTGCTGCTCAACCGCAAGGGCGTCGACGCCACGGTGACGATGGCGCACTCGCGAACCGCCGACATGGCAGCCGTGGTGCGTGAAGCTGACATCGTCATTGGCGCAGCTGGCCAAGCCCGCATGATCACCGCCGAGATGATCAAGCCAGGAGCGGCTGTCATCGATGTCGGTGTCTCGCGAACAGAGGCAGGGATCGTCGGCGACGTTGACCCGGGCGTTGCCGAGGTGGCGCGGTGGTTGACGCCGATGCCGGGTGGAACCGGCCCGATGACGATTGCCTGTCTCATGGAGAACACCCTGACCGCAGCACGTTTGCAGGGCGCCTTTCCTGCCTGATTGCTCAACGACCGATTTATACGGTACGCTGATCCGATTATGGAACTCACGAGCGTGCTGCGCATTGCCCTCGTAGTACTTATTTGGTAGCGCGCCCAGCTTTTGCTGCGCGTGCTCCTCGACCTCCCAGCCGGGAGGTCGTTTGCTTTTTCACCATCAATCGCCTTCCATCACATTCCCTCCTGAACTGAAAGACCAGTCACATGGCTGATTCACCAGCAACACCTGAACGGATCACCGGCGCACAGGCCTTGATCCGAGCGCTCGAGCACGAGAACGTCGACCTGATCTTCGGCTACCCAGGTGGCTGCATCCTTCCGGCGTACGACCCGCTGATGGACAGCCCGATCCGCCACGTGCTCGTACGCCACGAACAGGGTGCTGGTCATGCCGCCGAGGGATACGCACACGTGTCCGGCAAGCCCGGCGTCGCCATGGTCACGTCGGGGCCGGCAGCGACCAACCTCGTCACGCCGCTGATGGACGCCTTTATGGACTCCATTCCAATGGTTGCGATCACCGGTCAGGTTCCAACAGCCGCTATCGGTACCGACGCATTCCAGGAGTGCGACACCGTTGGCATCACGCGGTCGTGCACCAAGCACAACGAGTTGGTCATGTCGGCCGACGAGATCCCGATGGCGATCCGTCAGGCCTTCCACATTGCCACCACGGGTCGCCCGGGCCCCACGCTCGTTGACATCCCGAAGGATGCACTGACGAACGAGATGGAGTGGTACTGGCCGACGGACGAAGAGGTCCAGGCCTCGCTGCCTGGCTATCGACCGAACACCAAGGGCCATCCCCGGATGATCAAGGAAGCCGCCAAGCTGATCCTCGCGTCCGAGCGGCCGATCGTCTACGCCGGTGGCGGTATCTTGAAGGCGCGTGCGGCTGAAGCGTTGCGCGAACTCGTCGAGTTGATCGATGCGCACGTCGTGACCACCCTGATGGCGCGCGGTGCATTCCCTGACGAACACCCACTTTGTCTGGGTATGCCGGGCATGCACGGCAACGCAACGGCGATCACCGCGATGCAGCAGTCTGATCTACTGATCACACTTGGCGCACGTTTCGACGACCGCATCACCGGCAAGGTCGACGCGTTCGCACCCGAGGCAAAAATCATCCACGTCGACATCGACCCAGCCGAACAGGGCAAGGTCCGTCGTCCCGACGTGCCGATCGTTGGTGATGCCAACTACGTGATCCTCGAGATCATCCGCGAGATCAAAGAGCTTTTGCAGGGCGGCACGCGCCAGGCCGACACCAGCGCCTGGAAGAGCAAGATCTCGGGGTGGCAAGAGCAGTTCCCGATGGCCTACGAGCCGTCCGAGCCCGGCGGGCCGCTCAAGCCGCAGTACTGCATTGAGCAACTCAACAAGTACGCGCCGAAAGGCACAATCGTTGCGTCGGGTGTTGGCCAGCACCAGATGTACACGTCGCAGTACTGGAAGTTCAACGACCCCTACACGTGGGTCAACTCAGGTGGCCTCGGCACGATGGGCTTCTCGATCCCGGCAGCGATTGGTGCAAAGGCAGCAATGCCTGACCGCACCGTCTGGGCCGTTGACGGTGACGGTTGTTTCCAGATGACGGCAACCGAACTGGTCACGGCGACACTCGAAAAGCTTCCGATTAAGGTCGCACTGTTGAACAACAGCTTCCTCGGCATGGTCCGGCAGTGGCAGGAGATGTTCTACGACGAGCGCTATTCCTCGGTGTTCCTCGACAGCGCGAACGTCCCGAACTTCGTGATGATGGCCGAGTCGATGGGATGCGTCGGCATTCTTGTCGAGTCGCCCGAAGAAGTCGGCCCAGCCATCCAGAGAGCAAACTCGATCAATGACCGCACCGTCGTTGTCGAGTTCCGTACCGATGCCACCGAGGGCGTGTTCCCAATGGTGCCGCCTGGCACGAGCAACAGCGATCTCATCCTGCACCCGACACAGAGCGATCCGACTCGGGCGCTCCAGCCCGAACCGAAGCCGATCGACACCAAGTTGAAGGACGTCCACTGAGATGGCTCAAACCAGCGATGTCTCCGGTGCGCGCAGCGCCAACACCTCCTCCGCCAACATGAACCATCACATTCTGTCCGTCCTTGTTCAGAACCGACCTGGAGTCCTTGCTCGTGTGGCCGGTCTGTTCGCACGGCGTGGCTACAACATCTTCAGTCTGGCTGTGGCGCCGGCCGAAGAAGAAGGTCGCAGCCGGATCACGATCGTTGTCGACCTCGACTCGGCACCGCTCGAACAGATCACGAAACAGCTCTTCAAACTGATCGACGTGATCAAAATCTCCGAACTCGACCCGTCGCGCAGCGTCGAGCGCGAGCTGCTCCTCGCCACCGTCAAGGCGTCCGGCCCGAAACTGGCTGACGTGTCGACCTTGGCCGAGATTTTCGAAGGCAAGATCATCGCTGTTGTTGAGGACTTCGTCACCGTCAGCCTGGAAGGCCATCCTGACAAGCTGGACGATTTTGAGGATTTGCTCGGCCGACATGGCATTGTTGAGCTGCAGCGGACAGGTCGCGTGGCTCTACCCAAGCTCGACCGAAGCTCACGTCATCGCTCCGCTCATTGAAACAATCAGCCAGACGACGGTGCGGCCTCGGGAAGTAGCGACCAGAAGGCGCTAACCAGTGGGTTCTTGAGGTGGCGCTTCAAGGTGAACAGCCCAAGGTCGTAGGCGGCAAGGGCGGGCGTGACGTCGAGGATGCGCACGCGAGCGGCATGCGGGCTGTTGTCGAGGACGATCTGGGGAACCACTCCAACCCCAAGCCCCAGGCTGACCATGCTGACAAGGGCCTCGTTTCCGGCGACTTGGGCGTAGATCTTTGGCGTGACGCCGAGGGTCCGGAACCAGTTGTCGACCCGTTCTCGGGCGATCCCGCTGGTGGCAAGGATCATGGGAGTTTGCTGCCAGGTAGCGGGATCGTCGAGTGATATCTGCGTGGAGTCCGCTGGGTCTTTCGGAGCAATGAAGACAAGCGGCGAGGTCCGGATGGGCTTGAATACCACCTCTGATGGCAAGCTCTCGGGAAGAGCGGCAATGGCCAACTCTT
>ERZ887942.439-NODE-439-length-34712-cov-6.938887_pt1 | contig 34712 bp, 26 predicted proteins | sample MGYA00521099_ERZ887942 | MGnify/ENA primary metagenome ERZ887942 (study PRJEB32303, sample SAMEA104408605) | aquatic metagenome | biome: Brackish water; feature: Pelagic; material: water | place: Baltic Sea | collected 2014-06-07T06:48:00 | depth 16,251 m ...
TATCGGGGTGTAGTTCAGCCTGGCTAGAGCGCCTGCTTTGGGAGCAGGAAGTCGGCGGTTCGAATCCGTCCACCCCGACCATTCCAAATTTTTGATGGAGATTCCCACCTCCTACCAGCCTCCGGTAAAATCGGAGGCTTTTTTTATGGAATCAAAGTGATGGCAGTCCTGAAGTAATCTAGGAGGGGTGATACGTTCTTACTTTTGCCGCAGAATGACTGCACTCCCTGCTTGAATTGAATCATAAATCCCTCTTTAGTGGCGAAATGGATAATTTGGCTAAAGCAACTCCGTTCATAGCTATCGCCGCCTTGATTTGTGGTGTCATTGGGCTGATTCTTGGAATCATTGCCTTTCAAAAATCTTCTCAAATGGATGAGATTGCTACGATTAAGGATGCAAACTCCACGATCAGCGGAAGCGTTGCGAGTCTGCAGGAAGAAATGTCAGGTCTTTCCAAAAAATACACGACGGTGGCGAATTTGAAGGAGTTTGCTAACTCGACTCAATCTGCGTTCAATACGATCACCGAACAGCTTACAAAACTGCGGACACAGAGTCGCACCGATTCTATCAAGATTGCCGAATTGGAGACTAAAGTGGCGAAAGGCGTCACGGCCAGACCTGCGACGACGCCGGTTAGAACAAGTACTACCTCATCTTCAAGCTCGACCGCTACTCCCGGAAGCGATGATACCTCCTCAGTCCCTGCAGGGGGAGGCGAGGAGTATGTTATCCAGTCCGGCGACACGCTTGGTAAAGTTGCCAGTAGTTTTGGTATTACATTGGATAAATTGCTTGCGGCAAATCCGGGTGTTCAGCCCCGTTATCTTCGTGTCGGGCAGAAGATCCTAATCCCCGAGTAAGTCTGACTTCTCAGATGCCCGACTCTAGTGAACCCGAAAAATGGGTGAAGCAGGATACGGAGCTACACGCAGATTGTCGGGTTTTTAGAATCTTAAAATCAAGATTTAGTCATCCCGCTCGCAACGAAAAGGGCGATTTCTTTATTTTGGATGCTCCAGATTGGGTGACGGTAGTCGCGATCACTCCCAATGACGAAGTGGTAACTGTGAATCAATTTAGGTATGGCATTGAAGCACTTTCACTTGAGGTTCCAGCTGGTATGGTTGAACCGGGAGAGGATCCTTTGAATGCAGGAATTAGAGAGCTTCGCGAGGAGACCGGTTATACGGGGACTGATCCCAAACTGCTAGGGTGGGTCTATCCCAACCCAGCTATTCAGAACAATAAGTGCTATGTGGTGGCGATTACGGGTGTGGAGCGTAACACCCCCGTGGTCTGGGATGATCACGAAGAAATCCAGACTCGGCTCATCCCAGTGAAAAATATTCCATCCATGCTGGCAAACGGAGCGTTTACTCATTCGCTAAGTTGGTGTGCGTTTCAGATGTATTTTCAGAAGTATTCCCTGTAACGGGTTAGCTCACCAATGCGTTTAGATAATTAGTTGCTGCTTATTTTGAATGGTTAACGCAGACTTACGTCTTAGGTATTAATAAGTTATATGAATCGGTTACTCATTCCCATAATCATCGGCTCAGTGCTGTTTGGCGCTCTGGCGGTGCCAAAGGTAATCTTGGGATTATCCTACTTTGAAGAAGCAGGGTGGGTGTATTCGAAGCCGGTTTTCGTAAGAATTTTGATCGATTTTCTGTTCGCATGGGTAGTCGCCATCGTTGTGTGGTTGCAGCTTGAGCGGCGTCCTTGGATTACGACGTTGGCATTTTGCTTCTCCACGTTGCTGGTCACAGCGTTTTGGATCTCAGCGTTCAAGAATGCGCCCCGTGGATTCAGGCAGAATATGGCATTCATGTATGAATACATCGATGCGAACCCGCTTCGTGCGCTTCCGAAGGTACCTCAAGACATCGTAGAACGCGCGGAGCCCAGGCCCGTTAGGCCGGCGCCAAGTGCGGTCCAGGAAAATGAACCGGAACCGGTGGTCGGGCCTGAAAAGCAGGTGGAGCAGACCTTTTATGCCGTTTTGAGGGCGTTGAAAAAGTATGAATCAAGTACGGTGCTTGCCCTGGCTGATCAGAATACCTGGAGCTACTTTTCTGACCTTAAAAATCTGGCGCTCACTGCGGATCGGGAGGTTATCGAAAAGCTGAAGGCAATTGACCGCTTTCAGGTTTTAGCCCTCAGGCACATCAAAAATCGGGAAGAATTGGCTGAGATTACCGAAGAAGGTTTATTCAGACAAGCCGTTCTGCAGGGGTGGTTTTTTGTCGGGGATAAGCCCGAAGTGAGAATCGATTTCATAGATATCATGCCCGGTGGAAATGAGGCGATGGCAGATATCATCGTTAACAGCATAATTCCTGATGAGCGTTTGGAGTTTATACGCGAGAAGGGTTTATGGAAAATGAACCTCCTTCAATTGCTTCCACGGCAGGAAGAAAAGATACTTATGACCCTGCATCAAAAGGGGCAGTCCGAAGAGGAGTTCTTCTGGAATTTCCTGCAGCAAGAAACAGGACGAGAACCTTCCCCCGATATTTGGGAACCGATCATAACGAATCCTGAACAAGGTTAGGGCAAAAAATCTGAATTTTTAAGTGTTTGGTAGTAGGAATAATGCTCAGGTAAAGTGATACTTATAAAAGTGTGGGTTATTAGACTCTTATCTTGCTGGACTTTGCGTTCTGTTGAATGCTTCCTAGCGTAAGCTTTTTAGCCTCCCGCTAATTAATTCTACTGATTCTCTTTATATGAGCCTACTTGCTTCTTCTCTAGGTAAGAAATACGTCATGGCGTTGTCTGGACTGGTACTTTCCATTTTTGTACTGGGCCATATGGTTGGTAACCTCCAAGTTTTTGGAGATCCCTACCTGATAAACGCTTATGGCTATAAACTTCAACATCTGCCCTACGGATTACTTTGGGTGGTAAGACTGTTTCTCCTAGCTTGTGTGGTAGCGCACATCTGGGCGGCTATCACGCTCAAGATCCAGAATAAGAAAGCCAGGCCGCAAGACTACGAAGCGAAAGCCACGGTGCAGGCATCACTTGCCTCTCGTACGATGATCATGTCTGGGTTGATCATACTTGCGTTCCTAATTTTTCACCTTCTGCATTATACAGTGAGGGCGGTTCCTGGCCACCAGTATAACCATGCTATAATCGCTAACGACGGGACCGAGTATCCTGCTGAGGTGCCGTTGGTCCTCCATGGAAAAACGAAGGTCGATGCGTATGGAGATCCTCTTATTGTGCACAATGTTCATGATATGATGATCGCTGGGTTCTCTTACCCGTTGATTTCCCTATTCTACATCATCGGCGTGTACCTTCTATGTATGCACCTTTCACATGGGGTGAGTAGTATGTTTCAGTCTCTGGGGTTACGAAATGAAAAGTGGCGCTACCGGTTGGACAAGATAGCCATGGTGTATGGCTGGGTAACTTTCTTGGGGTATGCTTCCATTCCCCTTGGTATTTGGTTCGGGATCGTCAACGCGTCCGTATAATTCACAAACGAGAAACATTTAAGTCATGATATTAGACTCAAAAATTCCAGATGGTCCTCTCGAAGATAAATGGCAGAATCACAAGTTCAGCAACAAGCTGGTAAATCCTGCCAACAAGCGGAAATTCAACGTTATCGTCGTCGGCTCAGGATTAGCGGGAGGAGCCGCTGCTGCTTCTCTTGGTCAACTCGGCTTCAACGTAAAATGTTTTTGCTACCAAGATAGTCCCCGTCGAGCTCACTCGATCGCTGCGCAGGGAGGAATCAACGCTTCCAAGAATTACCAGAATGATGGTGATAGCGTGTATCGTCTTTTCTATGATACGATAAAAGGTGGAGATTTCCGATCTCGTGAAGCCAACGTATATCGATTGGCGGAGGTCAGCGGAAACATCATTGACCAATGTGTGGCCCAAGGCGTTCCGTTTGCTCGTGAGTATGGAGGATTGTTAGCGAATCGTTCGTTTGGTGGAGCTCAGGTGTCCCGCACGTTCTACGCGCGCGGCCAAACGGGGCAGCAGTTGCTTTTGGGTGCTTACTCGGCTCTAAATCAACAAATTGCGGCCGGTCAGGTCCAAATGTATAATCGTCACGAAATGCTGGATCTGGTCAAGGTGGACGGTCATGCGAAGGGCATCATAACTCGAAATCTGGTTAATGGCGCGATTGAGTCATGGAGTGCTGATGCGGTGGTATTGGCAACGGGTGGTTACAGTACAGTGTTTTTCTTATCTACTTGCGCAGCAGGTGTAAATGTTACCGGTGCGTTTCGTTCTTACAAGAAGGGAGCCGGCTTCGCGAATCCTTGTTACACGCAAATTCACCCCACTTGTATTCCTCAGGAAGGTGATCATCAGTCGAAACTGACGTTGATGTCTGAATCGCTCCGCAACGATGGTCGCGTATGGGTCCCTAAGGATCCGAAGGTTTCTGAGAAGTTACGTAAAAAAGAAATTCGCCCACGCGATGTAGCCGAAGCGGATCGCGATTATTTTTTGGAACGCAAGTATCCGAGTTTTGGCAATCTCGCTCCACGGGATATTTCAAGCCGGTCAGCTAAGGAAGCCTGCGACGAAGGTCGCGGCATTTCTGGCACTGGATTTGGAGTGTATTTGGATTTTGAAGACGCGATTGGTCGTCTGGGCCAGCCAGCTATCGCTGAACGTTACGGCAATCTTTTTGACATGTATCAGCGGATCTCTGGTGAGAGTGGCTATGAGACTCCGATGATGATCTATCCTGCACCTCACTACACCATGGGTGGGCTTTGGGTGGATTACAACTTGATGAGTAATATCGAGGGGCTGTTCGTTTTAGGAGAGGCGAACTTCTCTGATCACGGTGCCAACCGCTTGGGAGCCAGTGCGCTTATGCAGGGACTGGCTGATGGTTACTTTGTCGCTCCTTACACAGTGGCCAATTATCTGGCTCAAGTCGGAGCCGGGGTTCCTGATCCGGATGGACCGGCATTCCGTGAAGCCAAAGCGGAAGTTAATGATCGCACAAACAAGCTATTAAGTATCCAGGGTAAACGATCTGCTCGATCCATCCATATCGAGCTCGGTCGTATCATGTGGGAGTATTGTGGTATGTCCCGAACAGAGGAAGGGCTTAAGAAGGCGCTTGCTTTGATCCCTGAATTGCGTCGGGAATTTTGGAGTAATGTTCGCGTTCCAGGTAAGGGTGAACAACTCAACATAGAACTCGAACGTGCGGGTCGGGTAGCTGATCACTTGGAGTTTGCTGAATTGATGTGTCATGACGCGCTTAATCGCGATGAATCCTGCGGAGGTCACTTCCGAGCGGAGCACCAAACAGAAGAAGGGGAAGCAGTACGCGATGACGAGAATTTCTCCCATGTTTCCGTCTGGGAAAGCAAAGGAGCAGATACCGCTCCGGTTAAACACAAGGAGGAGCTGGTTTACGAATCGGTTAAGATGGCAACCCGCAGTTACAAGTAATCAGAGACTAATTTCATGAAACTTACTTTACGTATTTGGAGACAGGACGGACAGAATGGGTCCGGCCGTTTGGTGGACTACAAAATGGATGACGTATCACCGGATTCGTCGTTTCTGGAAATGTTGGATTTGCTTAATGAGGATCTGATCGAGAGCGGGGATGAGCCGATTGCGTTCGATCACGATTGTCGCGAAGGAATCTGCGGCATGTGTTCTTTGACGATCAACGGTATCCCTCACGGGCCAGAACGTATGACTACGGCTTGCCAGTTGCACATGCGGCACTTTAGCGATGGCGAAACCATTACGGTGGAACCGTGGCGCGCGAAGCCGTTTCCAGTGTTGCAGGATCTTGTAGTTGATCGTTCGCCAATGGACGCGATCCAGCAGGCTGGAGGATTTATTTCGGTGAGAACTGGGAGTGCTCCTGATGGCAATGCGATCCCGATTTCCAAAGAGATCGCTGATTATGCGATGGATGCCGCCGCCTGTATCGGATGTGGTGCCTGCGTTGCGGCGTGTAAGAATGCGTCCGCTATGTTGTTTACGGCTGCGAAATCGTCTCAACTCAATAGCCTCCCTCAGGGTAAGGCGGAGAAAGATCGTCGCGTTCTTAGTATGGTGGCCTCTATGGATGAAGCGGGTTTTGGGAATTGCACGAATTATGGGGAATGCCAAGCGGTGTGTCCAAAGGGTATTAGCCTCGATTTCATTGCTCAAATGAACCGTGAGTACGCGGTGGCTTCTGTGAAGCAGATCTTTGGGCGAGCATAGTTTGCTAGGATCTCCGGTTCTTTGCCGGTTTTCGTCTATAATGATGATGGCCTGAATCAGCCAGGTCTTGAGTACAATCATTGTAAAATTCGACCTCGGCTGATTTTTTTTGGCGAAATCAGGCTCGATTGGAGGAGAAGTAGAAGGCTCTCAAAGATCAATCCTATCTGTTAATATTTCTTCAAATGGTCCAAGACGAATCCATTGATATCTCGAACAAGGTGATTCTCGTCATCGACGATAGTCCCTTGGACCGAAAGCTAATTTCCAAAGCCCTCGAGCGCCAAAATTTCAAGGTGTTCTCCGCTGGTAGTGGGGAAGAGGGTATCAGTATGATCGGATCTGTTCTTCCAGACTTAATCCTTCTCGATATTATGATGGAGGGAATGGACGGCTTGGAAACCTGCGAAAAGCTTAAGGAAATGCCTGAGTGTCAAAATGTGGCGATCATTTTCATGACCGGTAAGACGGATTCAGATTCGATCTTACAGGCTTTTTCCGAAGGAGCGTCCGACTATATTACCAAACCCTATCGAATCAAAGAGGCGCTTGCCAGAATCGAGACTCACCTAAAAGTAAGAAGTTTACTTCAGCAACATAAGGCTTTCATCCAGGCTCTGACCAAAGCAAACTCCGAAAAATCAAAGTTTCTTGGGATTGCCTCGCACGATCTAAAAAATCCGCTGATTTCAATCAACGGGTTGGCGAGCTTTTTGGCGTCAGGAAAATTTGGAGCTCTCAGCGCGACTCAAGCTGAGATGGCATCTAGCATTTATGAAGCCTCAGAAGCGATGTTGGCATTGGTAAATGACCTTTTCGACGTTGCATTGATAGAGACAGGTCAGCTCAGTGTAGAAATTGATGAGGTAGACCTCTATTCTGTTGTGAAAACGTCTGTAAACCTCTACCGTGTTACTGCGGGAAAAAAGGATATCGAGATCGAATTTATCGAAAGAGATATCCCCGCAAAAGTCCGTTGCGATAAACGTCAGGTTCGTCGCGTCATGGACAATTTACTGAGCAATGCAATCAAGTTTTCAGAGCCTAACACTAAGATTTCAGTGATTCTGGAAAGTGATAAAAACTGGGTATTTTTCCGGGTTGCTGACGAAGGTCCGGGAATTCCGGAAAATGAATTCGATATGTTGTTTGGCAGTTTTTCCAAGACGTCTGTGAAGCCGACCGGCGGAGAGACCAGCACGGGCTTGGGGCTCAATATTTGTAAGACGGTCATGCAAGCGCATGGTGGAGATATATACGCCGAAAATTTGCCAGAAAAGGGCGCTCAATTTTCTGTCCAATTACACAAAACTGCGGTTTGCTAATTCCATATGGAATTAGAAGTAGTCTGGGACGCGGGTGCCACATTGGGAGAAGGTCCCATCTGGTATAACAACAAACTCCACTGGGTCGACATCGACGAAGGGCGGGTCCATATTTATCATCCTAGGGAGGATAAGAAGGAGACTTTTCAGCTATCGGGTAAAGTAGGAACGGTGGTTCCTAGGAAATCCGGCGGTCTTGTGTTGGCGATGGAAGATGGATTTGCCCTGTTCGATCCGAAGAAAGAACGGTTAACCCCACTCCCCAATCCTCCTTCAGAAACCTTGGCGGGTCGATTCAACGATGGAAAGTGCGATCCTCAGGGACGTTTTTGGGCAGGCACGATGGCGAGTCGCGATGGCAAAGCGATTGGTAGCCTCTACCGCCTGGATCCGGATTTCCAATGCGAGATTATCCAGAATGGTATCGGGTGTTCGAATGGACTTACCTGGAGTAATGACCAGACCACGTTTTATTATATTGATAGTTTTAAGAACCGTATTGAAGCCTATGATTTTGATGCCGATTCGGGCGATATTTCCAATCTCAGGGTCATCGCCGACACCCCAGCTGGAAAGAATCCACCGATCTACGATGGTATGACCATCGATTCGGAAGGCCTACTTTGGGTCGCTCGATGGACTGGCAGTGGCGTGCAGTGTATCGATCCATCCACTGGAAACGTAGTCGAGCAGATCGACGTTCCAGTTCGAAAAGTGACCGCCTGTTGGTTCGGTGGAGATGATCTCAAAGATCTTTACATCACAACTGCTTCAGTTGACGAAACCGAAGAGCAACTCAAAGACCAGCCTCATGCTGGAGCCTTGTTCCGTTGCCGTCCGGGTGCACGAGGTCTTCCCGCTGTTCCTTTTGCAGGTTAGACGCTTTCGGTTGGCTGCCGTCTCTTGAGAATAGATAAAGCTTCGAATGCTTCGTTTTTTTGCCTGAGTCTGTCTCGAAGCAGAACGTTATTCTATCACTTCTCTCTTGGTGCTTTTAACCAGGACGCAGGAATCACGGATGCATCCGTAACGGTTCCGTCTGGTGCGTTTTCCTTTTGGTTGAGTAGCTTGCCCTGTGTATCGAAATACTTGATCGTCATTTTCCGATCGTCCAAGGGACCTGAGAATTCGAGCGTTGAAAAATTTCGTTCTTTCACCTGATCCATTTCTCCGGGGAATATATCGTAGCGAGTGCTGGTTGTTTCTGGACCCCCGAAACTGCCTGAAGTAAGAGGGCTACTGGTGAATTCGATAAAGCGATAGGTTTCCCCTTTGATGCCAGCTTTCCCAGGAACACCGGGTTTTCCTCCACCAATAAATTCAAGGGTGTTCACCTCCGAAAAGTGCACGTCGCCACTCAGAAAGACCACTCCGTCGATACCTTCTTCAATGATCCGGTCCATGAGGTACTGCCACTCCTCATCGAATAAGCGATAGCTGTCCCCGGCACCGTTGTCTCCCAGCACCGTGTTTCCGATACTAATGATGTTAAAATTTGATGGGTAACTTGGCAGGTATCCCTCAGTTGCCTGACCTTGATTATACTTTAGCGCACTTATCAGCCAATCCACCTGACGTTTGCCCAGGAGGTCCTTCTCTCGATCGAATGCTTTTAAATGCTCAACTCCGTCCCGGTAGGTTCGATTATCTAGCAGGTAAAAGTTGGCATCCCCGTAGTTGAAAAACGAAAATACGCCGGGTGTATCTGGCAGGCCCGCTGATGGGTTCCCATTGAATAGCGTGAAGGCCTCGGTGGTCTTAGCCTTATTCCAAAAGTCCCATCCCGCATTGTTCGGGCCGTAATCGTGGTCATCCCAAATCGCGTATTGGGGAATGGATGCCAGCATACCTCGCATGTGTGGAAGTGACCTGGAGTGGGTCCAGCGTTGTAAGATGCCTGTCCAGGAGCTCCAGTCTGGTTCGTTCAGGTATATTTGATCTCCGAGCCAGATGAAAATGTCCGGATCCGCTTCGTAGATACTCTCGAATATTTCATAACCGCTACCGTAGGGATTTCCTCCGAGGCGATCATACCCGCCCTCTTGGTTAATGTAAGCGCAGCTACCAAAACCGATCGTAAAGTCGAATATTCGATGACCTTCTTCGCGAAATCGCCAATTCTTAGGGGTTGAGAACTCCAGAGGGATAGGCGCTCCTTCCCGATAATCTGTTCGGAAGGCTGGAGTAACCTTCTCGCCATCGATAAAAACTTCGTAGCCGTAGGTACTGTTGGACCGAACTTCGTCGGCGATGCATTTGGCAACGTAAGCGGTTTCTTTTTCGGTCTTTACCGTTCTGGTAGACCACCGTTTTTCTGGATCACCCTTGTGCCAATACTGCACCTGGACATCCGCTGGGCCGGTTGTCTGAATCCAAATGAGAACCTCCGACATCGTGACATAACCGAGCATGGGCCCCGATTGTAATTTCTCGTAGGTAGCGTCCGCTCGAGCGAGCGGCAGCAACAACAAGCTTATCGTAATTCCCCAAAGCACGCCCCCAAACGTTTGTTTTAGCATAGGGAGAACGTTAAAATGGAAGTGGAACGGGTCAACGCTCTCCTTCAGTTTCTACAGTGGGACTGTTAAATACCGGTCGAGACTGCGATTTAAGTATGGGCGTTTCGGGTACGTGTAAGGTTTCGCCAGGTCGACCCACTCATCTAGGGAAATTAATTCGCAGGAAATGAACCATTATAATTACCAGAAAACGCTTCAAGCGGTGTGGCAGAAGGCCGTTGATATTTATAGGTCTGGAAACGAAGACGTGAAGACCTATTTCGATAAGCAGGAACTTGAATTCCTGGCTTCAATCGGTGCGAGTGCTCAGGAAATTTTCGATTTTGCGGAAGACTTTGTGAGTGGTGGCGAGCCGGACTTTACGACAGTTGCGATGATCCATGATGTCCGTCGGGCTTACCTGCGGGAACAGCAGCATGGAAACTCTTCTAAAGCTATGCTAGACCCTTCCACGTTACCGGCCAAAGATTCCGAGGCAGAAGGCATCCGTTGGTTGCCTCGCATCATCCCGAAAGCGAAAGCCAAGCTTAGGGGTGAACTCCATCCCGATGTGATGTATAGTTGCGGTGGCGATCGGAATTTTCTAAAAACCAACGATATTCACCCTGCGGAGTTTCTGCGAGTAGTCTGGGAAAACGAAGACAAGGAATCAGCTATTGTTGATTGGGTGGTGAATCGTGTGAGAGGCGACTCAGCTTAGGTTCGGACCATTCCTTTGTTGCCCTCCATCATCGTAATCCTAGGGTGACGTCATGGTTAAAATTGGCGTTATCAACGTATCGGACCGTGCGAGTCAGGGCATCTATGAAGATATACCCGGGAAAGAAGCGGTGCGCTTAATTCGTGACTATCTTGTGACGGAGTTTGAACCGGTTTATCGGGTGATCCCGGACGAGCAGGATCAGCTTGAAGAAACCATGAAATTCCTGGCGGATGAAGTGGGTTGCTGCCTCGTAGTAACAACAGGTGGAACCGGACCGGCTGTGAGGGACGTGACCCCTGAAGCGACGGAAGCGGTGTGTGAAAAGATGTTGCCAGGCTTTGGTGAGGCGATGCGTGCTGAGTCGTTGAAAATTGTTCCGACTGCCATTTTGTCCAGACAGGTGGCGGGGACTCGTGGAAAGTGTCTGATAATAAACCTTCCAGGTAAACCTAAAGCGATCGAGGAGTGCCTCCAGATCGTCTTTCCGGCGATTCCATACTGTATCGATTTGCTTGGAGGTCCTCATCTCGAATCGGATCCCAAGGTAATGAAGATCTTTCGCCCGAAGCAAAAGTAGTAACTGCATGTCCGCGAAGCGCTTTCCCATAAATTTATTTGCAAGTTTCGTTCGCATTCAGGAAACGAATGCATAATCGTTTGGTCTACTGAAATTTGTGACTGTAAGCGGTTAGGTACCCGCCAGTATTTTTAACATAAGCCCTATTTAGACTCACTATGACCGAATCGAACGAAACCGAGATTCTCAGCAAAATTGAAAACGCCCGCGAGCGCATCTCCTCAGAACTCAGTAAGGTAATTATCGGGCAGGAAACGATCATTGAGCAGATGATCATTGGATTGATGGCTCGGGGGCATGCCTTACTGACCGGTGTTCCGGGTCTCGGTAAAACGCTTTTAGTGAAGTCTATTGCTCAGACCTTTTCACTTTCGTTTAAACGCATTCAGTTTACGCCGGATTTGATGCCTGCAGATATTCTTGGTACTGAGGTGGTTGAGGAGGATAAAAACACGGGAAAGCGCCTGTTTCGTTTTGTGCAAGGCCCTATTTTTGCGAATATGGTATTGGCCGACGAGATCAACCGGACACCACCTAAGACCCAGGCCGCATTGCTGGAAGCCATGGGAGAACGCCAGGTAACTGCTGCTGGGCAAACGTTTGAGCTGGAGCCGCCATTCTTCGTGTTGGCCACTCAAAATCCCATCGAATTGGAGGGAACTTATCCGCTCCCCGAAGCGCAGCTCGACCGCTTTTTATTAAACGTAGTGATGGATTATCTTCCTCAGGCAGATGAAATTCGCATGGTCACAGAAACTACAGCCGCTCAAAAAGATCCGCTCCAACCGGTCTTTTCTGCCGAGGAGATTCTCGAAATTCAGGACTGGGTGCGCCAAGTCCCTGTTTCTGAACATGTGGTGAGCTACGCCGTTCGCTTAGCTGGTGCCACTCGTCCAAGTGTGGAATCGTCTCCTGACTTTATAAAAGACCAGATCAAGTGGGGGGCTGGATCCCGAGCGTCCCAGGCTTTGATTCTCGCAGGAAAAGCGCGCGCATTACTTAATGGTCGTTACACTGTAGCGGTGGAGGATGTGCAGGCGCTTGCGATTCCCGTACTTCGCCATCGAATCATCCCCAATTTCCACGCAGAGGCTGAAGGAATCACTGCTGACAAAGTGATCCAACGCCTCTTGGAAACGATCAAAGAATAGTCACCTTCCGATGGCCGTTGCTTACAAAGATCTGCTCGACCCTGCGCACCTTACGCGCATCGAGAACTATTCCCTAATGGCCAAGGCGGCTGTTGAGGGATTTTTGTCAGGCATGCATCGGTCTGTCTTTCACGGTTTTGGTACGGAGTTTTTGCAATATCGTAATTACGTGCCCGGAGAGGATTTGAAATACCTTGATTGGAAGGTATATGCCAAGCGGGATGAGCTCGTAACGAAAGTTTATCAGGAAGAGACCTCGATGAACTGCTACTTCGTCGTCGATGCCAGTGCTTCGCACCATTATCAAGGTGATCGTGCGGCCTGTTCCAAGCTACGGTATGCGTGTATGGTGGCAGCCAGCCTTGCCTACCTTGCTACGAGGCAGGGCGACAATATTTCTTTATTTGCCTACCAGGATTCGATTGTGGAAGCGCTAGAGCCGGGCCACAGGAATGGTCAATTACACCAGTTTCTTCAGGCGCTTACTCGCTTGAAACCGGAAGGTCAGGCGAACCACGAACGTTTACTCAAAGCCATGACCCACCACATGAGAAGTCGTGGGATCGTTGTCTATCTGTCCGACATGCTGGAGGCGGAGGATACGCTTCCGCGCATGTTGCAGAACCTTCAGTTTCAGCACTGCGATGTGCTGGCTCTGCAAATTCTGGACCCTGATGAACGGGACTTGCCGCACGCGTACCCCGTTCGTTATGTCGATTCTGAAACCGATAAAGAGGTCACTACGTTTGCCGATTCCGTTCGAGAGGATTACCAGCGGTCGATGGATCAATTCATGGGAGATCTTCAACAGGGATTTCGTAAGGCTCAGGTTGATTTCAAACCACTCCTGACGACCGATCATCTGGGGCATGCGCTGAGCCAGTATCTGCACCATCGGGAGGCGCTCACTTGAGATGCTTTCGTTCGTAAATAGTCTATTTCTATTGGGCCTGGCTGGATTGGCGGTGCCCACTATTCTGCATCTGATTAACCGTGAGCTGGCGGTGAGTCTGAAGTTTCCGTCAGTTCGCTTTATAGACCGTTCTCAACTGCCGCGTCGCGAAAAGAGGAAACTGCGTGACCTGTTGTTGCTCGTTCTCCGCCTGTTACTGTTTGCGGCCATCGTGCTTGCGTTTGCTAAGCCGATTTGGGTTACGCCAGTGGCGACTGTCGCAGAAGGAAGTACCTTGAAGCAAACGGTTTATCTGCTGGATGCCTCCTCAAGTATGGCCCGTGGAAGCAATTGGCAGGCATCTAAGAGCGCACTGCTTGATGACCTCTCGAGCACCCGTGCAAACGAGGTTGGTCTGGTGGTATACGCTGACCGAGTTTTGACTCAAATCTCTCCCTCGGCGGATCGCAATGCGTTGGAAAACTATCTGCAAGATTTAGAGCCCAGTTTTGCTGCGGGAAATCCAGGGTCTGCGATTGATACCGCAGTTCGGCTATTCAATCCGGAGGGAGAAAGCCGACTGGTTGTTGTATCCGACTTTCAGGAGACCGATTGGCAACGGGACCTACCCGGTGTTCCAGAATCTATGGAACTGGTTTTTTTGCGCGCTGAACCTAGCGAAGCGATCAATATAGGTATTGTGAATGTGAATACGGTTCCTGTTGGGAAGAATCAGGCGCGGGTTCTCGTCACGATACGTAATAATAGCGGTGAAGGCGAATCAGTCCCGGTCACGTTAGATAGTGAAACGGGCTCTGAAGAAAAATTGGTCAATGTGGCTGCTGGCCAGCTCGCTAACGTCACGTTTACGCTCGAGGTGAATGAGCCGCGTCCGATGACTGCCAATCTTCCCGCGGACGTCAATAATCGCGATAATACTTGGCATTTCTGGATCGCACCGCCACCGGTCGTCCGTGTGTATGCATTTCTGCCGAATCTTGATGAACCACAGGCAGCAAATGCGTTTTATTTTTTCCAAACTGCGTTAGAGGTTGAGTCTGAGGCCGATTGGGTTCGTTTCGAAGTGACCGCGCTGGACCGTGGGTTTTTCGAGTCGACGCTTTTGGAGGAAGCTGACGTCGTCGTGATCCCTGCTGCGGGTGCTTACCTGCGCGAGGAGCAGTGGGGGGATCTGAGAGGTTATTTGGAACAGGGGCGTACGGCGATCATGCTTCCGGGCGAGTCGTTCCCCAGCCAGTTTCGCTCATTGGAAAAGAGTGGAATGATGCAGTCCCGCTTCTTGGGTCTGGCGGGAAACACCAATGAGCGGCAAACGCCTTATCATTTAGGTTCGATCAATCCGTCGAGTCGCCTTTCACAGACCTTCGCAGACGCTGCGTCAAAAGACCTGATGCTGGTGAACGTCTATCGGTATGTTCGGCTCCAGGCTTCAGATCAGGATACAACATTGATCTCTTTTGAAAACGGTGAACCTGCACTCCTCGCTCTTGCGGTTGGGCAGGGCACCCTCTACGCCAGTACTTTTGCATTCGAGCCATCCTGGACGGATTTACCGTTGCGAAACTCGTTTTTACCTTTGGTCCGCGAGCTTGTTCAGGAAGGGTTCAACACCGATCGTCTTCGCCGGCAGTTCTTTGTAGAAGAAACACTATCGCTAGCTGAGCCAGTTAGTGAGCCATCGACTTTTGAACGGGACGGACAGTTTTGGGAAGTAAACGTGAATCCTAGTGAGTCGGTAAAAGGAACCGTCGATACCGACCAGTGGTTACCAGCCTTGCTATCACAGAAGCCACTGTATGCCAATGCGGTGCCCGGGGCCGGTACCTTGCCAGCGGACACGGGAACGAAGGTCGATTTATGGCCTTGGTTGCTTATGGTTGCGCTCATTTGTATTTTTCTGGAATCTCTTTTAACTGGAATCAAAGATATCGCTCAACCCTCTCCTTTAGGAAAACCCGATCCGGTTTGATATGCAACCCGTCGCTGAAACACTGAAACCAATTGCCTTCCGGCTCCTGCTCTTACGCTTGGCTGGCTGGTTGGCGTTTTGCGTAATTGGGCTGGGACTGGTCTTTTGTGGATTGGAGTTCCTTGAGAAGCTTTTTGTGTTTAAAGAAACGACCGCGGTCATTTTCAACCTCGGTATTCTTGCCGTGTTCGGGGTCATTGCACTGGTTGGATTGATTCGAGTCTACCGGAACCAGCCCAAGTTGATGGAGCTATCGAACCGGGTGGAAAAGGCGCATCCGGACCTCATGGACAGCTTCAATGCTGCCGTCGAAGTTTCGAACATTCCAGAGGCGAAACGAACGACGATCGAGCGGCTACTTGTGGATTCTGTGGCGGAGAAAACGGCATCCTACGATCTGGAGAAACTATTGATCCCGAAGCGTTTTCGCTTCTTTTCCTTGTCGGGTTTGTTGGTCGTGGCGATCGCCCTGATGACTTTCGCCCACTTTTTCGATGTGTCTCAAAAATTCCGATACCAGGTTGGTGATTGGGTTCGTGGTGAATCGACTGCTTTCTATGTTGCCCCTAAGCCACTTGAAGTAGCGCGAGGCGAAGACATACGTGTGTATGTAAGCCCACGTCGCTGGGATGCACAGTGCACAATTGAGTTCCAAGAAAATGGAGAACTTGTATCGTTTCCGATGAATAGTGCCGGGGACGGTCGATCAGATTTCGTGTTCTACGATGTAGTAGAGGATATTCAATTTCGAGTACAGACAGCATCGCTAACGTCACCTTGGTATTCGGTGGTTGCCTACGATCCTCCTGTTATTGATTTGTTTCAACTGTTTGTCGATCCACCGGCCTACTCAGGCTATGAATCGGAATCGTACGATGCCTTGAAGGATTTGGAAATGCTGGAGGGCACGCGGCTATCTTTCGACCTGGCGGGCTCAATGATTACTGAACTCAACGTTGAATTTGGAGAAGAATCGCTACCGCTCATGAAGAACGAGATGGGTAGCTTCGGTTTCGACATCAGACCGGAAGAATCTTCTTCGTTGCGTTTTGTCATGTTCAACGAGACAGGACACCGAGCACAAACTGAGACGGTTCAGCTGACGGTACTTCCGGATGAGAAGCCCGTACTTGAATGGATCAAACCGGGTGAGGATACCACCGTGAAGCCCGATGACCTGATTCCGCTCGAATTATTCGTCGCTGACGACTTCGGTCTTAACGCGGTCATTCTAAATCTTTCGATTTCTGGAACCCGGCAACGCTCCATTGCACTTCATCAAGGGGATGAAAGTCGCGAGCCAGGAGCCATCGAGCTCAACTTGTTTGAATCGCTGGACCTCTTTGAATTAGAGGTTCTGGATGGCGATGTCATTTCCTATTCCGCGACGGCGATGGATAACAAAGAACCGGAGCCTAACATCGTACGTTCCGAAGTCTTTTTTATCGAGGTGCGGGTTGAGAAAGAACCCATTGAGTTAGAAGGCATGGATGGTGAAGGCGAGACGGAGGAAGTGGACGTGCGCGCGCTGGTGATTGAACTCAAGAAAATCATCCGAGATACCTATGCCGCGATGGGGCTACCACTCGAGGAAAACCAATTTGCGAATCAGGAGATCGGAACTCAATTGGCCTCATTGCGAACGGTGATCGAATCGGTGATGGTTCAAGCCGCTCCCATCCTCACTCAGCAGGGACAAGAACACTTGATGGAATTTTTAATTCGTGCTCGTGAAGGTATGGAAAAGGCCGAGACCATGATCAACAGCAACGCAACGGATCTTGCGATTGCTCCCGAGGAGCAGGCACTTGCTGAGTTGGTTTCCTTTGAAGCCGAACTCAGCCGCAATCAATCGAACTCCGAAAGCCAAAGTGAATCGGAATCGGAAGGCGATTCTCAGGGCCAGCAGCCACCTTCCGAGGGCGAACAAAATCAAGACCCGAGTGAAGCGCCTAACTTCGCTGAGCTTCCCGAAGCGTTGGACGATTTGAATTCGTTGATCGATCAACAGAGTGAATTGAACGACGAGATCGAACGGGCGCAACGACGGAACGCGACTGAAGATGATCTGGAAGCATTAGCCGAACAACAATCCCAGCTTTCCAAAGATGCGGTCGAAATGCGCGATCAGTTGGAACGCCTGATGCCCGGAAATCCGTCAGCCCCAGCCATTGATCAAGCAGCTGGGGAAATGGCCCAGGGTGCAGGGCAACTTGAAGAGGGCCAACCAGGAATGGCCCAAGGTAGTGGACAGAGAGCTCAACAAGGTCTTATGAATGCGGCGACGTTGCTGGAGCAAGGAATCAACCAGGTAGCCTCGCAGATGATGCAGGGCTTGGCGGGGCAGGGGCAGCAATTGGCGTCTCGGCAAAGTCAGGCGGCGAGCCAGAGTCGGCAGGCCGATGAAGGAGAGCTTAATGACGAAGAGCGGGCAGAGCTGAAGGCGCAGCAGGAGGGCATCGCGGAGGACTTTGAGGAGTGGCAGGACAATCTGGCGCAGACCGCGAACCAATTGAGAGAGCAGTTCCCTGAAGCAGCGTCCGAGTTGGACGGAATCGGTGAACAGGCCGATGAAGAAAATCTCGAAGGCCAAATGTCACGGGCTGAGAATGCGTTGCACTATCGTAGATTTGGTCGGGCGGCTCCGATACAGGATGAACTGGCTGAATCGATGGAGAGTCTGGCTGATGGAATTGAAGAGACTGCCTCTGGTATGCCTCAACTGGCCGATTCAGCAGTGAGAGAGGCGTTAGCTGAGTTACAGGAAGCGCAGCAGGCCCTTGAAGGTATGCAAGCGGAAGGTGAATCACCGGGGGCGCAACAACGACTGGAAGCAATGCAAGATGGGTTGAGTGGTATGTTGTCGGATCTGGCGAGTCGCTTGAATGACCCCGAGCTGCGCGAGTTTGCTGGAGAATTGAATTTAGAAGACCAAGATCAAAATTGGTCGGGCGGTGTCAGGGCGACAGAAGAAGTCATCGGCAAAGCCGGTCAGGTTTTGCTCGAACGCTTGCGTTCAGACATTCGTGAGATGCAACTCGATATGTTGCGTCAATCGAGCGATCCACCTGAGCAATATCGCTCCCAGGTTGAAAAGTATTTTGAGCAATTGGCCGAGGAGGGCTCGGGCAATTCCTAATAGGTGATGCATTTCGACCTTCCTATCTCGATTGGATGGATCCTGTTAGCGGTTGTGCTGGCGGGGGTGTCTTTGGTGTGGAGTTCTCTACGCTTGCAAGCCTGGCTCCCTCTGAAAAACCGTGTGGTATTGGCGACTCTTCGGGGAGCCTCATTACTCGCTCTGTTTCTGGCGCTCTTGAATCCCTATTTTGTGAAGGAAGATCCCGATCCCGAAGCGTTTGAATTGGTTGTTTTGGCAGATGCATCAGGAAGTATGGAAACTCCGGATACGGAGCGGGCGACTAATCGGGCTGAAGTGGTTACGTCCATGATCAGTTTCGAGGAGGAAGAAAATTTGTTTCAAGGCCCATTAGCTGATTACCCGGTAAATCCTTATTTATTCCAGGAAACAATCTTGCCCTGGCGATTGGGTGGTAGTTACAAGCCCAGTGGTCAAAGTGCGCCCGCGGACAGCCTTTTGCAGGTGCTCAAGCAAAGTCAGGATCGGGGACGTTCCTTGGGAGGGGTTTTGCTGATTACCGACGGCCATGAAAATTCCGGAAGTCTCTTAATTGAGGCGGCGCGCCAGTTCCGCGACGCTGCCATCCCTGTTTCTGTAGTAGGGGTAGGTGAGAACGCTCCCCCGGGCGACGTGAGTATTCGATTTACGGATTCCCAACTGGAAGCTGAAGTCGGTGAAGTGGTCATGGTGAACGGAAAGGTGTTGAACGCTTTTAACACAGAGAAAACGGTCACGGTGCAGCTGTTTCGTGGAGGTGAATGGCTTCAGGACAAAGTGGTTACCTTGAATGCAGGCGAAGAACGGGATGTCGTGTTTGAAGATCAGGCAGAATATGCGGGGGTACGAACTTACCGTTTGCGAGTGGAGCCTTTGGTAGAAGATACGAATCCTGCGTCCGATGTGGACTTTGCCACTATGGAAATCAAGAAGCCTGACGAATATAAAATTCTCTACTTAGGGTCTCAATTGCACTGGGAGTTTCGTTTTCTTAAACAAGCGCTCAAAGATGATGCGCGGTTTCAATTGGATAGCTTCATTCGAACCGGACCGAAGTCTTACCTGCAAAATCGACAGGAGGATGATGAGCCCACACCGTTAACTGACGTGCCGCAGGATTCGTCCTATTATTTTGAATACGATGCAGTGATCGTCGATACACGGTTGACTCACTTGTTGAGTGAGGAGGTTCTTCAGGCACTCCGGAACGTGGTTACTCGACGGGGAGCAGGTTTGTTGGCCCTCGGCCCGATGGACAAGTCACCGAAGCTGTTGACCTCCATGTTGCCTGTCAAAGAAGCAAAGGCGATTTTGTATAAAGACAAGCGGTATCTCGAACTGGAAGCCGATCCTGTTTTTACTGGGAGTAAAGGGGGTTCGTTGTTTCAAAACCCTGGACCCTTTCTTGCGGAGAATACACCGGTATACCTAGGTACAAATGTGAGCCGAGGTGGTCGAGCTTCAGCTACCACTAAAGGCCGTGAAAACCCAATCCTGGTTGTTCAGGCATTTGGGGCTGGCAGCACCGCTTATCTTGGCACCGAGAATACCTGGCGCTGGCGGATGGAGTCGGACAAAGGCTTGGAACAGCATGGTTTGTTCTGGAGGCAGCTTTTATTTTGGTTGGCGAGTGGCGGAAAGGAGCGCCTCGATATGCCTCTTCAGGGCACGGTTCAGTCGCTTGATAGCCAGGTGGACCTGGATCTTAAAGTGAGGGCTCAAGATTTCGGTGCGGAGTCTGAGGCTCGGGTTACCGCGACTATTGAAAAACCCAGTGGTGAACGGGCGGATGTGTTGCTCAATCCGTCTCTTACCTTACCCGGCAAATATGAGGCGGATTTTCTGGCGAGCGAGCCGGGCGAGTTTCATGTGCGCTACTCGGTGGAATATGGTGATGGTGAGTTGCTCGAGCACGATGCATTTTTTGCGGTTTCCCCTACCGGACCAGAATTATCTGATACGTCCTTTAAAGAATCTTTATTGCGGGATGTGGCTCGCTTAACCGGTGGTATTTATACGTCCTACCGCGATTGGCGGTCGATCAGCGAAATCCCGGTGGCCGATCATATTCCCGTTGTTCAACGCCGAGTTTACTGGGCGCACAGCTGGCCTTACTTCTTGGTGTTAGCTTTGTTTTTGCTTAGTGAATGGTACCGGAGGAGGGTACTGGGCCTGAAATGAAACGGTTTAGAACAATACTGTTGGCTGGGTGCTTTATGGGCGTCGTGAATGGGGCGTTAGAGGCGCAAACTGGGTCTATAACGGAGGGCCTTCTGCCGCCTGACCAGCTTTCTCGGACCGAAACTATCAGCAGAGCCTTGGAAGACCTCGAGTCCAACAATGTGGATACGAGAGTGGGTTCGATCATGTTGTTGGGTAAGTATGAAGACATGCGTGCCTTGATGGGAGTGGTAGATGGTCTTACTGATCCACATGTGAGGGTTCGTCGTGCAGCATTGGTTTCCCTGATTGAGATTCAAGCGTCGATGCCTCCTACCGCCGTGGAGCCGATCATGTTGATGTTGGGGGATGACGATGCCGAGATTCGTCGGATGGTGTCCTCAAGTTTGGCGATGTTGGTGAATCTTTGGAATTCCTACAATCGCGGGAATCAGATTATACCGCTTCCTCCAGGTTTGCCGTTGAATGTGAGACAGCGTTTCATCAATGCCTTTCTCGATGAAGATGTGGTGGTGCGACGGAACATGCTAAGCTACTATTTCTTTCTAGGGATTCAGCTTCCTGAATTTATACTGATTTCACTGTTGGAAGATGAGGATGACATGGTCCGGCTTGAAGCTGTTCGACTGTGTATAAGAATCTCGCGATTTGATACCGTTGTTAAGCAGGCGGAGAAACTATCTGTGGATCCGGTAAAAAGCATCAGGCTCTTGTTCGCGAATATGTTGGGAAACGATCGGGCTCCTAGTGCGGAGGAGTGGTTTGAGGTGCTATTTAATGATGAGGATATCGAGGTCGTTCATGAGGCGGAGTTATCGGCCTTCCGACTACGTCCTGATTTTCAGGCTGCGAAAAAACTGACGGATCTGGTCTTAACGGGACAGCTAAACCAGGAGCAGGGTACTACTTTTATCCAGACCTTGGGAGTACTCCGTGAAAGGGCACAGAGTTTAGTCGACCGACTTCTGGAGTCTGAGAATCCGACATATCGGCTCGAAGCCTTACGTTTATATCTCGGATATGTGGATCTGAAAAAAGACACCGATCGCATTCTTGCTTTGGCGGATGACAAATCGGAACGGGTTCGTATTCAGGTGCTCAATTACCTTCGTGGTAGCCGCGACTTGGTACCGGCTGAGCTGATTGAAGGACTTTCCTACGCTCGAGATGCCAAGGTGAGAGAAACAGCGCTCAATCTCACGCGCTTCTTTTCTAATGAAGATGCGGAACCGCTGTTGTTTGACTTCCTGATCGATGAAGAGTCTCGCCTGAGAATGATGGCAATCGATGAGCTCGTTCGTCGAGAATCACCGGACGTTAGAGAGACCCTGCATCTTTCGCTGGAAGATAACGACTGGCTCATCCAGCGTCGGGCGGTAACTCATCTGATCGGGTTGAATGATCCGGAGGAACTGAATTTCTTGAAATCGGTAGTGGATAAAGATCCGGATGGTTCTTTGGCCCTTTATATTAAAGACCAGATGCTTAAACGCCTGGGTGTTCAATTGTGATGCGTGTATTTTATAAACTGATACTATCTGTAGGCCTGCTTTTCCTGGTTCAACCTTTGTTTTCGGTTGTAGAGGTTGAGGAAGCGCAGGCAGAAACCAAGCTGCCCCCCAAAGACGTTCCTTACTTGAAGGTCGTTCAATTAATACAAGGGGATGCTATGCAACGTCAGTATGCAGATGCGCTGCCTAGTTTACTGGAGGAACTTCGGACTCGTACGACGCTCAATGTAGATCCTTTTCCGATCTATATCGATTCCTTTGAAGACGAAATTATCTTCAAGCATCCGGTGTTGTATGTAAATTTTGCGGACCGGCCCGAGTGGACCCTGAGCGCGGGTGAGATTAAGAACCTGAAAGCGTTCATAGAGCGAGGTGGCTTTCTGTTTATTGATGCAGGTATCAATGCGGCGTTTCTCCGGGGCAACTCGCGTCATGGGCAGATGCACAGTTTTGCGGATTGGGAGGTGTCTCCCGAAGTCGATGGAGCACTCAAGCAGGTGTTTCCCGATAAACGATTTGAACCGCTTCCTCGCAGCGACCCATTTTTTAAGTCTTTCTACGCGGGATTACCAGATGCGTCGACACTGCCTGAGGCGATTCGTGAATTCATCATCAACGAAAAGTGGCCGCAAGGGACCTACTCATCAATGGTGCTAAAGCACGAAGGCCGTGTAGCTGTTATGGCTATGCCCATCATGGCAATGGGGTGGGGCAAGTCTGAATTTGGACAGTGGACGACTCGTATTGGATTCCGAGTACGTGAAGGTGCTGAGGGTTTATCTGACCGTTTGAGCGAAGCGTCCTTTGGTGGAGAAAGCTACGAGACGACCCGTGAAGATGGATTAAACGACGTCATCTATTGTGAAGTTCCGGGAACGCCAGCTTGGGTCGAAGAACCCAATGGAGACTGGCGTGTATTCCGTTATTATCATAGCCAGGAGATTAGCGACTACGCGCATACCTTCTATACCCGGTTGGGGGTGAATTTATTCGTTTATATATTTAGTCAGTAACTAAAGAGTGGAATCCGTGTTCTTGGAAATAGGGTTGGCAACTGATGGCCCATTCCGCTAGGTATCTCCCCAATATCCCCGTAATTAAGGTATTCTTATGAGTTCGAGACTATTTAAAATCCTCTGGGCTGTTCTTTCTGTTGTGCTATCACTGTCGGTGACCGCTAAAGAGCTGCCCAACTTCAACCTGTTGGATACGCGTGAAACAAATGTTGAGCTCTATGGTGCGCGTGGAAAAGCGGTGGCCTTATTTTTTACCGGAACCGGGTGCCCGATTGCTCGGAAGAGCGTATCAAAGTTCGCGAAGCTGGAGCGTGACTATGCCGCTCAAGGAGTTGATTTCTGGATCGTAAATTCCTATGCCGAAGAGTCGATGCGCGATATCCAAAAGGAGATTGGGCGTCTAAAACTACGGGAGATGACTTACCTCTTGGATTCGAAGCAAACGGTTGCCTATGCCTACGATGTGAATCGCACCGCTGAAGTAATTCTGATCGATACATTCACTTGGGAAGCGGTTTACCGCGGTGCGATCGATAATCAAATGACTGAGGGTACCGAGAAACCCAGGGCGTCTGAACACTACCTCAAGACCGCTCTGGATCAGTTGCTGGCTGGCGAAGAAATCTCGACTCCCCGAACCAGATCCGTGGGATGTATTATTTCCTATCCGCAAGTGAGTGCTACGGATGAAGCTCCTGATTATGCGACACAGGTGGCTCCCATCTTGCAGAAAAACTGCGTGGAATGCCACCAACCAGGAGCTATTGGACCTTGGAGTATGACCAGCCACCGTCGTGTTTCCAATTACTCAGCGATGATGGAAGAGGTCCTGCTGACCCGTCGTATGCCTCCCTGGGATCCGCATCCCGGTTACGGTGATTTTCTGAATGACCAATCTCTGACGAGAGAAGAGGAACACACGCTATTGAGCTGGATCAAGGCGGGAAATCCGAAAGGTGACAGCCACGATCCGCTGACGGATCCGCGACCGAAGTTGCCCGAGTGGCGTATGGGAAACCCCGACGCGATTATCAAACTTCCAGAGGAGCAGAAGATCGCGGCTACGGGAATCGAACCTTATCGCTATGTGGAGGTGGATAATCCATTCGATGAAGATGTTTGGATAAGCGGATTTGATGTAAACCCTGGCAACCACAGTGTGCTACATCATGTGATACTCTATGTGCGTTGGCCTGGAGTTCCTGAATCGAATGGAAAGTTGGGTCAGTTTTTTTACGGCTGGGCGCCAGGTGCTAGTTCTTTGAAGTATCCGGAAGGTGTTGCGAAACTCCTTCCGGCGAATGCTAAGCTCACTTTGGAACTTCACTATACGACGATCGGAGAGCCACAAACCGATATGACGGAGATGGCCATCTATCTTGCTGATGGCCCGCAGGAGCGGATCGGGCAAACACGGTCAGCCATCAATACGCGTCTGGATATTCCTCCTGGTGAAAACGATGCCCGGCACACCGCTACGTATGCGTTTAAAAAACCAGCCACCATCTACGGCTTATTTCCTCATATGCACTTCCGCGGAAAGTGGATGCGCTACGAACTGTTACTTCCCAACGGAAAGCGGGAGACGATTCTTCATGTTCCACGCTATGATTTTCAATGGCAGCTCTCTTACTACCTGAAGGAACCTCGTCATGTCCCAGCGGGTACGTGGCTAATGGTTACGGGGTCTTTCGACAACTCAGTCGGCAATCCTAACAATCCTGATCCGACCAAACGGGTCGTGTTTGGTGAACAGTCTTGGGACGAGATGTTTATTGGCTTTTTCGAAGCCGCCGATGATCCCGAGCCTTCAGTGGCGATGGGAAGGTAGCTTCGAGAGGATCTGGAATCTTGGTTCCTAAGACTTCCTCAAAATCAGATTCATCGCTTCAGCTCGGGCGGCGGGGTCTTCTCTAAAGATACCGCAGACAGAAGAGGTGATGGTTGATGCCCCCGCTTTTTTGATGCCTCGCATGGACATACACAAGTGTTCTGCTTCCAAAACTACAATAGTGCCGAGTGAGTCGAGCTTTTCCTGGATGGCTGAGGCGACTTGCATGGTCAGGCGTTCCTGAACCTGCGGGCGTCGAGAGTAGCCGTCGACGAGGCGGGCGAGTTTGGACAGACCTGTTATCTTGCTTCCCGGTTGTGGCAGGTAACCGACATGTGCCTTTCCGAAGAAGGGGATGAGGTGGTGCTCGCAGATCGAATAGAAAGAGATGTCTCGAACAATGATGATCTCGTCATGATCCACGTCGAAGGCCTTATCGATGTGAGACGTTGGATCCTCGGCGATGCCACTGCAGATCTCTCCATACATGCGAGCCACTCGGGCGGGGGTTTCTACGAGTCCATCGCGATCGGGATCTTCACCGATGGCGATGAGAATTTCTTTAACGGCTTTTTCGATACGTGGGTAGTCCATGATGCTATAGTTCTAGAGTGTCGGTTGCAGATCCGGTCGCAAATACAACCAGTCGTTTTGAAGTTAATGGAGTAGGGGCGAAAGTTACAAGCGGTTGGTTCGTTATTTGGGATGAGCTTTTTTACCAGAGGGCTAATGGTGAGGCTCCGTATTAAAATTGAAAACGCTAAGATCAGACAGGTTAAACGGAAGGTTAGTTATTATGATAATCGTTTCTTAACCCGGCATGAGTAAATAACTACCCAACAAAAACTGAGGCGATCGAAGGATTGTTATCGTTGATAAAGCAACTGAGTCCAGGTGGGGACTTGGAAACCTTGGACAATGTATCAACTTCTCTTAACTTACGATTCGTGATCGGAGAAGAGCCTCAGCTCGGCTCTTAACCCCGAATAAGAGAAGCCCTAGGCCCATACGACGCTTTCTAATTCAAGCTCATGATTGACATATCATTTGCTCCAGTAGCCAGTGCTATGGAAGCAGCCTTGTTGAGACTTCCGTCTGATTGAACTTTGAATACGGAGAAGCAATTGGTACCAGATTCTCTGACGATCAAGTAGTTACCGCTGGGTGAAATATCCAACTTCCATGGAATATCTCCAACTGCAGTGCGCCCGATATGGCTTAGTTTCCCACCGGTCTCCACTCGAAAGGCGAACACACTGTCTTCATTGCCACCAAAGTCTCGTAAGGCTACGAAGAGCAGTTTTCCGTCGGGTGTAAGGACGAGGTCCGACGCTTGCAGGTCCCGTTTACCTTGTTCGAATGGAGATCGCCTTGGAAACGTTGTTGCATGTTGTTTGTCGGTAAGCTGCCCATCAGTCCCTATGTGGTAAACGCTGACTCCGAGTTGCTGTTCGTTGCTGAAATAAGCGATAGGCAAAGTTGGATGATAGGCGACGTGCCGAGGCCCAAACATCGCAGGGGGCATGGCATTGAACGGCTCGAGTGGGCTTAGTTGTCCAGTGGCTTCATCGAATGCATATTGAAAGAGGGCGTTGTTATTTTTTACACAAGGGATGTAGACAAAACGATTGTCCGGAGTCGTTAGAATACAATGCGCCTCTGGGTTGGGTGTCTGAAATGAGTAGGCCTCATCACCGACTGTTCCATTGTTATCGATGCCGTAGACAGAAATTGCTCCAGTGGAATAGTGGGCTGCCATGAAGTAACGACCGCTGCGATCGATGCTGGTATAGCCTGTCGGATGATTGAGTTTTGATGAGGCTATCAAGCGTAGCTCACCTTCTTTAAGAACCTCAATCGAAGCGGCGTGGCTCGGCCCGTTGCCACCGGCGGTGACGATTAATTGATTGCCGTTTGGATGAACGGTCGTGCCAGCTGGACTAAAGGGTAAACTCAGAGGCTTATTCTGTGTGATAGAAACACTTTCTCCGGACTCGCTTACCGTCATACTCAGAAGCTGTTGATTCGCCCGGTCGGGTGCGAATATGAGAAAGGATTCGTCTCCGAAGGTATCGTCGCTTACCAGCATAGTAACAAGAAAGAGGCAGGTTAATCGAATCATGGTTATCCGTAGTTTCTGCAAAGTAGGATCAAGATATCATACTTAAGAATGATCGGGTAGTTCTCTGAGTAAACAGGTTTACACCATTGCTGCTCGATAGACTGCTTTTGCCACTAGCGGCGCTACCGTTCTGTCCAAGGGTGACGGCAGTACGCGATCTGCAGTAGGGTTGTTAATCGAATTGGCCAGGGCGTGGGCGGCAGCGATTTTCATCTCAGGAGTGATCTGGGCTGCGTTGGCATCAAGAGCCCCCCGGAAGATACCGGGAAAAGCGAGGACGTTGTTTACCTGATTGGGGAAATCGCTGCGTCCAGTGCCGATCACCGCGGCGCCTCCTTCGCGGGCGAGATGAGGCATGATTTCTGGAGTGGGATTAGCCATGGCGAGGATAATTGGATCTTGAGCCATGGTACGGATATCGTCAGGGGTCAAAAGATTGCCTTTGCTGACACCTACAAAGACATCTGTGCCTACGAGTATGTCGTGCAAGCTGCCGGTTTTTCCGTTCAGGTTGGTAAATGAAAGGAGGGCCTCTTTCTGCGAGTTCAGGTCGTTTCGGCCAGCATGAATAGCGCCCTTGCTATCGCAGATGATGACATCGGCAACAGGTGTGCAAACGTTAGAATCTTGTTCGATACATCTTAGAAGTTTCGCGATTGCCGTCCCTGCTGCGCCGGCGCCATTAATGACTACCCGAAGGTCTTCCGGTTTTTTACCGACAACCTTGGCGGCATTCAGCATGGCTGCCAGTAAGACGATGGCGGTGCCATGTTGATCGTCGTGAAAGACGGGTATGCCTAGATCCTGCAGACGTTTCTCCACTTCGAAACAGCGGGGGGCGCTGATATCTTCCAGATTCACACCGCCAAACACCGGGGCGATTCTGCGGACGGTTTCAATGATTTCCTCGGTGTCCTGAGTATCGAGGCAGATGGGAAAGGCATCGATCCCGGCGTACTCTTTGAAAAGGAGACATTTCCCTTCCATAACGGGAATGGCTGCAAGGGCTCCGATATTGCCGAGGCCGAGGACGGAGGATCCGTCGCTGACTACGGCTACCGTATTGCGTTTGATAGTTAGGTCGCGCGCCCTGGAGGGATCAGCAGCGATGAGGTTACAGGGTTCTGCAACACCGGGCGTATAGGCGAGGGACAAATCATCCTGCGTTTCGATGGGCAGCTTGGTGCTTATTCCAATTTTGCCTCGAAGTTGTTCGTGAAGTATGACTGAGCGTTGGCCGAAATCTGACATGGTTGTGATGGGGGTTATAGGCTAATAGTGACCCCAGCGTGGCAAGCCTTTCAAACTTTTCGCCTAGATTGAACGATCACGGTTGGTCCTACCGTGTAGTTTCTGCTTTTTCTTAGCCTGGAAATGAGTCAAGGTTAGGAGATCTGATTCGATATGATAAGACGCAGAAAGAGAACCCAGCCCGAAGAGGAGTTCCAAATGGCTCCAATGATCGACATGGTATTCCTTCTGTTGGTATTTTTTATGTGCGTAAGCACCTTGGCAAAGGCGGACAAAGCAGAGAAAGTCGAACTCCCGGAATCGCATGCCAGCGAGGTACCGGATGATGTTTCGGCCCGGGGAGTAGTTTCGATTAAGGAGGATGGTACTATTTATGTGGGTACGCAGTCAGTAACCTTGGAAGCACTTAAAGATCAGATCGGAGGCGAACTCAAAAAGAATCCCGAACTACAGATAACCGTTCGTGCCGACAAAACGACACCCTTTGGTGAGATTAAAAAAGTTTTGAAAGCCTGCGCAGAAGTAGGTGCTTACGAAGTCATCTACGCAACTTACGAAGCGAGTAGCTGATATGGCACGTCTCAAAAAGAAGCCCGGGCCCAAACCCACGATTCCCATCGCTCCGATGATCGACGTGGTGTTTTTATTGCTCATGTATTATCTGGTGACGTCTACCCTGGACAAACAGGAGGCGGATATTTCATTTCAATTGCCGGGTGTCGTCGAACAATCCGAGCCCGTCGATATGCCCGATGAGCAAATCATTGAAATTGATGACGCTGGTCAGGTCGTAGTGAACGAGTATGCTTATGACTCGCCTACTTCGTCACGGTTTATGGAACTTACAGGGATGCTAACGCGTTTCAAAGAAGCGAGTAACGCTAATAAAGTTGAAGCGTTGGTGACGATTGCTCCGGGTGAAGGAACGACTCACCAAATGATCATCAAAGTAATGGATGCCTGTTCGACGGCCGGTATCGAGGGTGTGAACTTTGCGGTGAGCGATGACTATTGAAGAGCAGAACGATGGAATATTAGTCGTTGTCATCAAGATACATATCGTTTTGTTCTTCGGTCGTTATGAGTGAGTCATCTAAACAAGCGACGTGGGGCGGTCGGTTCTCGAAAGGACCGGCAGAGCTTATGCTGCGTTTTAGCGAATCTGTGTCTTTCGATCAACGGCTCGCCCTCTTCGACATCCAGTGTAGCGAAGCGCATTCGGCTATGTTGGCTGAAGTGGGGTTGTTGACGGTTGCGGAAAAAGACGCGATCCACCGCGGATTGACTGAAATTCGCTCAGAAGTAGAAGCCGGTTCCTTCACTTGGGATGAGCGATTTGAAGATGTGCATATGAACATTGAGCAAACGCTCACGGAGCGCGTCCCTGAAGCGGCGAAGCTTCATACGGCCCGTTCGCGGAATGATCAGGTGGCGACGGATATGCGGTTGTTCTTCAAGGCGGCTTGTGGCGAACTCGAGACGAGCTTGAAGGCGACACTGAACGCTTTGATCGACCAGGCGGAGAAGAACCAAACCGTCTATATACCTGGATATACCCACCTTCAACGGGCGCAACCTGTGAGTGTCGCGCACCATTTATTGGCGTATATTGAAATGTTGGGACGGGATCTAGATCGGGTAGCGGCGGTAAAAGATCAGGCGAACTGGTGCCCATTAGGCTCTGGCGCGATTGCTGGAACCACGCTTCCCATCAATCGTGAGATTTCTGCGAAACTGCTGGGTTTTGTGGATGCCGATGGGAACCCCAGAGTCACTCGGAACAGTATGGACGCGGTGAGTGACCGGGACGTTCACATGGACTTTGTCTACGCTTGCTCGTTGATCGGGATCCACCTTTCCCGGCTCGCAGAGGATTTTATACTGTGGTGCAGCTCGGAGTTTGGATTTGTCGATCTGCCTCAGACTTTCTGCACAGGATCTTCCCTGATGCCGCAAAAGAAGAATCCGGATGCGATGGAACTTGTTCGGGGAAAATCAGGCCGGATTGTGGGGGATCTGCAAAGCTTACTTACGATGGTGAAAGGGTTGCCCCTCACCTACAATCGTGACCTTCAGGAAGATAAGCCTCCGGTATTCGATGCGCTGGACCAGACGCTCATTTGTCTACAGGTTGCCGAGGGAGTGGTCTCCGGGTTGACCATGATGACGGACAAGTGTGCATCGGCGGTCGCTGATCCTGCATTGTTGGCGACTGATGTGGTGGATTACCTGGTGGAAAAAGGCGTACCTTTCAGAAATGCCCACCATGTAATTGGTGCGCTGGTCGCTTTGGCTGAAGAACAAGGGGTTGCTCTGAACGCGCTTTCCTTGGCGGATGTGCAGAGCGTGGATTGCCATTTTGAGGCGGATTGGGTTGACTGTTTCAATGTTGAGGTTGCGTTGGCAGCTCGAGAACAGACCGGTATGCCGGGCCCAAAACAAGTGGCTTCACAAATCAATTACTGGAAAAAGCGTTGTCAGTAGCTTGAGTGTAGATGGTGCAACATGAGTGTGTTGTGGTCGCCCGTTAGTCGTTGAGAATTCGGTTTTCTCGTTGCATCGGCCTATAACCTGCTGAATGATCTGGTCGGTGTATGTACGTCTTTGATTTTGAGAGGTAGATGCGCTTTTTACTCTACTACATTACCCAATAATTTCTATGAATCAGCTTAAACACGCGATTGGATTTGATCCTGAAACATCCAGCCCTGTCGAGAATGACAGCAAGCTCGTCGAGTTTGTTAATCTGAAGCTAGCGGCCCGCGGTTTTCCTACCTTTGGAGACCCGGAGGATTTTCCGTTTTTGAAATTGGGAGAATCCTTACTTGCGAGTTACGTTGAGAAAAACCGGCTGCTAAAGAATCACCTCTGCCCAGTAGATCAGAGAATCCACGATTTTATAAATACCTATCTGGGTGAGTTGGCTGCGGAAGTGGGAGAGTCCACATTTGTACCATCCAACGCTTTGGTGTTGGAGCGTCATGGATTGGCCCGCGTGCTTTCGCTTCCACCCGACAAAGATCGGTTTTCTTCGGATATTATTGATTCCTATCGTACGGTGAATGGGGTTCTTCACAATCCGAAAAGCGATCGCCGGACTACCAAAGGAGTATTTCATGTCGTTGAGAAAGGATTTCCAGTACCTGCGGATAAAAAAGAGGTTCCGAAGGTCGCGTTTGCCCGCCTGCTCAAGGAGGCACTGAATCCGCCGAAAGAACTGATGCGGTTGCCGTTTACCTCCAGCCAGGAGAAACAGGCCGAGATTTTCGTATCGCTGCTACTAAGGCCAGTGATGTGCCCGCATGTCGACGGTGCTACGACCGAAAAATCTATGGAAACCCGTTTTTTTGCGCCGGGTAACCTGGTTAGCAATTTGGACTTTGTGGAGTCGATTTTCGGGAATGCCGGCGACCCTTATTTGCCAGACAACGATTCACAATTGGATCTGGATCATTGGTCTGGTCACACCGGTGCTGTCATCCTGGCTCCTCAGTTGGTGCGGATGAAAAAGAAAGAACTTGGGTTGCCGAATATTGCCGACGCCACGGAGCGTCAGAAGAAAGATGGCATGTGCTGGGAATCGGAGGATGAACTCTACAATGATGGAGGGGCGTTTAAGATTACCTGCCGCAATGAGAAGGGGATTATCGTAACTCTGATTGCCGATAATTATTTCGGTTACTGCAAGAAAGAGGTGAAGACTCAGATCAGTTATGCAGCAAATCTCTACGGGCAAGTTGAAGAAGAGCATGCAGGAGGCGCGGTTGCATTTCCGAGTTATGATTTGGGTGAAGCATTTCACCTGAGTAACTATTTCCCCGAGGTTCACCATACGTTTGACGAAGTCGTCGAGAAATTTGGAGAATGCATGGATGTCAAACCTGAGGGTTATGCGGTAGATAAGAAATATTCGAGTATCGTGTATGTACCATCCGACGTAAATATCGATCTGCACGACCAAACCATTACTTGGGAAAAAGACGGTGGGAAGCAACAGATTCATCTGGTACCAAATACGACTTATGTATTACCATCTGGATACAAGGTAGAAATGGGCCGCCCCGCAGCCGGGCGTCGGTGGCGTTTGTTTGGGACGACAGCAGAGGGTACTTTTTGTCATAAGCCATGTACGGTATCTGGAGGTGGTAAGTCGGAAATATCCAAACCAATTTCCGACGCCATGGTCTTCGGTCCTGTGTTTGTGGCTGATTTTAAAAGTGACTTCGATCGAGTTGAAGAGATCGTAGACCGAGATTATGGTCAGCGTTTTATCGATTCCTTGCGAAACCGAGAGAAGGGTCGTCCGATCTTGAGCACGGAACGATCACTGGGATCCGTGGTTAAATTGTTTACGGAGTCACCAGCTTACACAGATGAGCATAACGAATATATCAGCTCGATACCGCGCTACATTCGGGACCTGGTATTTGTGGTAAAGCGGTTTTGGAAACCCGATTGGGGTGAAGATTGGAGAAAACGGTTTGGCGTAGATGTTATCAACGGCATGTCTGGGAACGAATTGAAGTATCGGGATAATCGGTTGATAACGCATTATCTCCGAGTGGGCTTCATGCCAGACGGTTCGTGGCGCACGTTTAGTTTGCGGAAGGACTTTAACCCGTCTCAGAAAATTCAGCGGGAAGATGATATCACAGCGTCGATCACGATCCCGGTTTCGGATGATATTAAAACGAATCGGAGATACAAGCACCGCGGAGTGAAGTTCACACGCAATTGTGAGTATCGTTTCTTTCAACGGCCCGATGATGCAATCGTTCGTGGTTATGATAAGCAAGCGGAGTTGGATTTTTCGGGTGCGAGTAATTTCTTTTCGAACTATGAGCCTTTGACGCGTGATGAAGCGAGGAACATCATGAAAGATGCCATTCGTTTTGATCAGTTTACCGCGCCTACCCAAGCGATGATAAAGGCGTTTGTGAAAGATGAAGACGGACCTGATTATATGGTTTGTACTGCTTTCCCTCGGATAGTTGATGGAAAGCCGACCAAGAATCCTCGTTATCTTCAAACGCGGCCTAATCTTATCAATCCGCGGAATATGTATTTGGCGAATATGGGTGCGAGGCTGTTTAGAGAAATTCCTCTGGATAGAGAAGTCCCATTTCCTGTCAATGCGGTATTGGCGGGTCGCCGCAATAATCCGCCCGATCTGGAAGCGAAGATCCGTCCGCTCTGTGTTTACAATCCGTTACATTACCAGGAACTACCGGAGTTGTTCATGGACTTTATAGCCAGCCTTACGGGGAAATCACCGTCGACTACCGGAGCGGGTTCCGAAGGTGCTCTTACTAAGGGTCCGTTCAATGCGCTTCCTCCGATTATCGATTTAAATAATTCGTTGGTATCGTATTTAGTATCAGGATACGAAGGTTTCTCATCGGCTGCTGGTTGGATCGGTCCGAAATACCGTGTAGATCACGATATCAGCTTGTTAGTTCCAGAGATCTGGTGCCGCATGACCCCGGAAGAGCAGGATGTGGAGTTTTTACTCAAAAACGGGCATTTGGAAGCGGTAGAAGATTTTGATTATGAAGGAAAGAGTATCCCGGGAAGTCGCTTAGGGTACCGAATCACGAAGAAGTTCGTGCATACTTTCTGTGGTCGAATTTTGTCGAACCCATCTACGTTGTTTACTGAAGACATGTTGAAGCCTGAGCTTCAGGATATGGATATCTATGTGGATGGCATCAACAATATCGTAGAGACGCAAAAGCGTGTCGCTCTGTTATACTTTGAAGACAACTCGGTAGAGATGGCTTGTCCGCCACTTAAGGCGCTGCTTCACATCATGGTTTATGGTGAGTATGAAGGGAAACCCCTATCCGATCCTGAGATTCGGAATTTGTTTACTGCTGAGAATTGTTTTGAGAGTGACTGGTATCAGGAGCGTTTGATCACCAGGCATGAAGTCAGCGTTAAACTTGCCAAACGTTACGTGTCGGGTCTGCAAGCATTCCTCGAAAAGGAAGAGTACGAAGATGAATGCGAGCGATTGAATATTGCTGATCGTCTGGAAGCAGCGAAGACCTCGTTGGAGCAGATCAAGGCTCAGCGATCACTCGTCCTTTTCAAGGGCACCCTTGGGACAGACCCTGCAGCGACGGTTTCCTAGATAGCCTTCAGGTATCATCCAATAGTTATAGGACTTGTTCTCCACTGCGTGCTTTGCGGCTTAATTTTGTATCTCTAATTTTATACTACCCGCAGATTCAACTAACAAGTGCAAGAGGCTAGAGGCCCATTATTATCGTTAGT
>ERZ887942.449-NODE-449-length-33983-cov-8.502387_pt1 | contig 33983 bp, 29 predicted proteins | sample MGYA00521099_ERZ887942 | MGnify/ENA primary metagenome ERZ887942 (study PRJEB32303, sample SAMEA104408605) | aquatic metagenome | biome: Brackish water; feature: Pelagic; material: water | place: Baltic Sea | collected 2014-06-07T06:48:00 | depth 16,251 m ...
ATTCGAACTCGCGACCCCAACCTTGGCAAGGTTGTGCTCTACCACTGAGCTATTCCCGCAGAAGAGGCGTGATTGTAACCGCGCGTTATTAACTGTCAAGCTCTAGTTTTAAGCTTTTAAAAACGGGTGTTTCCGTTAACTTTTACTCAAAATAGGCCAGGCAGCTTTAAGATAAATCATCATCGACCATAAGGTTAGTCCCGCAGCCAAATAAAGGAGCAGCTCGCCCAAAGCAAAAACCGGTATACCCCATAAATCGTTGTGATATAGCAACATGCCAATGGCGATCATTTGAAAAGTCGTTTTAACTTTTCCGAGCATAGACACCGCAACGGTCGCGCTGCTGCCTTCAGTCGCCATCCATTCACGCAATGCCGACACCACGATCTCTCTACCAACAATCACCGCGACCGAGACTGCTAATAGCCAAGTACTGTATACATTAGCTAGCACCTTGGGGTCTGCAATCAACACGATTAACGAGGTTGAAACAATTAACTTATCTGCCACGGGATCAAGGAACGCGCCAAACGCCGTTTGCAAATTCATCTTGCGCGCAAAGTAGCCGTCCGCCCAGTCGGTAATCGCAGCAGCGACAAATAAAACAGTCGCAATCAAGCCACTCCACGGACGATCTAACACATAAACAATTACCAATGCCGGAATCACAATGATCCGCAACAAAGTTAAGATATTTGGCAAATTCCACATGGCTGTATTATGAACGAATTTTAAAAAATTTTTACTAAAGGGTTTGTAAATAATTGTAAATTCGTTCGGCCAACTCTTCGTTTACGCCTGGTGCTTGACTGAGATCTTTCACCCCGGCCTGACGTACACCTTGTAATCCACCAAAATGTTTTAATAACGTTTGCCTACGCTTGGTCCCAATACCAGGGATCTCCTCTAACGCTGAACTAGTTCTTGATTTGCCCCGTTTTAGTCGATGCCCACTAATTGCAAAACGATGAGCCTCATCGCGTATCTGGTTTATCAAATGTAACGCCGGGGAATGTGCGCCAAGCACCAATGGTAGCTTCTTGCCAATAAAAAATAGTTTCTCAAGACCCGCTTTGCGGCCATCACCTTTGGCGACGCCTATCAGTTTAAACTTATCGGCACAGCCAAGCTCCAGCATAACCGTATTTGCTATACCGAGCTGACCTTTACCACCGTCAATAAGCACAAGGTCTGGAAACTTACCCACGCCATCGATGATTTTCTTATACCGACGTTTAAGTACCTGCTCCATCGCTGCATAGTCATCGCCTCCTACAATGTCGTTGATATTGTAGCGACGGTAGTCTGACTTAATGGCGCCGTCAGGGCCAAAAACCACGCAACTCGCTACCGTGGCCTCCCCTTGGGTGTGACTAATATCAAAACATTCAATGCGAGCAGGGGCCGACTCTAGCTCCAGTGCCTCGGTTAATGCCAAAAATCGTTGCTCTAGAGTGCTGCGATCTTCCAAATGTTTGCGCAAATGAAGGTCTGCATTAATTTTGCAGTGTTCTAGCCATTGCTTACGATCCGCACGCACATTGCTTACAATTTTTACTTTGTGCCCTGCCTGCTGGCTAAGCACCTCTTCGAGCAAAGCCGCATTAGCTGGCTGCGGGTCACAAACCAGCAGCTTGGGAACAGTTTTGTTTAAGTAAAACTGTTGAATAAAAGCCCCGAGCACTTCTTCTGGCTCGATATCCAGCAATACGGTTGGGTAGTAAGGATTGCTGCCGCTATGACGTCCATTACGTAAAAACATCAATTCAACGCAATGTTTTCCGTGCGCATTAGCCAAACATATAACGTCTGCCTCCCCTGCTTCACTATTAATCGATTGATTCGCCTGTATTTTTCGGAGGGCATTAATCCGATCTCTAAAGAATGCAGCCTGCTCAAAATCTAACTCCTTTGACGCATTGTCCATATTGGCTATTAGTTTATCGGTCAGTGTTTGGTCTTTGCCGGTTAAGAACAAAATTGCCTGATCAACATCTTCCTGATACATCTCATGTGAGATCAAACCAACACACGGGGCAGTGCAGCGTTTGATTTGGTATTGCAAACATGGGCGGGTTCTATTTTGATAGTAACTATCTTCGCATTGGCGTACCGGCAATACCTTTTGCAAATGTGACAAGGTTTCACGTACCGCATAAGAGTTTGCGTACGGCCCAAAATATCGCCCTCCACCTGTTCGGTCACCACGATACAAAGACACTCTGGGGTACTCATGACTGGTATCCAGATGTATATACGGATAGCTCTTGCTGTCTCGTAGCAGCACGTTATAACGCGGCTTCAGCTCCTTAATAAGATTCGATTCAAGCAGCAGAGCCTCATTCTCAGTATGCGTGATTGTGGTTTCGATATTGACCACACGCGACATCATTGCCTCGGTTTTTGTGGACAAACCGGTGAGTCGAAAATAACTCGATAGCCGCTTCTTTAGGTTCTTGGCTTTTCCAACGTATAGCAAAAGGCCGTCCTCAGCGAACATTCGGTATACACCGGGTGCAGTGGTAGTGTTGGCCAAGAAAACTTTGCTATCAAACGGGGGCACTTAGTTGCTCTCTATAATTTCGCGAGCTCTTGCGAAGACCTGATAAAACATTTCTGGAGTTAAACGTTTCGTATTGGTGTTGTAACGACTGCAGTGGTACGAATCTAATAATAGCTGACCGGAGGGCAGGACGTACTCATTCGCATGCCCGAATCGATAGTCTTTTAGTTTCAACCCAAAAGCTCGCAGTACTGCCTGATGCGAGATCGAACCAAGGCATAAAATGATCTGAGCTCTTTTGTGCGCCCCCTTCTTGGCTATGTCTTTTCGCTCGTTCGTATCAATGTATTTGCCAATACCAAGTTCACTCTGCAAAAACTTATTACAGGTTTTTACTTCTTCAGTGGTGGGTTTGTTTGCGGGAGGAAGGCATTTCACCGCATTGGTAATGCGCAATCCAGATAATTTAAGCCCGTCACCGACGGCTATAGATTCAGCTTTATTTGCAAAGCCGTACTTATGCAATGTTTCGTAAAGCAAGTTTCCCGCATAATCGCCTGTAAATGGTCTACCGGTGGCATTCGCACCGTGCATCCCAGGCGCCAAACCAACCACCAAAACCTGGGCATCTTCGTCTCCTAATGGCGCTACTGGTCGGCAATGGTAGTCAGGATTTAATACCCGAACGTCATCCATAAAGTTTGCCAATCGGGGACACGCGCGACAATCTGGATCAAAACTTGTATTCATTAGTATTAAACGAAGTAAATGCGATTTAAGATACGGGACTTGATGCAGTGGTTTGAATGCCTGAAGCTGTATACAGCCATTCTTCAACAAAGGTTGCTCTACATCAATAGCAGACCCTAAAATCGCTCTATTCATTTTTATATTTAAGAACTAATTTCGAGAACTAATTTATGCCTAAGATTTCCGCATTTGACATTCGCATTGGTAGCTTAATCGAGCATCAAGGCAAACTATGGCGCGTTCTGAAGAAGAACCATGTAAAACCCGGCAAGGGCGGTGCTTTCGTGCAAATAGAAATGAAAGAAACCAGCATGGGTACTAAACTTAACGAACGATTTAGGTCTGCTGACAAAGTCGAAAAAGCGCATGTGGAGCAACGAAAGATGCAGTACCTTTACGCCGATGGGAGCGACCATGTTTTCATGGATACTGACAGCTATGAACAGCTAACTATTCCAGGTGAAAATATTGAAGATCAAATAGGCTTCTTACTGCCTAATACCGAAGTGCAGGTTAACTTTCATAACGAAAGCCCGATAGGAATGGATCTACCTGATAACGTCGTGCTGACAATTGCGGACACAGAAACCGTGGTAAAAGGCCAAACCGCCGCTGGCGGTGGCAAGCCCGCCACTATGGAAACCGGTATTCGCGTTACTGTTCCTCCGTTTGTGAACATAGGAGATAAAGTAAAGATTAATACGGAAACTGGTGATTACGTAGAACGAGCCGACCAATAGACTACCCCGGTTGAGGTTAGTTTTTTGGCCTCGCTATTTGGTCTAATAGTTAGTCTAGTGAGCTCTTGTCTAGTCGGCTATTGTCCAGTGACGTATTAAAAGGAGCTATTAAAGGGGGCTAATAAAGAAAGCTTACGCTGTAGGTTCTGGCTTTTTGCGCAATTGGAAGAAGTACGCGGTCGCAACCAGCAACATAACAATACCAGCCATCATAAATACCCCACGACCGCCAATACTTGCCCATAAGTAGCCAGCAACAATACTACCAATAGCCCCACCACCGCCATAAGCAACCGAGCTGTACAGTGCCTGACCATGAACCTCGTACTTACCTTTAAAAAACTTATGTATGTGCTGCATGCTAACGGCGTGAAATAGACCAAAAGTAATCGCATGCGATGCCTGTGTAATTAGCACAACACCAGCAATTTCAGGATATAGCGCGATTGTGATCCAGCGTATTCCAGCGAGAAACAAGGCAAACACAAACAAATTGAGCATCATAAAATTGTTTAACAAGCGATGCACAAAGATGAATAACAGTACTTCACAGACCACCCCTGCAGCCCAAAACAAGCCTATTTCTGTTTTGCTATACCCAGTTTGTTCAAAGTAAATGCTCAGAAAACTATAGTACGGGGCATAACATAACTGCATAGCGACACAGGCGAGAAAAAACCACTTAACTTCACGTTGACGAAGTATTCCGGTTATTCGAAGATTTAGCGACGACTCTTCCACTACATGCGGGCTAGGCTTGACCATTAACGTCGATGCCCATATTCCAGCCAATGCAATGAGCATCGAAGGCACTACCAAATGGGCTCCATATCGGTCGGTAAGCACCCCCATTAATAACACCGTGATAATGAAGCCTATAGAGCCCCACAGCCGAATACTTCCGTACTTTTCACGCTGGTCATTTAATGAGCGCAAAGTTTCGGCCTCCACCTGAGGCAAGGCCGCATTCCAAAAAAAACTATAAAACGTCATGATCAGGGCAATCTTGATAAAAGAGTCAGCCCAAAAAACGCCGGCAAAACAAAGTAGGGATAAAAAGCTCGCGTATCGTACGATTGAGAATGCGACTTTGGACTTGCCTGACAGATACGCCCATATATAAGGCGCAACTATTTTAGTCAGCATAAATATCGACATTAGTTCGCCAATTTGAGCAGGGGAAAACTCGATGCTATCCAAATACAGCGGCCAATATGGCGCCATAATGCCCAGAGTGGCGAAATAGAAAAAGTAGAACGAACAAATCGGCAAGCGTGAAAGACTAAGCTGGATCATTTACGTATCCAAAACCTCAATTTGTTCCATGTGCGAGGACCATCAATTCCGCTGGGCTGAATGAACAGTTTCAAAAATTATGCTGTACCTTGTATCGTGATACAGCCTTCGCTAAAACGGTTGCAGATTAATCCCGCGAGGCCGGAACTAGACCCGCGAAGCCGGAACTAGATGAGCTGCCAGCTCAACGTCAGCATTCTGGCCGCGATGACGCAAATAATGATCCATTAGCGTTATTGCCATCATTGCCTCCGCAATCGGTACTGCGCGTATACCAACACAAGGATCGTGTCGACCTTTGGTGACTAACTGGACTGATTCGCCGGCCTCGTTTATCGAGTTGCCCGGCGTGGTAATACTGGATGTCGGTTTAAGCGCAATACTCGCTTCAATATCTTGCCCAGTACTAATGCCTCCCAACACACCGCCAGCATTATTACTTGCGAATCCATCCGGATAAATTTCGTCACGGTGCTCAGAACCGCGCTGAGCAACTGATAAAAACCCAGCACCAATTTCAACGGCCTTTACTGCATTGATACTCATCAACGATCTGGCTAATTCAGCATCGAGCCGATCAAATACCGGTTCTCCCAACCCGACTGGGACACCACTCGCGCGTACGTTCACTCGTGCCCCGATGGAATCACCCTCCTTACGCAGAGCAATAATTAAATCTTCCATTGCTTTGACAACACTCGCATCAGGCGAAAAGAACGGGTTATTGTCTATCTCGGCAAGATCCAACGAGCTAATTTGAATATCGCCCATAGCCGCTAGGTAACCGGTTATCGTGACTCCCAAGCGATCATGCAAATACTTTCTAGCGATCCCACCGGCCGCCACCCGCATGGCCGTTTCACGAGCAGAAGATCGTCCTCCACCGCGATAGTCTCGAAACCCGTGTTTTTGTAAATACGTATAATCTGCATGTCCTGGACGAAACTTATCAGCAATCTCAGAATAGTCTTTAGAACGTTGATCTTCGTTTCTAATCAACAAGCCGATAGGCGTTCCGGTGGTTTTACCTTCGAATACGCCGGATAGTATTTCAACTGTATCTGACTCCCGTCGTTGAGTAGTGAATTTCGAAGTGCCCGGTTTACGTTTATCTAACCAGGGTTGTAAATCGGTTTCAGCGAGCTCAAGTCCTGGTGGGCAACCATCGACAACAGCCGTCAACGCTTTTCCGTGACTCTCCCCTGCCGTCGTGACACTAAATAACTGACCTATTGTATTACCCGCCATAATTTGACTCGTAGTTTAATTTTCTTAATCGATCATCAAATCTGACAATCAACAACCATGCTTTTGTTAAGCACTAGCTTTCTATAACAATTTTTGGAAAGACTTTTGAGTAATCTTTCCTAGATTTAGCAAGACCTGCTGCAATTTTCAGCGCTGCACTTCTGTACGCCAACCCTGCCAACGAATCAGGCGCCAGCACAGTTATTGGCGTTCCTTCATCGGCCTGTAAGCGTATATCAACATCTAACGGCACGTCGACCAAAAATTCCAAGCCATACTCTTCCGCCATTGCTTTGCCCCCGCCTTGGCCGAAAATATGTTCCTCATGACCACATTCACTGCAAACGTGAGTACTCATATTTTCTACAACACCCAATACAGGGATTTGAACTTTCTCAAACATTCGGTAAGCCTTGCGAGCATCCAATAACGCGATATCTTGCGGCGTCGTAACGATAACTGCTCCTGAAACAGGTACTTTCTGCGACAAACTAAGTTGCGTGTCGCCAGTGCCGGGCGGCAAGTCTATAAACAGGTAGTCCAAATCGCTCCATGCCGTTTGATTCAGTAATTGGTCCAATGCTTGAGTGACCATTGGTCCACGCCAAATCATCGGCGTCTCTTCATCGATCATAAAGCCAATAGACATCACCTGAATGCCATGACCCTGCATAGGCAACATCGATTGTTTATCTAGAAATTTAGGTTTGCCCGTAATACCAAACATACGTGGTTGGCTTGGTCCGTAAATATCAGCATCCAGCACCCCCACGGTAGCACCTTCCATCGCCAGCGATACCGCTAGATTTGCAGTGACGGTCGATTTACCAACCCCGCCTTTGCCAGAAGCAACGGCTATAATATTCTTAACTCCAGGCAACGGACTCAAACCGCCCTGAACTTGTTGACTAATCACTTCGCTAGCAACAGCCAGCTCAACCTTATTGATCGATTCATCACCCTGGGCTACTGTGATCGTTTGCAGTAAGGATTTTTCGAGCTCCAGGCGCACACTATCAAGATGAAAACCGGTCTGCAGTTTTACCGTTGCAATGCCATCTGAAACGTCTACTGACTCCACACACGACAAGTCGTGCAAAGTGCTATCTAACAAGGGAATATTTACAGATTCAATGATCTTTTCAATTTCAGTGGGCATGGTATTTACATCAAAACTAAAGTGCCTGAATCGTACAGTGTTTTGACATTCAGCTAAACATACATAGGCCGTAATCACGTTTATTGATTGCATTCCTGCACTACAATCTGTTCATACTGCGGTTATAATCAACCGCAATTAGATGGCGTCGATATCGGCGGCAATAAAACACAATCAGTTAGGCTCAAATATTACTCTCACAAACCAAACCGAGCATATTTATCAGGTTTCTGAATTTCTTGCAGAAGCCAAATCTTTGCTCGAAATGAGTTATCGCTCAGTTTGGCTTGAAGGTGAAATCTCCACATTGCGCGCACCTGCATCCGGGCATCTGTATTTCACTTTAAAGGATGACTCAACTCAGATACGTTGCGCGATGTTTCGCAACCGAGCCGCTCGCAATGCCGCTGTCCTTGAAGAAGGACAATTAGTCCAACTACGCGCAAAATTTACGATCTACGAAGCCAGAGGCGACGTTCAATTAATCGTAGAGGAAGTTAAAGAAGCTGGTACTGGCCAGCTGCTTAAAAAGTTTGAAGAACTTAAAAAGAAACTGGCTGATGAAGGGTTGTTTTCAGAGCAAACCAAGCAAAAAATACCCAGGTATCCGACAAGAATCGGTATTGTTACATCGTCATCTGGCGCTGCTTTGCACGATATATTAACCACGCTTAAACGCCGCAACTCCGGAATACCAATAATTGTATACCCCAGTCTTGTACAAGGGACAGAAGCTCCGTCAACATTAATCCAAGCGTTGAACGATTGCGAACAGCACGGGCAATGTGATGTGATTATTCTTACTCGTGGAGGCGGCTCAATTGAGGATCTAGCGGGTTTTAACGATGAGAAACTTGCTCGACGGATCGCAGCTCTACCCATTCCAATCATTAGCGCTGTAGGCCATGAAGTTGATTTCACTATCAGTGATTTTGTAGCTGATGTTCGGGCGGCCACACCTACTGCCGCGGCCGAACTTGTCGCACCCGAGCGGACAGCTCTATTAGCCGAATTAGCTGCACGCGGCACTAGAATGCGAGCTATGCTAAACCAAAGTTTGCAGAAAAAGTCACAGGCGGTTGATCTGTTAAGTCGATCAATAGTTTCTCCTAAGCGTAGTTTAAGTTTACGTTTGGATAACACACGCTTGCTGGGTACTCGGATGCACAGGGAGCTTCTAAGTCGACTGAAAAGTAGCAGGTCCCAAATGCTTGCAGCCAAGCAAAGTTTTCGTAGCTTACATCCTGAAAAACAACTGGCGAACCAGCGTCAACGGCTCCAGCAATTGAGTCATTCGTTGCAAGCTCAAGTCAATGCGAGTGTTAAGGAGCATCAGTATAAAATTGGATTGACGGCAGAAAAACTTCGTTTAATCAGCCCGCTGGGCGTGCTTGAGCGTGGATATGCGTTAGCCCGCGTGGCGAATCAAGGTAATGCGGTTGTTAAATCTTCTCGCCAACTTCAAGTAGGTGACACGCTTAATATCAAGCTATATGACGGTGAAGTATCTACAGAAGTTATAGACACAATGCCAAGCGAGAACAATGATCTCTAAAGCTCACATATTATTGGCCATATTCGCTCTGTGTTCTAATTCTCAGTTGGCATCTCAAGAAGTCGAAGGTAATACAACGCCTGGCGGATTCGCCTTAATACCAGTGTTTAGCTTTGATCAACCCAGCATGCGCTTTGGTTTACGGCCTATCGCAATGTTGGATGAATTGGCAAATAGCGGTGTCTGGTTAGGTCTGGTTGGTATTGATCTACTCACTCCACCCGGCCACTACCTCGTCACCAAAAATAACCACTATGATGAAGCCCACGATGATTGGGTAGATATCACGGTGCAACCGATCAAACATGATTTGCGACCAAGCAGGACGATCACCTCCCGCATTGAGGAGTACCTAAGAAACGCACTCACTGAAGATGCCGCAGATGATACGGCTAAAGAGCTGGTAGGTGAATGGCAGCAATCACGGTTTTTTTCTTTCCCGTTTCTAGTCCCTATAGCACAAGGAATTATGGATCAAGAAGTTGTAACCTATGTGCGCTACCCTAGCGGTAAGCTAGATCTGGTCAATGCACTGTTTGTTAGAACGAATGATATAAGCACACCGATAATCGCCCCCTCGGGAGGAATAATACACAAGATAAAGCAACCTGAAGGGCGGCTGGTAAATACCAGTATCGTTATTGATCACGGTCAGGGAGTTTTCAGTATTCTCCGCGGAGAAGTTTTTCCCGATGTGGTGGTAGGAGATGTTGTTGAAGAAGGTGCGATCGTGGCGTTATTTACCACCGAAGAGAATCCGGAACTTGAAGGCACTTGGGGATTATCTTGGCAACTTGTATTAAATGGAGATTTGGTGGATCCAAGTCATTTCCTAAATCTGAACCTTAGTGGCTACCTGCAAAAATTATCTTCCGACGCAGAAGCACACTATTTTGCCATTCAGGCCGCTGAGCAGATCAGTATGGTTCAAAAAGAATCTGACGCGTTAGAGGATGCGCCGGTCAGCCAGACGGATAATGCGGTCTCAACTGCTGCAGCACCTGTTTCACCGACTGCGAACCCAGCCACTAATGCTGCAGGTGAAGCAACTGCTGAGTAAAACACGGCATCTGGGCAGCTAGACTCGATAGCTGGCGTAAATAAATCAAAAACTTCGAGGTAAGCGCTCTAAGGTAGGCGCTTTTAAGCACGTAGCATCAAAAGAATCTCTTCTATTTCAGTCTAACAGCCCCTCAGATCGGTACCAATCAACCGTGCGACGCATACCCTCGTCGAGATCCACCTGGGCGGCATAACCCAGCACTCGTTTAGCGCGAGAAATATTAAACGCGCGATTGTTTTTAAAGAACTTGACGCGACGCCGATGCAACGGGGGTTCGATGCCCAAAGGTTTGCAAACTAACTCACATAACCAGCCAGCAAAATGCACTGGCCAGTAAGGTACACGTATAGCAGGTTTTTTCACCCCAAGTGCTCGGGCTGCCGTATCAATGTACTTCTGCAAGCTTACGTGACGCTCTCCGCCAATAAAGAATATTTGACCGTTAAGATTGCTAGTTTCAAGAATTCGCTGATACCCACTCACCAGATCATCAATATAAACCGCATGAAAATTTTCTGTGCACTGGCCAATAAGCAAAAAACGCTGATTCTTAATCATTCGAAACATTTTGAGCATACGAAGATCCCCGGGTCCATATTGAGAGGTCGGCCTTACGATAATCACCTCCATATCTCCTTCCTCTACATACTTACGACAAGCCTCTTCAGCGAGCAGCTTGGTGGATTGGTACAAATCACCGGGGTTCAAGGGTGAATCCTCCTTGGCTGGGGTTTGTTTCACATCCCCGTGTACCCCTATGGTGGAGGTATGAATAAAACGTTTTACGCCACAGGCCTTAGCGATCTTTAGTGCAGATTCGGTGCCTTGTTGATTGGTCTGGTAATAAGACTCATCGGTGCCTTTAACAACACGAAAATTTGAGACGGTATGAATTACCGCATCTACGCCAGTAAATAATTTGGTCAGCGCATCGTGATCATTAATATCCGCGGTAACAAAAAAATCAGGCTCTATTAATCCTTCCATTTTCTGTTCGTCACGCACCAACGCATGAATTGTATGGCCTTCCAATTGCAATGCTCTTGTGAGGTTTGAACCCAAGAACCCTGTCGCACCAGTAATAGCGATCTTCATAATTAAACTCTAATAAAATTCACAGACATACTGACACCAAGCCGCGAATAAGAAGCGATAAACAATATTGATAAGGGATTTATTATAATTAAGTAGTTAATTACGCCTACGTGCTTTAACGATCAGACTATGTCCCTGTGTCCAGAATAGTAATCGATCGAGCTGTGCCAACAACCATACAAATGGATAAATAAGGCTAAATATTTTGAACTTTTTCCGATGTTTATTCAGATCGTCGCCACTAACGACATTTCCCTTACTTTTATCGCCGCCATTGTCGTCGTTTTGACCCTGGCTATCACCCGACATTCGCTCTAGTAGTAAGCTGATCAATACATCATAGAACTCAACAAAAAAACGAGAGTAAGTATGGTGCTCGCTAATCTCAAAGTACTCGCTACAGATCAAATTCAATGAGGTTAAATCGTATCCTGGTCTTAGATGGCCATGCTTTTCATCCGTAAGCCCACAAGCCAGCCTCAACTTACGTATCAAGGCATTTGGGCGATAATGTGGGACGTTGATAATTAAGCAGGCATCGGGCTTCATGATTCGATGCAGTTCACCAATAAACGCCCTATCATTTTGAATATGCTCAAGGAAATCGATAATTACTATGACATCAAATGTGCCATCTGAGTAGTCAGTGCGCCCACCATCAAACAACTCGACCTGTTCCCCAACCATCTGCTTGATTCCATCAACGATCGCAGGATCCAAATCAGCGCTGGTCCATTCGCCTCCCGATTCACGTAGCAAGTAACTTAATACACCGTTATCAGCGCCGATATCCAAACATCGTAAACCACCGGTGAGTGGCATATAGCGGCGTATCGCAGCAAATTTAGCCTTCTTCAGTATGGATTTATCGAACAGACGGAGCAACATAGATTGGTACTCTGTTGGTTCGCCTGCCAAAACGTCTGCATGAATAACGTCTGTCGTCATGATTCGCGTCTATCTTTAAGCTTTTTGGCGGGAATACCAGCGACTACGGTGTAATCGGCGACATCCCGCGTAACCACAGAACCGCTACCGACGATTGCATCACGGCCGATATTCGTACCATCCAATACTTGAACTGATGCTCCTAACCAGCTGTTATTGCAAATATTAATTCCTTTAACTGTTTGCCCTTGATCCATTATTGGTACTTCAGTAGATTCGCTCTTGTGGTCACCACCGCCTATCAAATAACAAAAAGCGCCAAACAACACTTTTTCACCGACAACGACATTGCTCGCAGACTGGATGAAGCATGATTGGGCAATATTACTGTTGTCTCCGATCGCAATATCACCATCCTTACAGCTCAAGACGGTACTTCTCCCAACCATTACATTGTTGCCCAAGGTAATGCCACGATTGGATTCTCCCTTGGCATCAAGAACTGCATAGTCATCAACAGCAACATTGTTTCCCAAGTGAATTTTTGCCGGATGCCTAATAGTTACTCCGCGACCAACAATCAAAGCGCTACCGCAGGAGCCAAGCAATCGTTTCAAATAGAATTTTCGTAACAAATAGCCAATAGCGCCCGGTAATGGCATGAAAAAGACAGTATATAGCTCAAACGCTAATAGACTGATAAACCGCCGATTCCCCACATTAATATCCTGATACTTACTTACCGCTGACGTAGAATCGTCAGTCAATGCTCCCTGCAAGCGCGTTGTACCCTCCGTTTGGTACTCTTTCACCCGGATTGCCCTCGTTGTCGTGTAGGTAGTGGCATAAATGATCGCATTAGTTGCCTCTTTGTTTATCGCTGCATGCTGTATGTGTTTAGTATTGTACAGACCATTACTGTTACTAGAAAACCTCCGCTCGGAGATAGATCACACAAATTTTCTAATGAGTCGCCAATAAATATTAAGAAATTTATTTAGCGCTTTATACCCCGTCATAAGAATTTTATTGTTTACGTAATCCGAGTAAACAAAAATATCCCCAGCATCCATTACCTGGTTGTCGGGTATTTTTCGATAAGATTGAATTTGATTGCGAACCCGGCGGATATCTCCAAAGTCACGAAAAAATACTTTCCAACCAGTAAGGTAATCGCTCATGCCGCCTTTCATAATCAAAAACGCTACTAATGAACACTCGTAGGCGAGCAGAGCAGGAGTAGCCAGCAATATTGTTCGCAATCGGTACATTTCAGCGATAAAACGTAAACGGTTTTGTACTGCTGCTAAATAGCGTTTAGAGCTTTCAAAACGTTTGTGAACCACCACTGCTTTTGGAACTTGGTAGCACTTGTAACCATACAGATTGAGCTTGTGGTTAATCTCTCCATCGTCACCCCAGCCCAATATATATGCCTCGTTAAAATAGGAAACTTCAGCTGCGCGTTGCTTATCAATCATTTGTACACCCCAGCCAATGCTAACCCGCGGCTGATCGTCTACTTCATTGATATTTGCATCTCGATTAGTATTTGGGGAGGCGCCGACGTAGTGCAGTATTTGGCCATCTTGATAGATACTCGACTCATCATCCCAGTGCACTGCACGAGTGAGGCAAGCCGCCGCATCAGGATATTCGTTAAATACATTTACCAGCTGTTGAACACAGTCAGGTTTTAACTCAACATCATTATCTACAATAAAAACAAGAGATTGTGAGGCTTTACTAAACGCAGTGTTACGCACTTTATTTAGTATTCCACCACTATTAACCCCTAACTCAACTACCTGAGTATTTCCCCAACCCTTACGAACCAGTTCTACACTGGTATCAGTAGAACCATCGTCTACCATCAGCACTTCGCCGACAGGTTCGTTGAGATTAGCGATAGATTCGAATAAGCCAGGCAGCTTATCTTCACCGTTATAGTTCATCACTGCGATACTTACGTCGCGGCACTCAAAATGGCGTTGTGAATTCATCAAATTAATAAGTCGAGCTGAACCGCGCGCATTCTGACAGTTTTACCGAGACTCTACAACGATACGATCGCGCTAATGACACGCGATAACAGCTGCTATAACGCTAATTTCGCGGAGTTTGTAAATACACTACCCCACCGACCACTGAAAGCAGCAAATCCGTTAGGGTAACACCCAAGCCAAGTGCAAAGCCGTCACTTGCTTCCAGCCCGACCAAATTAAAAATGCCAACTAATATACCCTCACGCAAACCAATACCCCCTATCGAAATAGGTAGCATAATCAATAACATAGATAACGGTATTATTAACATCAAAAAGGTAAACGAAACATCAATACCCAGCGCTAACGCCATCAACCAAACCGACAGTATTCGCACCAACTGCATGCCACATGACGCGATAAAAGACCAAAACAAGACCAAGGGCACGCCGCTGTAAGTTTGCATAGCTGCGTTTACTCGCTGTATAAACTGCCCAACAGCGGCAAGTCTGACCTGACCCAACACTTTGCTCACATAACTAGCTGCTCCCTTGTTTACCGCAACAAATATGAGCGAGGTAACAGCTAGAGTGCCAATCATAAGTGTCAGCTGAAACAACGGATGTTGAAATTCCTCCGGGCTTTGTAGCAACCCGACAAATGCGACCAACAATAACGCAACTAAGGCCAACAACTTGTCACAAAGCACCGAAGCTGTAACTTGGGTTGGATTCTTAACATCTCGATTCAAATAGTACCCACGCACCACATCTACCCCCAAGCTCGATGGTAAAAATGTGCCCCAAAGCTTACCTATTAGCGTATTTGCCAGCAGTCGATAAAAACTAACGTCTCGATTGAATACATGGATTAACAATAACCATTTCCAGGTAAACACAATGCGCTCAAGAACTAAGGCAATAAGATGCAGGCTCAACCATAACCCTGATGCCGCATATAAGGTGGTTTGAACCAAAACCCAATCTACCTGGCTTAGCGCTAAGCCAAAGATCAGCAAGCTAAACAGCAATTTCAACAAATAGTTCGCCGACACCTTCATCCGTCTACCCGTCGAAACCAGTCGTAAATTTCGGCTATTTGCGTCTCCCTAGCGCTGTCGTCCCAGCCGTGACTCTGAACCAGGTAATCCATTAGTGTTTCTACACTATGGCGGTCGGGCAAATGCGCGGCGCCAATATCAGTGCGACGAATGACCAGGTCGGATAGATTATTGACTAATTCATGTGCTAGTACAAAATCAATCTCTGCCAGTGATACAAAGCTGTTCGGGATACATTGTGACTTGTCTGGAGAAGCAAGCTGCTGCTCCAATATTTCCCGAGCCCCAGTACCGTATCGGCCCATCAACCTATCGATACTGTCAGCGTCCGCAGCCTCTCCAAAAAGTCTAAGCAGCTGGTCACGGTATTGCTCCATACCACCGATCGATGAATCCCCAAAATCGCTACCATAACGGCTAACAACCGGCGTCGCAGTGCGTTCTGGCTTATCCTTAACTTTATTTAGAACCTGCTCTGCAATATTTTCTGCAGTCGTGTACTTCACCGCCATAACCTTAAGGTATCCAGGGGCGGCGGAAGATACATCAATTATTGGGTGACTCAATAGACGCTGCTCAGGGTCATCATTCCCCGAACGCGCCGGCAACAGTCCAATTTCGATATGCGCCAAACTATCCTGTAATAACTTGGGGTGCTTGTTTTCCGATAAATCATTGATACAGTTCAGTAATTCACTTTCAGAAAGTCGTAACGATGACGCACCACCATGATGTTCAAAATACCAGGTGCCTGCAACCAAACGGTTCTGCCAGGGACAAATAAACAATTTGCGTCGATTGTCTGCCGAATCAATTCCCCAGGCAGCCTCGTGTAGAGGCGGGGTGTTAAAAACAAGGTTGACCCCCTTCACCCAATCTATATTAGTTTTATCATCCGCCAGCTCGCTCGGTAGGCTTGGTAAATCTAATTCAGTTCCTGTTGCATCTATAAACCAGTTGCAGTGAATTGACCACTCTTGTTGATCAGTTTCATCTACTACATCGACGACAAACTTATGATTGCTTATTCTTTGAACATCAACGACATTTTGATAATTAATACAATTCGCTCCCAGCTTCTGAGCGCTCAAAACCTGAGCTAGCACGCCACGTTCCGGGTGCTGAATTTGTGCTTCTTGCCAAAAGGCTACGTCCCCACTTAGCCCGCCAGGTGCTTCGTCACTAGACACAGTGGTCGTGCCGTAATCTCTTGATTTGCCGGTCGAAACCCTCGCCCACCCAAGTCCGGCTCGAATAATGACGTGATAAAACCAAAGTCCAAGACGGTATATTAGCCCGGATCTCAATATGCCGGGACCAGATGCAATCACAAACTCGAGTGGTTTTAACAAATAAGGATAGTTCTGTATCCAGTTACTCTGACTTCGTGCAGACATGCGAGACCGGAGCACATCACCATTTTGCAAGTACCTCAACCCACCATGAATAGTACGTAAATTATTCGCTGAGGTGGCACCACCAAAATCACTCTTTTCCACCAAGGTGACCGAATAGCCTTGGCTAGCTGCACGTAGGGCAATACTTGCTCCAGTAATCCCACCGCCAGCGATCACCAATTGGCTAGATAACGCCGAACTTAATCCCTCGACAGAGTGTGGCATGCCTAAAACGTCACTTACCGCCACGTACAAATCACCAACCGCCTGTTTAAAACTACTCTGACTATGAGACTGTTTCGCATATTCATGGGCTGCTGCACCTAACTGAAGCCGCAGTTGTTCGTCTTGCAGCATCGCCAACATGGCATCGCCAAAACTTGCCGCGTTTGCATCAGCAAGTTTTGAATTTTCGTCATTTAACACTTGTGTGTGAGTTGGCAAGCGTGTCGCCACGGTAACCACACCAGCATAAAGATAAGAGTAGATTTTCATCGGCGTATTTGTGCCCTGTGAACGCGCCGATACCAAAATATCCGCCTGACAAAGAAAATCAGCCAAATGCTCTACTGAGCGGGTTCCCGCAAACCGAACGCGTGAACTAATCCCGAGAGATCCAACAACTTCTTTGTACTTAGCTATATGCTTATTGCTCCCTCCGACAATAACCAGAGTTGCCGTTTTATTCCGCTTAAACGTGTATTGAGAGGCTTCTAGTAGCAAATCAATTCCTTGATAACCCTCTAAGTTCCCGACGTACAAAATCATTTCGCCGGTAATTTTTAAAGTCTTTCGCAAATCTTCTATAGGTGCGCCTGATATATCATCGAAGAGGGCCACGTCCTTTACTAAATGAATCCCATGACTGCGGTATGCACGCGCAAAGTGGGCAATATCTTCACACATAGGTGCTACGACACACGCCTCGCGCACTACCTTAGATTCCAACCAACGCATAACTCCCTTGAGAGGAGATAACCACGGTAAAGCCGCACATACTTGATCCGATAATAGTGAATCCATATCGTATACATACGGTGTACCAAATCGTTTTTTAAGTAACCATGCAATAAACCCGGCTTCCTCAACTGCGTGAACCAGATCATATTCACCACTGGCAATTTGGCTCCACGCAGCGATTAGCATATGCATATCTAGCCATACCTTCGCCAATGAAAAACCCGGCCCAATAGGACGCTTCGACCCTAGAATCAGGCTGTCTTGATAATATGCTGGCGAGTCACGCAGCCGCTGTATGGTCAAACCAGCGTAGTCTCTATGTTGCCCGCCAGGGAAGGTAAGCAAATGAACCTCATGCCCCCGAGTGCTCAGTTCCTTGAGCAACAAATCGATGGCGATTGGAGTGCCACGCTCAATGTAAAATGGTTGCGGGGCTAGGAAAAGAATTTTCACGTAAAAGTAACTGCCAACAAAGGTAACGTCAAAGCGCGAATCCAACCATATATGCTGAGCTTAATAACCGTTCTTTTACCTGCAACAAAAAAAGCGCTAGGATGAGTTTCATTTACAACTGGCATCCAACCAATGGCATCACCCGTTGCGCACTCACTGGCCGGCGTTAGCATCCTCGCGCTGTTTTTCCCAGATAGATTAAGGTATTTACCCATAATAATTCTATCGGTGTTTACTGCCACCCTGCCTGATTTCGACTTGATAGTTCCTGGCATAGGGCACCGTACGGTTATGCACTCAATCACCTTCTCCGTTGTTATTTCAATGAGTCTATTCATTTGGCTCAAAATAAAAGATAGTCCATTATATCTTGTTATTCCAAGCTTATTTTTTTTGGGCATAGGAAGCCACATAATTATTGACTGGGTTAGTCTGGATCTAAGTGAACCAGCGGGTCTTGTCATCGGGTGGCCGTGGAATATGAATTATCAAATCAGTGATAACCCTATCTTCTTAAACGTACATCGAAATGATTTTTTTGAGCCAACGGTTATCGCCCACAACGTCAAAGCATTGCTGCAAGAAAGTATCATAATGTTCCCTGTGACTCTGCTTATCTTGTTTTGGCGCCGCTCGTACTTTCGTACGGGTTTTCGCTGTTCTTAAAGCTTAGCCGCACTCGGGTACCGACCATATCGTAAGCGTCTTCTATGCAACTAGCGATATAGCGTTTGTAGGTTTTCGGTAGTTTGTCCAACTGATTACCATGCAACACTACATGCGGGGGGTTTTTACCTCCTTGATGACCGTACTTGATCTTGATCCGACGAAAACCAATCATGGGCGGTTCTTGTCGTTCTGTCGCGGCAGCGAGTACACGATTTAATCGGCCTGTACCCAAATCCGTTAGTGCCGAGTCATATATCTTTCTAACTATCGGCAATATTTTACCAACACCAGTACCGTGCAGAGCAGATATAGGCAGTTCCGCAAAATTCCCTGAATATCTAAACTTCTGATCAAACATGTCACGCAGACGTTTTTTTTCATAATTACTTAGGTTGTCCCATTTATTCAATACTAAAAGAGTGGAACGCCCTCTCTCTAGTATCAAACTAAGCAACCGAAGATCCTGTTCAAATATTCCTGCCTGCGCATCCATAACCATCAATACAACATGCGCGTGCTCAATAGCTTGAACTGTTTTGAGTACAGAGTAATGTTCGAGCCGGTCGTCAATACGTTTTTTCTTACGCATGCCAGCAGTATCGATCAATACGTACTGTTCACCTTGAGACTCAAACGGCACGTAAATACTATCCCGGGTAGTACCCGGAGAATCATAGACAACCAGTCTATCTTCGCCGATGAGGCGATTAATTAAGGTTGATTTACCCACGTTTGGCCGTCCAACAACTGCAATCCTAGGTACATCAGAAGGCAGGTTAAAGTCGCTATGCGCTTCTACAGTATCAAGCGCCATATCCATTAGTCGTCGAATCCCATCACCGTTTTTTGAAGATACCGGATACGGCTCTCCCAACCCTAACTCGAAAAAATCGCTACGCACTATATCCTTATCTAACCCTTCAGCCTTATTTAGCAAAAGATACACTGGTACGCGATCCTCGCGGCGTAACTGATCTGCAATTTCTCGATCGGTTGTTGATAACCCCTCCCGGCCATCAACGATAAATAGAACCGCATCGCTCTCTTCAATTGCATAATCTACCTGACGACGCATCAAGTCATGTATTTCAGTTCCCTCGACTTCAATACCGCCTGTATCGACGATCCAATAGGGCTTTGAGCCAATACGGCCTTCCCCTATCATTCGATCACGCGTCACACCTGGCTGATCATCCACTATCGCATCGCGGCTTCGAGTTAAACGATTATATAACGTCGATTTACCCACGTTCGGCCGACCAACGATCGTTATTACCGGCCGGTTTAGCACTTCTTCCGTGTCCAATTCTTTATTCATAGCCGCGTAATAAATTCAATTTATCCAGCTCAACACTTCACAGTTTATTCCGCACGATCCTGCGCCAGATTACTTTATTGATGTAAAAGACGATTGCTTATAGTCGTCGGCACTCTACGGTTAAATTGAGAACCTTTATGAAAGGTTTTTTACGAAGAAATTCTTACGAAGGATTTCGATTCAACGTCGAGCGACGGAAATAGAGCGTAATTCACCGCTGGTATTTAACAAGTAAGCCTGGTCTAACCTAATCAATGGTTGTGATACCAAGCCTTCTCCACCAACCTTATAATCTCCAACAAAATCCCCGTTTCGCTTGTCCATCACATAAACAACCCCATCAAAATCGGAAACGATTAAATATGGGCCTAGATTAGCGGGAGCACTTAGCTCTCTATAAAGTAGTTGCTCATTAGTCCAGACAGTTTGACCCGTTAGTAAATCAAGTGCCACAACCCGGCTATCACGATCCACCGCATACAAATATTGTGTATCGATTGCAAACGCATGATGGGTTGCAACTTCAGAGTTCCAAATAGTAGCCCGTTCCTCGACATTAAGCGCAATAATCGCACCTGAATATGATGCTGAGAACAACACTCCGCGCACCAGACTGGTAGGAGCATCGACATCCACCAATCTTTCTAATTCATTACGCCCTCGAGGATACGCGACGGGAATTTCCCACAGTACTCGTCCCTCTTCTAGACCAGCAGCCAGCAGCTTGCCATTTGGAAAGCCGACGATGGCCACCCCACCTTCTAGTAATGGCTCAGCATCACCAAGTAATGACAAGCTGGGAACCTCGCGCACGATACTCCACACCTCAGCGCCATTCTCTACATTTAAACCGGTCAAACGACCATCCGCGGTTCGAACCACTACACGACCATCTGAAGCCATCGGCGGTGCCGTAACCACGCTAGTAACAGGGACTGTCCAGCGTGTGGCACCTGTACTTGCATCCAAGGCATATACGTTGCCATCATAGGTGCCTAGAAATATCAAACCAATGCCTGCGCCCACGCCTCCGGAAACTGACTCCCTTAAATTTACAGTCCAGGCTCTTTTTCCTGTTTCAGCATTTACTGCAACCACTCGACCTTCGGGCGATGCAGCATATATATTCTCACCCGCCAACCTGGGTGTTAAACCTACGTGTGCGCTATCAAACCCAGCGCCCAAGCTGACTGACCAATTTCTTACGATCGACTGAGTCTTATCGAACTTTGGTCGCTCAGCAGGCTCCAATTCCGGAATTATCGAATTCTTTGATGGACTACAGCTGACTAGAAATGCTGTTCCAATTAGAATTAATATCGATAGCTGTCTTATATTCATATTTGGTTAGTTTTGAATACTTTCAACAGTAGACGCTGCATCATCAGCTGTTTCATCGCTATTTGCTTCATCGCTAACTACGGACACTTCGGATTGCTCCGGTGTGTCATTAAGCGGAGAAACACTAGCTGACGATATCTCAAATTGCACGTCAGCAACAACATCATCTGAACCTGTGCCAAGCGCTTCAGATTTGATCTGTAAAACGTTTGCGTAACCTGGATCAGCAGTAAGCGACTCGCTTGCGCTTGTATATTTTTCTCGTGCCAAATCCACATCACCTTGGGCATAAGCAATATCGCCTTCAAGTTCCAAGTACTGAGACTCAAATCCTACCCTATTCGTTTCTGAGTTTAGGGCTGCTTCCGCCAACTCGATCTCACCTTGTTCCAAATAAATCCGAACTATCCTCAGGTTCGCCACGTGGGTTAAACCTGACTCAGCAGAATTGTTTTTGGCAAGTAATAAGCTATCTAATGCATTAGCCAGATCGCCGCTATCTGCATACAATTTCGCCTGCACTAATGCGGCCTTAGTACCATAGACGGTGCCCGCATGATCATCAAGAATTGACTGACTTAGTTCGCGTGCTGTCGCACTATCTGGAGTATTCATAGCACCAAGTAGCAGACTGTACTGCGCAGATGCTTGCTCCAAGCCATCGTTCTTCTGGGTCTGCCAATAGTTATAGCCCGCAATTGCAGCTATACCAATCAAGGCACCCGTAATCACCGATGTACCGTTTTCCTTCCACCAGGCTTTAACACGCTCTGCTTGTTCTTCGTCAGTTAAAATTATATCGTTTGCCATGCTTAATTAAACTCAACTAAATTAATTCTATATAAACAACTGTTACGAGCGCTTTTAAAACTGTTCTTCGCAGCGCCTTTTTTAATTCTGGTCCGTTGCTCTCTTTTTAGTACTTTCCACAATACTCAAGGCTGCGCATCATACCAGTTGATGGACGGAAATAAACTATCGTTAAGTGCCGTTTACAAACTATTCAACTTTTCACCAAATTACAATTACGCAAAACATTTAATCTAGTAATTGCGTAACGCTGGAAACCAACTGCTCCATATTAATTCGATGCTGCGGCCTACTATTATCACGCAACAATTTAATTGTTACTTTACCTTCGTTAAGCTCATCGTCTCCTAAAATAACAGCGTGCGTTGCCCCACTCTTATCGGCGCGTTTAATTTGATTTTTAAATGCCCCTTCGCCGCAGTGCATTTGCACAGAATGACCAGCATTACGGAGCGCACCAGCTAAAACAAAAGCTTGTGTTCGGGCAGCAGAACCCTCAGAAATAAAATAGATATGCGGAACCGGACTCCCTGATGACTGGCCAGTAGCTTCAATAATATCTAGAAGTCTCTCTAACCCTAAAGCAAAACCAAAAGCCGGTACCAGTTTACCGCCGAGCTGTTCTGAAAGATGATCATAGCGCCCGCCCGCACAAACGGTACTTTGCGCTCCTAAATCAGAATGTACCCACTCAAAAACCGTATTATTGTAATAGTCCAAGCCCCGCACCATACGTTCATTCACGGTGTACGGAATTCCCAAGGCTTTCAGAAGATTCTGTAACTCCTCAAACTGAGTAAGTTCATCTTCATTCAAGAACTCGAGAATACTCGGTGCAGAATCTAAAATATCCTGGGTCGCTGCTACCTTACTGTCCAGAATTCTAAGTACATTGCCATCCAGCCTGTTCTGGCTATCCTTATCTAGCTCCTCTTTATGCGGCTCCAGAAATTCTTTTAATGCTTGCAGGTACGACGATCTACCAGCAGCACTACCTAAACTATTTAGCTCTAAAGTGGGCTGCTTTATCCCCAACCTTGTCCATAGATCATTGGATAAACATATAGCTTCTGCTTCGATATCAGCACCGCGCCACCCGTAAGCTTCTATACCAACCTGATGGAACTGTCTAAACCGCCCTTTCTGGGGCCGTTCATAACGAAACATCGGTCCTTGATACCAAATCCGCCGTTGCTGATTGTGAAATAAACCATGTTGTAAACCTGCTCGAACAACGCTCGCAGTGCCCTCAGGTCGCAGGGTTATAGATTCGCCATTTCTATCCTCAAAGGTGTACATCTCTTTGGATACGATATCGCTCAGCTCACCTATAGACCGAGAGAATAAGGCTGTTGACTCCACTAGCGGCGTGCGGATTTCGCGGTAATCGTACACTCTAAATAGATCTCGAAACACCGCTTCTAGTGCTTGCCAGGAATGGATAGTCTCCGGCAACAGGTCGTTCATACCCTTAATCGATTTAACACTCATCAAAACAGGCCTGTCTAAATTTATTGAACCTGCGAAGAAGGAGCACTAGAAGAAGGCCGTACTCCATTATCGGACCAGGCATTAAGCGTGAAACGGGCGTAATTCAATCCATTTGAGTATGACGTCAGGTCAACTGCCCTGTTATCTAGCATCAGCTCTATACCATCGATGCTGCCGACAAATACCGCTGCGGGCAATCCGATATTAAACGAAATCACTTCACCACCCTTACAGGTACGATAAAACAATTTATCGCCTGACTTATCTCGGATATCCAGCCAAACGGCAGAAGAACAATCTACTGTTAAATCGCTTTCACCAAATTCAAATGAATTGTTCTCCAAACTATTCGACGGTGAAGTAAAAATTCCTGCTGGAGAGCTTAAATTACTGTCGTAAGTGCGTGACGAGCTAGCCGTAGTATTGCTGGGGGCGTCTGTCGAAACATCGACAGAAACATCAGTAGAGACCACCTGACTATTATCAGTCACATTACTATCCGCCACGCTAGCCGCCTCAGCACCTAGATTGGCCAGGCTAGGCGTCGCTTGCTCAGTTAACGGGAGTACATTTACAGTTCGCGAATTGTCTTCTGAGGTCTGGCTCGATTCAGATTGAATATTCTGAGCGGCGGTAGGATCAACTTGTACCGCTGAGTCCTTCTGTAAAAACCATACGATATAGGCAATCATTGCAATCGATATAAGTATGACAAATATTTTTGGCCATCCTGCACCCTCTTTTGGTAAAGGCTCGGCCGGTTCTATAACCATCTTGGGAGACTTACGGGTCGTGCTTCCAGACGTTGGGAAATACGACAAAACCAAGTCGGCATCCAAATCTACTAATTGCGCGTAAGATTTAATATAGCCTCGGGTAAACGTCTCCTCGGGGAGCGAAGCATAATCATCAGTTTCTAAGGCTTCAATTCGCGATACCGATAGACACAACCGGGCAGCAACATCCTTTACCGAAAGATCCTTCGAATTCCGCGCCGTGGCTAATAGTACACCGCAAGAGCCGCTAGGTTTGTTAGCCATAGACTCTTCTATCTTTGGCTCATCTTCCGTAGCTTCCACTTGATCTTCCGTCGGCTCCATTTCGTCTTCCATCGGCTCCTTCTCGTTCGAATCACTCATATTCCCAACTCTAGCAATTCACTGGCGCGCAAACTAGCGTGTAGACGCCCGCAAACGAATTGCTTCAGCGCTTTCTGGGTATATTTCCAGTAATTGATCTCGGTATTTACTCGCAGCAGCCGTATCATGCAACGCTTGCTCAACATCAAAACCGAGCAGCAAAGTCCTCGCATCCGGTTCAACAACTGATATGTAGCGCTCTACATAGGCACGCGCGCCCATAAAATTTTCTTGTGAAAAGCGAATTTCGGCCATTTTGGCAAGTGCAGAGGGAATCGAAGGATCTACATCAAGCGCCCGCCTTAACAAGGCTTCCCCCTCTTCTATACTCTCTTCAGCAATGCACTCACCCGCACGGCTCAAACTAAGATGACTATTCGTAAATAACGGGTTATCTGCTGCCAGTAGAAAATAGTCAACAGATTCTCGGTACCTTCCTCGGCGACACAAAAAGACACCATAATCATGGGAGGCCGCCGCATTTGCTGAATTAGACTTTATCGCACGACGAAAATACTCATCAGCTTCTTCCAGTTCATTTAGCCGTAACATTAACAAAGCTGAAACATAGTTAGCGTCTGAATGACTCTTTTGAATATCCAGCCCCATTTCAAGCTCCTCACGAGCAATTTCCAACTGGCCTGAGCTTAGATAGTTTGCAGCCAGTTCAGCGTGAATACCCGCAGTATTATCCTGCGGATTCGTCTTACTCGAAATCGCAGCACTACCACCGGAACTTGCGCACGATGCAAGTAACAGGCAAAGAGGTAAAACACCAAATACTGCTTTAATTTTCAGTCTTTTCAATCTGTGGTCGATAGTATTTTCCGAGGCCCTGCACATAACGTTGAGACCGGCGTGTTCGGTCAGTAACCATACCAGCTAATTGACCACATGCGGCACCAATATCATCCCCTCGTGTTTTTCGAATGGTAGTTAGTATCCCTTGTTCCTGCAAATAATTTCTAAATCGATGAATTCGATTATTTGATGAGCGTTTAAAATCACTACCCTGAAACGGATTAAACGGAATGAGATTAACCTTACCTGGCATATCTTTGAGAATCTCTGCCAATTGTTTCGCATGTTCTGGCTCATCATTTACTTCTTGGAGCATTACGTATTCAAAAGTAACGCGATCCCGCGTTGAATCGGCTACATACCGACGGCAAGCATCCAGTAAAACCGCTATTGGATACTTCTTGTTTAGCGGGACTAAACTGTCGCGCAACTCATCGTTTGGTGCATGCAATGACACGGCCAAACTTACCGGGCAATCAGCTTTAAGTTTATCAATAGCAGGTACGATGCCCGCAGTGCTTAAAGTGACTCGTCTGCGGGATAAACCAAATGAAAAATCGTCTTGCATAATATGCATTGCAGAAACAACATTATCATAATTTAGCAATGGCTCGCCCATCCCCATCATTACAATATTGCTTACTATGCGGTCATCAGTTTCATATTGCTCAGCAAGTAAAAACTTTGCTAGCCAGAGCTGACCAACAATTTCGGCTGACGTGAGGTCGCGCGAATAACCCTGCTTGCCTGTAGCGCAAAAAGCACAATCCAAAATACAACCAGCCTGTGATGAGACACATAACGTGCCCCGGTGGTCTTCTGGAATAAACACCATTTCTATTGCGTTGATCTTATCAACACGCAGCAACCACTTGCGCGTTCCGTCAGCAGATATATGGTCACTTACAATTTCAGGTAGCGAAACATTTGCAACAGCCGCAAGCTCCTCCCTTAAGCTGCGACTTAAGTTTGTCATCTCATCAAATTGCAATACGCCTTGCTGATGAATCCACTTCATTACCTGAGAAGCTCGAAATGGCTTTTGCCCAATGCCCGCAAAAAACTGCGTCATATGCTCGCGATCCATGCCCATTAAGTTAACTTGATTAGCTGTTTCCAGTTTCAAGACTACCTACCAACTGCTCGCTGTTATCTGTGGCATGAAAAATTAATTCAAAATCACCTAACGCGTACGGGCGATCACACCATCAGGCCCGAAAAAGAATTCAATCTCAGCGCGGGCTGTATCCGGACCATCTGACCCATGGACGGCATTCTGGTCAATGCTTTTTGCAAAATCAGCTCGTATGGTTCCGGCATCCGCTTCCGCTGGATTAGTAGCGCCCATCAACTCTCGATTTTTAGCAATTGCATTGTCGCCTTCTAGCGCCTGAACCATTACTGGACCAGAAGTCATAAACGAGACGAGGTCGTTAAAAAATGGTCGCTCACGATGGACATCATAAAAGTTTCCAGCCATTTCTTCAGTAAGGTGAACCATCTTCGCTGCAACAATTTGCAAGCCGCCTGATTCAAAACGGGCGTAAATTTCGCCTATAACGTTCTTTGCTACTGCATCAGGTTTGATGATAGAAAGTGTACGCTCAACTGCCATGGGATATCTCCAATATTGTAATTTAGGTATATAAATGAAATGTGCTTTAAGCTTTTGAAACTTGGGGGATTTAAACTTTAAATCGAGCAGCACTAACAGGCGCGGTATTCTACTGCTACACGCAAGTTCCTACAATGCATGCGAGGCCAATATTAAGGGAGAAACGGCCAAATACAGGCCGATCGGACGCAATTTAGGGAAACTACTCGCTGCCAACACCAAAACAGCGAAATCCAGACAGTATTAGCTAACTCGCAATCGCAAAACTTTCGCCGCAACCACACTCACCAGTTGCTCGAGGATTAGAAAATCGAAACGTTTGATTCAAGCCTTCACTGACATAATCTATTTCAGTGCCGGTGACTAATTTAATGCTTTCAGCGTTCACGTACACATCAATACCAAAACTGGAGAAAATCTGATCATCTACTAGCGCTTCTTCGACAGTGCCTATCGAATACGAAAAACCAGAACACCCGGATTCGGTTGTACCAAAACGTAAACCTATGCTCCCTGGAGTCCTGTTTAGGATTTCCTGGACTCGAGCTGCAGCTTTTTCAGTTAGTGTGACAGACATTAGGTTGTTAGATATTGCTCAACGTTTAGGGTTAACTAATTAATTCGAATATACATGTTGATACTACGGGTAATAACATCATGATATGTAAGTCAATTTTATCAGACTTTATGCATCGCTTCGATGTCTAGACAGGTGGGGTCAAAGTCGCTGACTTCAATATCATCCACATCAATACCGCCAGCTTTGAGGCGTTCTAGCAATTTACGATTAATAGACTCCATCTCACCCACTCGGTCACACAACCGTAATATCGCCACCGCTACCGGATCATGAACATTCTGCCGTTGGCCATAAGCTTCAAAAGAATCTCCTTGAACCTTTTCGTCGAGGCTATGAGCAGGGATGCCAATTACTGTGATGTCATCAGGCACAGCTTTGGTAACAACCGAGTTAGAGCCTATACGGGCATTATCGCCAATGGTAATGGGACCAAGAATTTTTGCGCCCGCGCCAACCACAACCCGCTCACCTAGACTTGGGTGCCTTTTACCACTTTCCCAAGAGACTCCCCCAAGTGTGACCCCATGATACAGAGTGCAATCGTCGCCTACCTCAGCGGTCTCACCAATAACGACGCCTAAGCCATGATCAATAAACACGCGTCGTCCCAACTTAGCTCCAGGATGAATTTCTATGCCCGTTAACCAGCGAGAAATATGAGAAAATAACCTGCCTAGCCAAAATAAACGCTGGCCCCATAACCAATGGTTAAAACGATGGAACAGGACAGCATGAATTCCTGGATAACAAGTTAGAACTTCAAGCTTCGATCGAGCCGCAGGGTCCCTTTCGAAAACTACCGCAACATCTTCTTTAATTCGTGCAAACATAATTCTTACAACCAATACAATTTTTTACTTGCTAATCATGGCCTACAGACCGTTGAAGGATAACAAATATCGCAGTCTCTTCTCGTCTCATTCACATTAACGATTAACCATTATCATCTGCCTCAGGCTCCTGATCGGGTGACACTCGCCAGCGGGCATCTCCTCGAGCGGCATAAGTAGCACTGGTCATAATACCTCGAATAATCTGCAACTCCTCTGCTGTAATATCAGCCTTGCTGAATAACCGAATTACTTTACGCATCAATTTTGTAGCAGGACGATTCTTAATAAATTCAATCGCGTGTAGCGTCTCTTCTATATGCTCATACATACCCACAAGATCCTCATGACTCGCTAGCGTTTCCCAATCTTTACCACTTGGTTCTTTTGTCACACTTTCTTGCGTGGTTTCATTGTTGACCAATAGCACACGCTTACGAATTTCATATGCGATGATCTGTGCAGCGCTCGCCAGATTTAAAGAACTAAAGTCGGGATTAGAAGGAATCATTATTTGCATCCGGGTCTGATCCATTTCCTCATTATTTAGACCGCTGCGTTCACGACCGAATACGATAGCCACCGAAGTTGCAGAAGCGACGTCAACCACATCTACAGCCGCGGCCGCAGGCTCTTTCAAAGACCAACTCACTTCGCGCGAGCGGACGGAAGTACCGATAACTAATGAGCACTCTGCGACTGCCGCCGCCAGTGTGTCGCAAACCACTACGCTATCGAGTACATCCATAGCGCCAACTGCACGTCGAACAGCTACCTCACTAGGGTAGTCTTCTGGGTTCACCAGATATAGTTTGTGGAGCCCCATGGTCTTCATCGCTCTTGCAACAGCGCCTATGTTTCCTGGATGGCTGGGTTCAACCAATACAAAACGAATGTTATTGGCGAAATCCCGATCTGTTTTTCTAACTGCCATAAAACTTTACTCTTATTCTCTATATATTGAGTTTTAATTGACCAAACTATTGATCAAACTATCAATGATAAGTGCAATCGCGCTTTCAAAGTGAACCCAGCGCCTATAAAATCCAGCCGCACCTACCAATACTCGATTTTGGCATTAAGCGCCAACCAATCACTAATATATGAATCCATTGCTTACCATCGCCGTAGACGCTGCTCGCGAAGCTGGACAGGTAATTTTACGCCATGCCGAGCGTATGGATCGAATCAAAGTTAGCGAAAAAGCTAGAAATGATTTGGTCACAGACGTCGATCGAATGGCCGAAGATTGCATTATAGGTGCTATTCAAGAAGCCTACCCTACCCACGACATTTTGGCTGAAGAAAGTGGAACCACAATGGCCGGCGATTCCGCAGATCGAATTCGATGGATTATTGACCCGCTTGATGGAACAACAAATTTTGTGCATAGCATCCCTATCTACTGTGTAAGCATCGCCATTGAAGTAGCAGGAAAAATTACCCATGCAGTGGTATTTGATCCCAACCGAAATGAATTATTTACTGCAAGCCGAGGCAAAGGAGCCTACTGTGACGGACGTCGCATACGTGTTTCAAAAACTCAACGCTTAGGGCAAGCCGTGTTTGCTACCGGGTTTCCCTACTCTGAGATGGATAATCTATCACCTTGGATGCGTTCGTTTCAGGCGATTTTACCCCGCGCTCGTGGCGTCCGACGAGCAGGATCTGCCGCACTCGACTTAGCTTATGTCGCCAGTGGACGTTATGATGGGTTCTGGGAGCTTGGCTTAAAACCCTGGGACATTGCAGCTGGATTATTATTAGTTCGCGAGGCTGGCGGTCTTGTATCAGACAATGATGGCACTCAAAATAGCCTGGAAAATGGTCACGTTATCGCAAGTAATTACAATCTTCGCGATAGGTTTTTCGGTATTATCAATTCTCACTGTAGTACCGACAAGTTGCTAGCAAGACCTATTGAATCGCCGAGCGAAAAACCTGAAAAAGGAACCGACTCCTAAATTGACTGCACATCAATTCTCACGGAAAAATAAGTTAGCAAAATAACTAACTAGACCCAATTATGGTAGATCTGTCCGGACACACCCCCATGATGCAGCAGTACTTGCGCATCAAAGCGGATTATCCAGACATTCTGGTTTTCTATCGCATGGGAGATTTTTACGAGCTGTTCTTTACCGATGCAGAAAAAGCATCCGAGCTTCTTGGAATCACCTTAACTGCCCGAGGCAGTTCCGCAGGAAACCCTATCCCTATGGCCGGTATTCCGTACCATAGTGCCGATCAGTACTTAGCGAAACTGGTGAACCAAAACCAATCTGTCGCAATTTGTGAACAAATTGGTGACCCTAAAACAAGCAAAGGACCCGTCGAGCGCAAAGTTGTGCGCGTCATCACCGCAGGCACACTTACCGAAGAGAATTTGCTAAACGAACGGCGTGAAAACCTATTGATGGCAATCAATGTGCTTGATAAAGGGTTTTCTTTTGCCATTCTGGAGCTCGCAAGCGGTCAGTTTTACGGACAAACGGCTGCTAGTACTTCAGAACTGATGGCCGAAATCTCACGATTAGCGCCATCAGAGGTATTAATTGCCGACGACGCCAGCATGCGGCAACCCGACTTTGATGTTACCAATAGTCAGCTAGTGCCAGGCTGGTATTTTGCCGCTGACGTTGCATTGCCTTTGTTAGAACGACAGTTCGAAACTAAAGACCTAACTGCGTTTGGTGTAGCCGACGCTCCAGAAGTGTTTTTTGCGGGTGGGGCATTGCTTCAATATGCAAAAGATATGCGATATGAAAATATCCCGCATTTAAAATCATTTCGATTACGCTATCCCGATGATTACCTGATTATTGATGCAGCCAGCCGAAGAAACCTTGAATTAGAAACCAATTTATCTGGTGGAACTGAACACACTTTGGTGGGTCTACTAGATCGCTGCGCGAACCCAATGGGGGCTAGAGCTTTAAGACGTTGGATCCACGGACCACTAAGAAACCACCAAGCTATTAACGCTAGACTCGATGCAGTACAGGAAATGCAGGAATACTCACTGCAAAGGCTGCTCGCGCCCCTGCTTCGAGATATTAGTGACATAGAGCGCATAGTTACGCGCATCGCCTTGCTCACTGCAAGACCACGTGATCTGGTACGTTTGAGAACTGGCTTAAGCTTATTCCCGAAAGTACTGGAAATCCTTGGCAACACGGTCACCAATAACATACAGCAAGCGAAGGCTTATTTAGGTCCCTACCCGGAGTTACAGGGTTATCTAGCCTCTGCAATCGCCGACGAACCTGCCGCGCTTATACGGGACGGTGGCGTGGTTCGAGACGGTTTTGACAAAGAACTTGATGAACTTCGTCAACTCGGCAGTAATAGTCGGCAGTTTCTGCTTGAATTTGAACAGCAACAAAAAGAAATCACAGGCATAGCCGGACTAAAAGTTAAATATAACCGTGTGCACGGGTTTTATATAGAAATCAGTAAAGCACAGGCTGAGGGTGCGACTGGAATACCTGAGCATTACATTCGCAGACAAACTCTAAAGAACGCTGAACGCTATGTAACAGAAGAGCTTAAAGCTTATGAAGAAAAAGCTCTCCAAGCTAAGGACAAAGCACTTGCTAGAGAAAAGCTGTTATATCAGCAAATAATTGATTTTGTATCGAAATCAGTCACCCAACTACAACAAGCAGCTGAGGCAGTAGCGAAAATAGATGTCTACAGCACGTTTGCAGAGAGAGCAACCACGTTAAATTGGTATAGGCCTGAGTTTAAATCTGATCAAGTGTTGAGCATTAAAGGTGGCCGTCACCCAGTTGTAGAACGTTCTCAAAACGAGCCGTTTATTCCCAATGATCTCGAGCTGGATTCAGATCGACGGATGTTGGTTATTACTGGCCCTAACATGGGTGGAAAAAGTACCTACATGCGACAAACGGCGCTTATTACTTTGCTTGCGCATACTGGTTCTTTTGTTCCTGCCGATGAAACCGTTATTGGCACGGTGGACCGAATTTTCACTCGAATCGGTGCTGCGGACGATCTCGCCGGCGGTCGTTCAACGTTTATGGTTGAAATGACTGAAATGGCACAAATTCTAAGAAATGCGACGAATAATAGTTTAGTTCTAGTCGATGAAATTGGCAGAGGCACAAGTACATTTGACGGATTAGCGCTTGCCTGGTCTTGCGCTCAATCCTTGGCAACAACGGTACAGCCCTATACTCTATTTTCTACGCACTACTTTGAAGTAACCTCGCTTGCAGAGCAGTACGAAAACATTAGAAATATACACCTAGACGCCGTCGAACATGGCAACAACATAGTGTTTATGTACCAAGTAAAAGATGGGCCCGCTAATAAGAGCTATGGAATACAAGTGGCCCGGCTAGCTGGTGTACCTGACGCTGTGTTAACCGCTGCGACGGCGCAACTTCGCGTTCTTGAGCGATCCGTTCACGATACCCGTGTGGAGATGGAAGTAAGCTCCACCGGGCAAGCCAATCTGTTTGAAAATGATCAGCAACTAGCGGTTATTCAATTACTCAGCTCAATTGACCCAGACACCTTAAGCCCACGTGAAGCACAAGCCCTGATATATGAACTCAGGCGAATAATTGACTAGCTAGCAGGCCCTTTTAAAGAACCCGAGCGCGCCCTAGGTATAACAGAACCTAGCTTTATGCCAGCAACACTCTTCTAATAATTAAGCGCTGAGTCTACTGGGTAATTCCCATTCGTGCCGCCAAAGTATCAGCGGGCACATAACCTGGAATCATTTCACCTGTATCGGTAACGATTGTTGGCGTACCTGCCACCCCGACTTGTTGACCCAATGTGTATTGCTCACTCACCGGGTTAGCACAACTTATAGTCTTGGGGTATCGACCTTGCTTGGCTTCAGTCAAGGCAGACTGCTGATCTTGTGAACACCAGACCGACACCATTGTATTATAAGTTTTCGAGCCCAAACCTGAGCGTGGAAAAGCCATGTACCGCACTTGAATGCCAGCCGCATTGATTGCGTCTACTTCCGAGTGTAGCTTGCGGCAATAACCGCAATCGACATCGGTAAATACGTTGATATATCTCTCCGCATTCTCCGGGCCGAATACAATCATCTCGCTTGTATCCAAATTAGACATCAATTTACCGACGCGCAGTTTTCTAGCCTCAGCCGAATAATTAATATTTTGTTTAGAATCAAATAATTGACCAAGCAATACTTGATCACCTTGAGCTAAAACAAACATAACATCACT
>ERZ887942.451-NODE-451-length-33900-cov-19.729975_pt1 | contig 33900 bp, 30 predicted proteins | sample MGYA00521099_ERZ887942 | MGnify/ENA primary metagenome ERZ887942 (study PRJEB32303, sample SAMEA104408605) | aquatic metagenome | biome: Brackish water; feature: Pelagic; material: water | place: Baltic Sea | collected 2014-06-07T06:48:00 | depth 16,251 m ...
CAGCTGTGCGGCGCGCATATATTTTCACCAGGGGACATGCTACGCAATTCCTGCAGCCAATTTGGCTTCGTGAAAAAACGAATGTGTGACGGGGTGTTCGAGTTCCCAAATCATTTCGATAGGTCGGTCACCTTTGGCGCTGACAAATGTTGCGGGTCCAAGGTAGGTGAATGGGCTGGTGAGTTTTCCTTCAGCTTTGCGGAGGCGCGCGAAGAACAGGATTGTGTTTCCACGTTCTTGCTGGTGAATGTAATTTTGGCCCATAGGTGTTGCTTGGCTGGTGTTTGATGGGCTCTCCCAATGAAGCTTTGTCCGTGATCTTACATAATCTCGATACATGGTGCTCTCCGAGAAGAGTTTGGCGGTTTTTTCAAAGGTGACAAAGTGGAGGTAGAGTTTGTGCTCTTTGACCGGGATGACGCCCGTTCCTGTAGGGCCTGAGGATTCCAGGTGAGCTTTGCCAAATGCTGATGAAACTTCCCTCATGGTGTATTGGCCGTGGAGTTCGAGCGGGCTGGGGAACGGGAGTGATACTTCAGCACGCGTGATCTGTTTGCTCTGGGCGTATTCGATGATTTCTATGAGGTCGCTGGTGTATCTTTTGTTTTCTTTGAGCTGGCGAAATGCCTCAAAATAACTGGTGAATCCGAGCGCCTTGCCGGGTTTGTTCCAGAGCAGATAATACGCAGATGCCGTGTAGGGGTGTTTGACGAGTTGTGGTAGCTGTGTCTGTGGAGTAGTTGGAGCATGGAGTAGATCATGCAGGAATTGGAGGTAGAGCGGCGATGTGATCATGCCGGCCCGTGCGAGGGAGTTGAGCTCGGGTGCTTGTTGGTCACAATCCGGTATGGTGTGGAACTGGGAGGCCTCCTTCCAGTCGCTCCATGATTTGCGGGTAAGAAGTTCCGTTGGGATTTCTTCACTCTTCTGAATGAACTCTCTGAAGCTAGGTGCTTTGTGCCCTTTCCACTGGGAAAATGCCTCGTCGATTCTCAGGTCTGGGTTGTTATAGGTGCGGCGGATATTTTTGATGATGCGCTCTTTCGCGGTCTTCTCAAACTGGATGTAACACCCTGCGGGGAGGTGGGGGAAACCCACTTCGATTTCCTTGCTGAGGTCGTTTCGTTTCCCTGGTAGTAGAGCTTTGAGTCTGAGGTCGTAGCGGAATTCTTTACGCTCTTTGCCTATGAAATCCAAGACGGTGACCTGTTCTTTGTCTTTGCTGTGCCGGAGTCCGCGTCCGAATTGCTGCAGGTAGATGACGTGGCTCTCAGTGGGCCGCAGAAATAGCAGGCAATTAACGGCGGGGATATCAACCCCTTCGTTGAACAAATCGACGGTGAATATGAAGTTAATTGATCCCGATTTAAGGTCGTTTCTGGCAGCGCGTCGTGCCTCGTCCGGTGTGTCTGAATCAAGGGCGATCGCTTTGATGCCAGCAGCATTGAAGCTGTCTGCCATGAAGTGCGCGTGATCTTGTGAAACACAAAAACCCAGGCCTTTGACATGGAGATGGTCAAAGGTATTGGGATCGAGCGGGGAGGGTAAATACTCGATGATCTTTTTGATGATGAGGCTGACTCTCAGGTCGTCTCCTGTCAGGAGCTTGTTGAGCTCAGTGTGGTCATATTTCCCTCGCTTCCACGAGAGTGATGAAAAATCGATGTTGTCGCTTACTGCGTAGTAATGGAATGGACAAAGAAGCTTCTTTTCGAGTGCATCAGGGAGGCGGATTTCTGCGGCTAAGGGTGAATCGAAATCTTCTGCAATGCTGGTGCCGTCGGTTCGTTCGGGGGTGGCAGTCAGCCCGAGTAGAATATTGGGCTTTAGCCTGTGAAGAATATCTTGGTAGCTGTCGGCTTTGCCGTGATGGGCTTCGTCGAGGATGACAATATCCCAATAATCAGCACCAAATTGAGAGATTAAGCTGCGGGTGTTGAAACTAGGGACTGAGCAGAAGAGATGGTCGTGGTTTGCCGGTTGGCGTCCATCGTAGAGTGAATCTCCAAAATCTCCGTCGATAAGAACTTGGCGAAATGAATCTTGTGCTTGCTCGAGGATTTCTTTGCGATGGGCGAGAAATAAAAGTTTGGGCCGTGGTTTGCCGGGCATGCAGAGTCTCAGGTAATCAAAGGCTGCGATCATGGTTTTTCCTGTGCCTGTTGCTGCTACGACGAGATTTCTGAACTGGCTCCTTTGGGCACGGGCTTCTTCGAGTTCATCGAGCACCATGGATTGATGTTCGAAAGGGCTCAGGGTAAAGGTCGTAAGTGCAGTGGTGGTATTAGCCGTGGGGTATTTCTCGCGCCGGGTCGCTTCTACAAGGTATTCAAAATCATCATTGTGGTATTCCTTGAATGAGGGTGATTCCCAGTAACCTTCGAATTGTGCTTCACAGCGACGGAAGAGGTCCGGAAGCTCCTGCATCGGGAGCTTGACGGTCCATTCCAGACCGCTGGTCATGGCCGCGTGTGAAAGGTTTGCCGAACCAATATAGGCACATGATAGGCCGCTGTTTCTGTGGATGAAATAGGCTTTGGCGTGGAGGCGCGAATGCTTGGTGTCGTAGCTAACCTTGATTTCTGTGTTGGCTAAGCTTTTGAGCTTATGGATGGCGGCAGGATCTGAGGCCCCGAGGTAGGTTGTGGTGATGACGCGCAATTTTCCGCCACGTTGCGTGAACTTCTCGAGGGCTGGAAATAGCAGATTAATTCCAGCTGATTTGATGAAGGAAACGAGCATATCGACTCGATTAGCGCTTTCTAATTCGAGCTCGATTTCGTTGCCGAGTTGGGGGCTGCCAGATGAGCCGGTGAAGAGTGAGGGAGATGTAAGTGGTGTGGAGGGACGGACTATCGATTTTGTGTCTGGCTCAGATATTTCAGTGAGTAAATTCTTCTCCTCATCGATAAAATGCTGATTACTGATAAAACCCAAGGATTCGTCGTATTCACTAATCGTTCGAAGAATTCGATTTGCCAGCTGATAGCGGTCCTTCTCGTTGTTTTCCGCATTACCTACGATCCTGAGCGAGCGTTTGATATGTTCAGCCAGGGAACGGGTCAAGTAGTCCGCCGTAAGCGCTTTGTCTGGTGTTTCAAGACGAGCAATATGTCGATTCTGATCTAGCGCATTTAATTTCTGGCACAGTTCATCTGTGAGTAGATTCTCGTAGATACCTTCGTTGAGCTTCTCCATCTGCTCGGTACCCTGAATACCACGGACGGGTCGCGCAAATATTATTCTGTAGAAGTGGCTGATGATTTTTCTGAAGTTGGAATGCTACTTATAGTCCGTTGAATCAGCGGGAGATTGGTTGATAGAGTTGTGGCATGGAGATTGAATTTTCGAACGAAGAACGCGAGATGCTGGAGTTGTCCGTTGAAAGACGCCTTCAAACTTGGTGTTGGACGTTTGAATATCTGGAAACGGGAGTTGCTGATGGGCTGATTGCAGAATGCCACAAACCATCGGAAGCGCGATGGAGGCTGGAGCGGTATCAGGCGTTGCTTGAGAAACTTCAATCGTTCGGGTGAGAGGATGGAGCGCGGGTTGGCGATTGATATCGAACTGGCGGCGCGGGAGTTTTTAGAGGAGATGCGGGAGAGGGGGTTCCTTTGGACGAAGGAGGAGATGGTGGGAGTGAATCCGCTGCCGACGCTGGAGAGGGTCTTGGAATTGATGAAGGAAGAGGGAATTGAGAATTGGCGGGGTGTTTTGGAGACCCGGCATGAGCGGGGGACCCGGAGGGTGAAGGGGTGAATTGAGAGAGCGAGGGGGGGGTGAACGCCGAACGTCGAACGCTGAACTTCCAATTTTGAATGGGGACTTGGTTGGGGGGCTTGGTTGAGGGGAGGTCTCGCGCAGAGTCGCGGATTCGCAGAGGTTTTTGGGGGCGTGGTTGGGGGCGGAGAGAATTTCACGCAGAGCAGCAGAGCAACGGAGGTTTTTGAGGGCTGGGTTGTGGAGGAAGGTTGAGGGGAGATCTCACGCAGAGTCGCGGATACCCATACTGGGCACTTTGGACGCAGAGGTTTTTGGGGGCGTGGATGGGGGTGGGGAGAATTTCACGCAGAGACCCATGCCGGGCACTTTGGCCGCGGCGGTAATTTGTGGGCTTCCGACTGAATCCTCCGAACTTCACTCTCCGACCGGAGGGCCCATGGGAAAAGATCCTTTTCCTGAAATAGATGAAATTAAATGAGCTGTTTTCCCGATGATTCCCGCCTTGGTTAGGTGGAGCGCAGAGTGTCAGTGGCCAATTCCGGCCAATGCTTTTCCGAACCAGATATTATTGATGAAAACCAGCTATTCGAATCGTCTGCGCCGATCAGGGTGCCAGTTCACCTCCCTTGTCATTCTCGCCGCGGTGACGAGTTCCTGTGCGACTTCCAAAAAGTCGGATCCTTCGACGCATGTCGCGCCAGCGATCGGTCGCTCCTGGGTGAAGGTGAAATCGAAACCCCCGACCTGGTATCCCCGTGGGGTTCCGGCTGATCATCCGACCGACTTCTACAGCGGGGAGTGGTTCTATCTGGAAGACACGGCGGATACGCGCTTCTTCATTCCCATTCACGGACTCCTGCCAGACAAAAGAAAAGCCTTAAAGGCCGAAGCGATGGCAGCCCGGCATCCGGATACGATTCAGAGAATTACGAGTGAGGAGAGGGTTCGTAAATCAAAGGGTGTCTTGTCAGCGATCATCGTGGCTCCGTTCATGGCCATTGGAGAGATGTATCAGTAATCACTGACTCCATGAGTTTCATGAAAGCAATTTGTGATCGGATTTGTGTGGCCCTTGTCGGTCTTTCTTTGGCCGCGCCGGTCTTTCTTGGGAGTGCCTGTTCCGAGACTGGAACACGGGTGACAGAGTCAGGCTCGGTCATACAAACGGGGGGAGCGATCCCGGATCTGATCAGAGCAAAAAACGAGAGGAAGCGGGGACCTCTGCCTGAATCAACGTGGAACAAGGATGGAGGGTGGAAAAAGATTGGAAGCCAGCCACCGACTTTCATTCCTTCCGGTTATTCCAGGAATTCTCCGAGAACTGATGAGGAGGGGCAGTGGTTTGTCGATGTTCGGAAAGAGGCGGATGGGAAGAGACTCTTCGTTCCCAACTATACGGAGGGTCCGGGGAGTTCGACCATCCTCGCTGTGGAAGCGAACGAGATCGTGAATTGGCGGTATTCAAAGGGCGAAAAGTGGTATCGCGGGGTTGATCATCGGGAGTAGGGGGGAGAGCGCATTTCATTTTTAAAGACGGATGCGGGGGCTGGGTTGAGGGGAGGTCTCGCGCAGAGACCCATGCCGGGCACTTTGGGCGCAGAGGTTTTTTGAATTTGAATTTTGGTCTGGTGGCGGAGAGATTTGGGCTTTTTCCTTCCCGGGAGATGGCGGAAGAAAGTTATGAAGAAATGTCTGAGCGGATCACTGATGCCAATGAGGAGCATTTGGCTCACTTTACGAATGATCTCATTCTTGGGAAGAAGATGGGAAAGATGAAGGCGCACGAGCATGCGGAGCGGCTTCGTTTTTTTGGGAATGAGTTTCTCCTGAATTACCGAAGTGAGGATTTGGTTGGGGGCCTGGGATGCTTTGGCGGCTTCGTGGGAGATTGGTTGATCCGCAAGTGCATGTGGTCGGATGCGGAGGCGGTGAGGAAGAATGCGGAGTCGTTCAGCCTGTGGCTTCGATACGTGAGGGAGTCGGTCAATCTCCCGCCCGACGACCGGGCGGAGTTGAGTGAGTGGCAGGAGGAAATCGACGAGAATCTGGAGCTGTGGTGCTTGCGATCGGATTGCTACAATGATCCGTCCTGGGAGCCTGAGGATCTATTCGACGAATATGGCAGTTGGAATGATGAGGCTTTGAAAAAGGGAGGCGCTCGTAGCCCGAATCTCATCACGGGGACGGGGCGTTTGGTTTTGAATCTTCTGTTGAGTGCGCAGGCCTGCAAATTTGTGGGGATCAAGCCACCCGAATTGGTGAAGTTGTCGGATTGGGGTGACTGGGAGTCGCCGAAGCATCGATGGTTTTCGAATTGGCGCTGTGAGGTTTGTTTTGGAATGAAAGGGACGAAGGAGAAGGTTCTGATGGTGATGAATCTGGCGACCCGGTATTCGGTTCTGATCAGGATTGCGGGGAATGATCCCAAGGTATTTTTGATTGCGGTGCACGCGGCCATTATGAGGGTCTTTGATGAACATCAGGTGGCCCGGCCGGGGACGGTTGATTTGGAAGTCAAAACGCTGAGTGGGGCGGCCAGGAGCGTGACTTCAACCCAAAATAATCAGATCTATCGCTTGGATGACATTATGGATCGGCCGCAGGTGAAGTATCTGGAAGATGCGGAAGGGCCTCTGAATCATATTCCGATCAAAGTGACGGATTACCTTTTTCCAGATCGGCTTTTCGCAGACAAGTGCCGGGAGGAACCGCCCTTTGCGGAGATCGCGGGGCCGGACAATGTGGTGTCTTTCCTGAATTGACGCCGGGGATTCGTTTCAGATTGTATGGGGAGGCGGAAGGAGCTTCTCTGTGATATGGCTGATTCGTTGACGGTTGATGATTTTGTCTTTTCGCCTGATTCCGAGATTTGGCGGGTGAACCGGTATGCGAACGGATTGTTGTTTGGGCCGGCGGCGGTTTTGTTGCAGGTGGCACATCCCCGGGTGGCGCAGGGGGTGGCGGATCATAGTGATTTTCAGGATGATGCGCTGGGGCGGTTGCGGCGGACTTTGTCGACGGTGAACCGGATTGCTTTTGGCACGATCGAGGAGGCGGAGGAGATGCGGGCGAGGTTGAGCGCGGTGCACGGCCGGGTGCAGGGGAAGACTTCGGAGGGGATGGCGGGGCCGCGGGGGTATTCGGCCTTTGAGCCGGATTTGTTGCTGTGGGTTCTGGCGACTTTGATCGATGCTTCGATCAAGGGGTATGAGTTTGTGTGGGAACCGCTGGGGCCGGAGCGGAGGGAGCGGTTCTATCGGGATTTTCGTCGCTTCGGGACTTACTTTGGGCTGGGGGAAGAGGTGGGGCCTGCGAATTACGGGGAGTTTGTGGGGTATTATGAGGAGATGCTTTCGGGGGATCTGCTGGGGAGTCATCCGCTCTGTGCGGAGGTGGCGGCGGCGGTGGTGCGGCCGCAGCATCCGTGGCGGGACCGGGTGCTGGGGAGGATGGTGGATTTTCTTCCGATTGAGACGGTGCCTTTTGCCATCCGGAAGAGGCTGGGTTTGGAATCGACGGGGTGGAGTCGGTTTCGGATGGGGGTGTTGCAGCGGGTGGCACCGGTGGCGTTTCGGGTCTTGCCGAAGCGGGTGACTTATTATCCGGAGTCGTATCGGGCGGAGAAGAGGTTGAAGAACGCCGAACGCTGAACGCCCGATGTTGAATGGTGAATGCGTGCTTGGGGAGCGTGGTTGGGGGAAGGTCTCGCGCAGAGTCGCGGAGTCGCAGAGGTTCTTTGGTGGGTTGGGGGGCTGGGTTGTGGCGTAAAAGGCTTCACCTCACGCGATGGTGATTTGGGTCTGGATGGGAAAAAGAGGTCTCACGCGGATACCCATGCCGGGCACTTTGGGCGGAGAGTTTTTTTTGGGGGGGGAGGGGCACGTTACCCGGCCTTAGAAGGTGGTGCCGATCGCAAAATGGAAGGCTCCTCCGGGTTCTCCGCTGTCCCGGGTGAGAGAGCGTCCGTATTCGAAACGGATGGGGCCGACAGGGAGGTCAACGCGGACACCGACTCCCACAGCCATTTCGACTCCGGAATCGAGGGAGCCGGCGTCGAAGAATGCCAGGCCTTTGACGGGCCCAAGAAATTTGTAGGTGTATTCAGCGTTGGTCAGCCACCAGGTGGTTCCTCCGAGAGGGTCACCATTGAAATCAGCTCCCATTTCCCGTTCGGAGAATGAGCGGATGGTGTTGGCACCGCCAAGGAACTTGCGAAGGTCAATGGGGAGGTCTTCATCGTCGCCGGTGGGGATGATGATGCCGCCGCGGAGGCCAAGAGCGAGGGCGCTTTTGTCACCGAGTGATTTGTAGTAGCTGAACTGGGCATCGGTTTCCATGAAGCCGATGCCGCCGTTTCCGGAGGCGAAGCCGAGGGAGGCGTCGAATTTTGCAAACCAACCGTCGGATGGAAGGGCGGGGTCGTTCCGCCGGTCGTATTTTTGGTGGAAGTTGATGCGGTTGACGAGATAATCGTCCGGTCCGATGAGTTCGGCGGGAATGTCGCTTTCGATTGTGGTGAAGGAGGTTTCGAAGCCAAGGGTGGCGGAATAGTATTGTCCGCGCTTCCAACCAAGTTCGACCGCGGCTCCACCCTGGAGTTTCTGATAGCTTTCATGGTCACGGGTGACGAGAAAGGCCCGACCGCCAAAAGTGAGATCACGGTTCAGGAAGAAGGGATCGGTGAGGGAAATTTCACCAAGGATGCCAAGCGAGGTGAATTCGGCACCGGCAGAGAGGTTCCAGAGGCGCCCCCCGAAATTGTGGTCGTAGTAGCGGGCACCGAGGACAAAACCTTCAATGGAGCCAAATCCAGCCGCGAAGGAGTAGCCGCGGGCATCGGCCTCGCTGACGTGAAGGGTGAGATCGAGTTGCGTGTTTTTATTCTTTTCGGCGTCGAGACGGATGCTGTCGAAGGCCCCGGTGGAGAGGAGCTTTTTGATTTCCTTGTTCGCGTCATTTTCATTGTAGGGGAGACCAACGAGATCTTGAAAGCGGTTGCGAAAACGATCCGGTTTGGTTTTTTGGAGTCCTTTGACTTGCAGGGAGCGAACGGTGAATTTTTCGCCCGGGGTCAGAACGAAGGTGATCCGCAGGCGGGGGCCATCAGCTTCCTTGAGCATGGTCGTGGAGATGTCGGGGTAGCCGCGGAGGCGGTAGCTCTCAGTGACGGTGTTCCGAATCTTCACGATCGTCTCTGCGGTGGCTTTTTTCCCGTCGACTGCCTGGAGTTTTTCGAGGAGTTTGCGGGTGGGTTGAACGGGAGATTTTAGCAGGGGTGGGACAAGGGTGAAGAGAGGGCCTTTGGTGATGCGGAGGGTAAAGGGGATCTGGCCTTCGGTACGGGGTTGTTGGATGGACTTGACGGAGGCGTTCCAGTAACCCTTGGAATGGAGGAGGTCGACGATGCGCTCAAGGCCGTCGGGGATGACTGCGGCTTCGAAGGACCTCCGGCTGCGTGACTGGGGGAAAGCGGCCTTGAATTGATTTTGCACGGCCTCGACATCGTCAAAGCCTTCCACGGTGATTTTCCCGACGAACTGGGAGAGACCTTCTTCGACGGTGAGGAGAATGATGTCATTGGGGGCGAGGCTCCCGGAGACTTCGGCGTCGGGGAGGCCGTGGGTGCGGAGGTAGGATTCCACGAGAAAGGAAGCATCGTCGGCACGGGAAGGAGTGGCCGGGCGCTTGCTGATGTATTCAAGCCGCCCGGCGATGGCTTCCTTAATATGCTCGTCCGAATATGAGGTCAGCCCGGAGTACTTGATCCTGGCTCCCGGGAGAGGGTGGGTTGCGAGGAGGAGGGCGATGAAGAGAAAAGAGCGCATGGTTAGCGAAAACGAACTGAAAAGATGACGAGGGCACGGGATTCACCTTGTTGGTCGATTTGGGTGGTGAAGTCCCACTTTAAGCCCTCCTTATCTTGGATCTCGAGGGTGGCGGAGGAATACTTGCGACCGGAAAATTGGCTGGTGTCACCGAGGGAGAGTTCAATTTGACTGGAGTTTTTGAGAATGCGCTGGAGGACGGTTTTGTCCTTGTCGCCATTTCTCCGGCGAATGCCTTCGAGGAGGTATTGGAGGGCTTTTTGTGAAGCGACCTGTCGATCTTCGAGCTGGTCGGAAGCGGAGCCCGTGGCGAGGAGGAGCATGATTTCGCTTTCGGGAAGGGGAGGATTTGAGGTGAGGATGAGGTTTGGGTTTTGAACGGGGCCGGTGAGATAAACCTGAATGGTGTATTGCCCGACGGTGGAGCTGCCGCGGAGGTTCACAAGGGGATTGGTGAGGGAGTCCGGGCGGAGGGTTACGATGGCGGTTTGGACCTGAAGGTTGCTGAAGGGGAGGTCGGCTTCGAGATCCTTGGAGGTTAGGGTGCCGGCGGTTTTGGGGGCACCGATGGTGCCGTAAACCCGGACGTTCCCGGTGATATCACCGCGAGCGAGGTTTCCGCGAATGAGGATGGCATCGAGGGTGCTCACCCTGATATCCAGCCGCCAGTCCATGACGCCGGAGGATTTTTTTTCATCGGGAGCGGAGGGAGTGGGAGCCCGGGAGAATGAGGGAAGGTTGGGTTTGGGAATATCGGTGGTGCGGGGGACGCCGAACGGGAGAATTTCGATGTCCTTGTAGAAGAGGCTCTCGGTGAGCTCGACCTTGCCCGAGAGGGTGGCAGCGCTGAGAGGGCCGCGAAGATCGAGATTGGTGTGGCCCCGGAAGGTGTAGTCGGCAGAGCGATGAAGAAGGAGGTAACGGCCGTTGAGGTTGATATCAAAAACGGGCTCATTTCCTTCAAGATTTACGGTCCCGCTGATCTTGGCCGAGCCGCCGGCGGCGTTAATCGTGGAGGGCTGGATGGTGGCGACTTTTCCGAGGAAGGTGACGTCGAAGGAGGTGTCGCGAAAGGTGGAGATGGGTGAATCCTGAATGCGCATTTTGGAGATGCGGGCCTTTGCGGAGCCTGCGTATTTCGGGTTGGCGATGGTTCCGGTGACGATGACGTCGAGTTTTAGATTCCCGGTGATGCTGTTGATTGCGGGGACGAAAGGCTGGGCGCGGCGGAGGTCGAGTTCCGGCGAGTAGGCCCGGATTTCGAGTTTCCCGTTGTTGGGATCTTTTTCGCGGTCGATCCATGCCCGCGGAAGGAAGGGCAGTTTTCCGTCGACGTTCAGGAGTGGTCCCCCGGGTTCGGTGGCCCCGGCGGTGAGGAGAAGCTTTTGGTTCTCGGTTTTGAATTTGAGTGAGATGTCGACGGGAGGGAGATCCGGATCGAAGGAGGAACGGAAATCATCGAGGGTGGTAAAGCCGTTGAGGGAGGGATTGGCGAGGGTGCCTGAAAGTGAGAGGTCGGCTTGGACGATGCCCGAAAGCTCCTCGGGAATGGGGACAAAGGAGGAGAGCTTTTTTAAAGTGAGGGGCTGGGACTTGATTTCCAGAGAGACGGATTCCGGTGAGTCAATGAAGTCGTCGAGTGTTTTGATTTCGAGAGAAGCAGGGAGTTGCCCGGTGGCGGAGAGGAGCCTGGTGCCGTTTTCGATGAGGTCGAGTCGGGAGATGGTGAGGATGTCGTTTTGCCAGGAGAGGTTGCCGTGAAGTTGACCTTCGGGAGAGGTCATTTTGAGATCCCGGATCGTGACCTCTTTTGGCCAGTCGTATTGAATGACTCCGGAAGTTGTGGCGTCGGGAAGTCCGTCCTGGTTGAGCTGAAGGCGGGTGAGATTCAGGGTGCCCGAGTGAGTGGCGTTTTCGACATCGCCTTTGGCTGTGAGGGTGAAATCGAGAGGGCCGGCGAGGCTTTTTTCAAGGGTGCCGGCGTCTTTGATTTTTGAGATGGCCTCGGCTTGATAGGTGGAGGAATCGACGAGGTAGCGGCCCGTGACGATCAGGTCATCGAGTGTGTTGGCGATGAGACGGGCTTCCCGTGAATCGTAGGCAACTTCTCCGGTGACGGTGGGGATGTCGGGGTAAGTGAGGGTGAAAGAGAGGTCGGCTGTGGAATCGAGGAGTTCTTTATTGGGGGTGACGGTTCCATTGAGGGCGAGTTGGTCGGCGAGCGTGACCTTGATGTCGATGGCTTGATCGTAAGGAGAGAGAAGGTCGCGGGCGTGCGCTTCGATTGAGGCTGAGGCGAGTTTTTGTTCCTCCCATTGGAGGTCGGATCCCTGAAGGTTGACGAGGCCTTTTGAGGTGTCGATTTCAAGTGCGGTGATGGTGCCGGCAGCCAATAATTTTGGGTCGACAAGTCGGGCGACGGTGGCGATGGAGAGGGTGGGAGACGCGAGGGTGAGGCGGTGGGAGTTTTCGAGGTCGGAAGTGAGAGTGAGTTTGCTTTCCCCGATGAGGAGATTTGCGGAGGCCTTTTGTTCGGGATGGAAAATGAGATCCCGGATGGCGAGTTGGGGGAGCAAGGTGAGTTGGTCGAGAGCAAAGCCGTCGCTGTTCCAGGTCAGGATGGATTTGGGATTGTGGATGAGGCGGTTGAGGTGGTCTTTGGTTCGGAGATCCGAGATGAGGTAATGGGTGCTTCCTGAAGTGTGGGAAAACGAAGCGAGGGAGACGGAGGTGGTGTCGATGACGTCGACTTTCAGGTCGGTGATGGTGATTTCAGCGGGTTGGATGAAACCACGGATGAGGTTGAGCGTCCCGGAGAGAGGGGTGGGCTCATTGGTGGAGCCGGAATCTTCCTCTGACGAAATGGGGAGGGCGGGAGCGCTTGGGTCAATGACGAGGTGGAGCGAGTCGAGGGTGAGGGCTTCGGCTTCCTTTTTGAGGAGAGAGGAGAGGGACCAGTCGAGCCGGAGGAGGTTGGCTTGGACGCTTTGGATTTGGGATTCCCCGGTCAGGGAAATGTTATGAATGGCAAGGCCCGAGAGGGCCGAGCCGGTGACTTCGAAGGAGCCGGTGAGTTTTTGTGCTGCGAGTTGTTGCTGGATGACCTTTTTGACGCCCCAGCGGATGCCGGGGCCGTTCGCCCAGATCAGCAAGAGGGCGACCGTGACGAGGAAGCCAAAAACCCGGCGCTTCCAACGGCGGCGGGGCTTTGGTGTTTCGGGGGGCTTTTTCTCTGCGGGCGGCATCTTGCGAGAATCCTCGTTTTAAGACGGGAACTCTGCAACTTTCATCGCGATTTTTGTGCCCGGAGCGCGTTTATTTTCGCAATTGGGCGAGGTCACGGGCGGAGGAGGAGGGGGGTGGTTGGATTTCAGGGCTATTTTTTGGAAAACGTCCGGTAGGCGGATTCAACCGACTTTTTGTCGAAAGCACCCGACTGGAGGAGAAGGCCATATTTCTGAGTGAGGGATTGGCCTTTTTTGAGGGTGTGTGTTCCGTCGCCTTTTTTGGTGAAGCTCTTTTCTCCGAAGGGGTTGGCGGTCAGGAGGCCGTAGGTCCGGGCGTGCCAGTGGGTGGGGTGGTTGTGATTGGAGGGGTGGTCCATCATGGTGATGGCGACGGGTTTGCCCTGGGAGTCGGGGCCGTGGTAGCTAACCCAGCGTGCCCGTTCGCCCCAGGCGTCCTTGTCGATGTTTCCTTCGGAGTTGGCGATGTGACCTTTGGCGACCGTTCCTTCGTGACGGAGGGTGGGGGAAACCCGGATGGCAAAGGAGCCTTCTTTGGTGTCCCCGAAGGTGACATCAGTCACCGCGGCAAGAGTGGAGGTGACATTGAGCTGAAGGGCGCTGTCGCTTTCCTTGATGAACTGATAAGTGCGGGTTTCTTTTAGGAGGACTTTTCCATCGTGCTGCCATTCGAGGTTTGCGGTAAAGGAGCCCTTTTCGGAGTTGGAGAAGGATTTGTGGGCGATTTTGGATTTGTGGTCTTTGGAGTGCCAAAAGTCGTGGCCGTTGACATCGCCGTGGGTGAACCAGAAGGAGCGGTGGTGGGGGTGATCGGGTTGCTCCCCCGGGACGTCCTTCTTCATGGGGTGGTTGCGGGTGAGACCGGTGCCGGTGGGGCCGACAAGGGGGTAAAGGTAAGGGAGGTGGTGGTCGGTGCGGTATTCGGTGATGAGGGTGTCACCATCAAGGATCCTGAGGGAGGTTTCGGTCTTTTCCTGCCGGAATTCACCGAAGGAGGTTTGAATCAAAAGAATGGAGATCAGAGGGAGTAAACGTTTCATGATGTCCGAAGGATTAACGTGCGGGGGATGAAAAAGAAAGAAGGGAAATTGCGGGAATAATTGCGGGACAGGGCACTCCCAATGGGTGACGTTAGGAAAGATGGAGGGATTTGAAGACTTAGTTGATCAGTATTATCAGGCGCTCTATCGCTTTGGGTTTTCCCTGGCGAAGAATCCCGACCGCGCTGCGGATTTGGTTCAGCAGACTTTTGTCATTTGGGCCCAAAAAGGGCATCAGCTGAAGGATCGTTCCAAGGCGAAGACGTGGCTCTTTACCACTTTATACCGTGAGCATCTTGGAAATGCCCGTCGCTCCCAGCGACATCCGGAAACCGAGATCAGCGAGGTGGAGCACGAGCTGCCAAGCAACGAGGAAGATTCGGGTCGTCAATTGGACGCCCAACGCGCGGTGGCTTTGCTGGGCAGGTTGGACGAGACGTTTCGAGCTCCTTTGACGCTTTTTTATCTCCAACAACATTCCTACAAGGAGATCGCCGAGGTGCTGGATGTGCCAATTGGGACGGTGATGTCACGGATTTCACGCGGGAAGGATCAGCTCCGCAAAAAAATGAACTCCGGGCCTGCGGTTGCTCCGACACGCATCGTGGACTTTCAACCAGATCACTTTCGCAAGACCAATGAATAAAGAGCGCGCAAAATTCATTCTGCAAAGCTTCCGTCCGGATGGAGAGGATGCCGATGAACCTGCCTTTGCGGAGGCTCTCGCCCTGGCGGCCAAAGACCGTGAGTTGGGTGAGTGGCTGGCCGGTGAAAGGGCGCAGGACGCGGCTTTCGCGGCGATACTCTCCGATGTGGAGATTCAAGAAGATCTGCGGAATGCCATCTTTGAGGTGCTGGAAGGCTCAAGCGACCAGCCGGCGGAATTTGATGCCGACTTTGTGGGAGCGCTGGCTTCGGTGCGGCCTCCGGAAGGATTTCGTGATCAAATTCTCGGTGCGATGGAGGTGGAGCACAAAGTGGCGGAAATGCCATTGCGTCACAAGCGGGGCTTTTTTAAGACGATGATGTGGACGACCACGGCGGCGGCGGTGATCGCGGTGATGGTGGCGGTCACGGTATTTTTTGCGGGAGCCGGGGGCAATGCGCTGGCTGGAACGACCCCGAAGGAGTTGGAATATTCTGCGATCGCGATGCTGGAGTCTCCGTTCTTCTCGCTGGATTTGGAAAATGACCGTCAGGCCGCTCTTTATGATTGGCTGAAGAAGAAAAGCCTGCCGACTCCGGAGCAACTCCCGGAAGGGCTTCGTCATTTGAAGGGCGTTGGTTGCAAGTTTCTTGAGATTGGCGATCAGAAAAGCCGTGGATCTTTGGTTTGCTATAAGAAGAATGGCAAGGTGGTGCATCTTGTCATGATGGAGCGGAAGGCTCTGGATACAGATGCGATCGAGGGAATCGACGATGCTGTGGGTGAATGCCACCATTGTGATCAGAATGAGCAATGGGCGGTGACCCAGTGGGCCGGAGCCGGGCATATCTACATCTTGCTGAGCAAGATGGAGCCGGAGGAGTTGGCGAAGGTTCTCTAAGAAGACCGCTTTATTGCTTCTTTGGAACAGACCAAGCGGTGAGCCATTCCTGCTTGGTTTTTTTGTATCCCAGCTTGAAGAGGGATCTTTCCCTATCAGGGAAGTGCGCTGCTCCGTAGAAACTGCCGGGGTTCTTGTGGCCTTTTTTGATTTCGGTTTCGAGGACTTTTCCGCCATCGATGCAATCCGGGAATGTGGGCGTTGCGGGCGGGGCGATTTTGCCGTAGAACTCCATTCCAATCACATGCCGTCCGAATTAAGTTACTGCGAGGATCTCTTCAACTACTCACGCCGCGAGTCGCGGGTGGTTACGGTTGGGAATGTCAAAATGGGAGGCGGGCATCCGGTTGTGGTGCAGTCGATGATCACCTCGGATACGAGGGATACCGGGGCGTGCGTTGCCGAGGTCTTGCAGTTGTTCAACGCCGGGTGTGAGATCGTGAGGATTACGGCACAAACCCGCAAATATGCCGAAAACCTCGAAAATATCCGGGACGGAGTGCGGGCTGCGGGATGTGAGGTTCCCTTGGTGGCTGATATCCATTTTAAGCCCGATGCGGCATTCGAGGCCGCGAAATGGGTGGAAAAGGTCCGGGTGAATCCCGGAAACTATGCGGATAAGAAGAAGTTTGAGATTCGTGAATATACCGATGATCAGTATGAGGGAGAGCTTGGGCGGATCCGTGAGGAATTTGCTCCCCTGGTCACACTGTGCAAGGATTTGAATCGGGCCATTCGAATTGGGACCAATCATGGTTCGTTGTCGGACCGGATCATGAATCGTTACGGCGACACCCCGCTCGGGATGGTCGAAAGTGCCTTGGAATTCGCCCGCATTGCGCGGGAGGAAGACTTTCATAACTTTGTTTTTTCGATGAAGGCATCGAATCCCAAGGTGATGATCGAGGCCTATCGCCTGCTGGTGGCACGGTTGGCAGTGGAGGGTGCGGATTGGAATTATCCCTTGCACCTTGGCGTGACGGAAGCCGGGGATGGAGAGGATGGACGGATCAAGAGTGCGATTGGAATCGGGAGTCTTCTGGCTGACGGGATCGGCGATACCATCCGCGTGAGTTTGACCGAGGATGCGGTGCATGAAGTGCCGGTGGCACAGGCGCTGGTTGAGGCAATTCCCAGCGGAGGATGTGAAACAGGGGTGAAGGGAAACTGGAATCCCTTTGAGTATGACCGACGTCAGAGTGTCACGCAGGAGGTGGGTGGGTTTTCGCTCGGAGGGACCGGGTTGATGCGGGTTTTCACCTCCCGTAAAAAGTGGGATGCGGTGTCACACAAGATCGACCAAATGGGAGACTTTAAGCCCGAGATTGTTTTGGAGGATTCGGGTGTTCTTGCGCTGGACCCACGGGATAATGAGGCAATTTCAGAAGTGAATCAGGCCGAGGGCCCCCGATTGCTGACCGTTGCCGACGGCCTGGGGATGCCGACGATCGCGGCCTTTCGGCTTTTGGCGGCAAAGGCGGATGCGCGGCACGCGATTCTTCTGAAGGATACTTTGGAAACTTCGAAGGATGGGGGTGCTGATTTTCTTCCGATTTTACTGAAGGCGTCCATGAATCTTGGTTCGCTCATCTGCGACGGCATTGGCGATGCGATATTGGTGCAAGGAGAGGAGGCTCCCGGACAGTCGTTGCGACTTTCCTATAACATTTTGCAGGCAGCGGGTGCCCGGATTTTCAAGACCGATTACGTGGCGTGCCCAAGTTGCGGACGGACCTTGTTCAACCTCCAGGAAACCACGCAGAAAATCAGGGCCGCGACAGGGCACCTGAAAGGGGTGCGGATTGCGGTGATGGGCTGTATTGTCAATGGACCGGGGGAGATGGCCGATGCCGACTTTGGATATGTCGGCGGGGCACCGGGGAAGATCAATCTCTATGTTGGAAAACAGGCGGTAAAATTTAATATTCCCGAGGGTGAGGCGGTGGAGCGCCTTCAGGACCTCATCCGGGAACATGGACGTTGGTTTGAGGCGCCTGAAAAAGTTGCAGAGGTTTAAAAGATGAAAGCAGTTGAAGCTCCGGCCCGCAAAAGCGAGACCCAGACCCGTGAAAAAACCGACAAACCCTGGCAGGTGGTCGTGCTGGATGATCCCGTGAATCTGATGGAATACGTGAGTCGCGTGCTGATCAAAATTTTCGGTTTTTCGAAGGAGAAGGCGGAGGGGTTGATGAGGGCCGTGCATCAGCAGGGTCGGGCCATTGTTTGGAGCGGAGGCAGGGAGAAGGGAGAGATGTATGTCAATCAATTGCACAGTGCACAACTGCACGCGACTTTGGAAAAAGCGGAGTGAGGGAATGACGATTGGACCGACCATTGCCGGCGGCTTGAAGCTGGTTCCCGAGGCTGATCAGGACTGGCTGATCTTGCTGGAAATCGCGAACGATGGTGACAGTGACCTCTCCCGGCGTTTTGCCAGCCTGATGGATGAGGACTCAATGTGGGAGGAGATCGTGGTCCCGGAATTGGAGCAGGAATTTACGAAGCAAAGGTTGGATGTGATGATGGTGGTCGTGAAAGCGAAGGGGGGAAACGAGGAGGCCATTCATATTGACAAGGAAGGAGCAGAGACCTGGTATGGTGCGCTCAATCAAGCGCGATTGGCGCTGGAATCAAAACATAAATTTGGACCAAGAGAGCTGAATTCTCCGAAAGAGATTAAAGATCCGGAGGCGCGATCTGCTTATTTTCGGAACGACTTTTACAGTACGATCCAGTCGCTGTTATTGCGATATGTGATGGTGGATTAAATCGATTCAGCTGTTATTGGCCTGCGAAGAGTTCCCTGAGCTCGTCCAGGGTATCCTCAATGGTAATGTCGTTCATGCATCGATGGTCGAGCGGGCATTTGTTGAGGAGGCAGCCACTGCACGGAACGTGACGGCGGAGGACGCGATGAATTCGACCGAGAGGCCGCCGCCATTCCGGTTCATTGGGCCCAAAAAAGACCAATGAAGGAGTGCCCACAAAAGAGGCGAAATGGGGAATGGAACCATCGTTCGCCAGGAGCCCGTTACAAGTCGCGAGGAAGTCGATCAGGGCCTCGCCCTCGACATGGGTCACGGACTTTCCGAGGGCCTTGGCGAGAGCGAGAGCCGGCCCGGGCCGATCGGGTGAAGGTAAAATTGCGACGTCACAATGGTTCAAAAGATCTTTGGTGAGCTCGATAAACCGTTCCAATGGCCATTCCGAGGCGGTGCCGTAGTCGGAGCCGGGAGCGACGGCGATGACGAAATTTTGCGCAGCAGGAGGTCGGGGGGGAGGGGCGAAATTGGAGGGGTGGAATGGTTCGGCTCCGAGTTTTTGAACAAAAAGGAGGTAGTGGTTGACCTGATGCTCGATGGGGCCGGTTTTGCGGACGACCTCAACAGGATCTGTGAGGAATTTTTCAAGTTTAGCAGCCGGGTAGCCGAACCGCTGATGAATGCCTGCCCTGGCAAAAGCTTGGGCCGCGGGGCTGCCTTCCCAGGCGATGGTGGAGTCGAAGGGAACTTCGGAATCTTCAAGGAGACGGGTGATCTTCCGGGCCGAATCGGTAGCGTCGTGTTCGATGACGAGGTCGATTTCAGAGACCTTGCGCCAGATGGGCGCTGTGTCTTGATTGGCGACGACGACGATGGTGCTCCGGGGGCGGGCTGTCCGGAGAGCGCGCACGGCGGGGACACTAAAACATGCTTCCAAGACCGATTCCGGCGAAGCGATGGCGAGATAGCCTCCATTCAAATGGAGTGGAGGGCGATCTGGGATGGGAGCAGCCTGTGGCATCTCGGGCATGAAAGAAGATTAGCCATGATCGGGGTGAATGTCACGCGAGAGAGGTTGCTTTGATTGCGGGGAAACGATCCGGGCGGTGGAAATCGGGATCGCCAGGGCCAAGGTCGCCCGCGGTGAGGAAAATTTGATCGGGGGACTTCAGGATGAAGGTTGCGTTGAGGGTTGTGTCTTTCCCAAAGCCATAGTGAGTGATCAGCCAGGGAAGAGGGATACTGGCCATGGCCTGCCAGGAGTGCGTGTCCTGTCTGGCGGATGTGGCAACTTCGGGAATGGGCGTCGGTTCTCCGGGAGAGGGTTGGCGTGGCTTTGTAAAGGAACTGGTCCACCATGAGCCATTTGGTCCGAGATTAAATTCCAGATAGCGGGAGCGGTCTGATGACAATAGAAAAAACTCGGCAACGTCATATTTCCATAACCCGGATTGATACTGTTGCGGCTGACTGCCGGGATGACAGAGTCCGGGTCCATTTTCATCTTTGGCAAGGAAGTGGAAGTGGGTATGGCTGACCCAAAAGAGATATTTGACGGGGCGGGGGATTTTCCTACCCGACCAATCGGAGGAAATGAGCGTGCCCAGGGAATCGATGGCATCGAGTGAGGGATGTTTTTGAGCAAAGACGATCGGGACGGTGTTCATTCGCTCAACAAAACGAAAATAAGTCCTGATTCACAAGGAGAACGATAGGTTTTCGCTCGTCATCCGTAACGAAATAGGGAAGTTTTACCTAGTTAAACAAATTTAATGAGACCTATTGAATACGTCGGAGCTGCTCCGATGAAAAAAAAGCGTCGGAGCTCCTTGGGAGGATGGCTTCTAGTGGCTTTTGCACTCGTTCTTGGAGGTTTCTTCCTCCACCCTCTCATCCCGTTTCTGCGAGCCCAGCAGGATTTGACTTCGGACGCCAATGTGCGTGACTCGGTGGCCTATCTTCGATCCGACGGAGACTTTGGTTCACGTCTGGCGGCAGCAGCGTTGGAGCGGAGCCAAAACAAGGTTTCCTACGATGGCTCCTATTTCAAAATCGACTTTCCCGGTGGCGATATTAGTGCCGATCGGGGAAAGGCCGAGGACTTGATTGTCCGGGCCTTTCGAGTGGTCGGGATTGACCTCCAGGTTGATGTTCACACAGACATCACCGAAAATTTCCATTCCTATCCCCAAATTTTCAACTCAAAGGGGCCTGACTCAAACATCGACCATCGTCGCGTTCAGAACCTCCAGCGTTTTTTCACTCGCAAGGGAAAATCTTTGGCAGTGACGACAGACCCCGGCGACTATCGGGTCGGAGATGTGGTGGTTTGGCAGTTGCTTGATGGCAACAAACATATCGGGGTGGTGGTTCCCGGGCCGGGAGCCTTGAAGACTGATAAGTGGATTGTCCACAACATCGGAAACGGGCCTGAGTGGGAGAACAAGTTGTTCGACTACCGTCTGGACGGGCATTACCGCTACGGCGGCGAGTAGGGCTTATTCAGCCTAACAGATTTTAAAAAGCCCTCGCTCGGATTGAGCGGGGGTTTTTTCGTTGGTGGAAGCAACTTATCGGAAGGTCATGGGGAGTGATTTCTCGAGGTGGGCACGGAGTTTGTCGTGCGCGCTGTCGATTTCCTTTTGCTTCATTGTTCCTTTGTCCGAGCGGTAGCCGAAGGAGTAGGCGATCGAACGTTTGTCGATGGGCATTTTTTCACCGGTAGGGTCGCTGAACTGATCAAAACAGACGGCCGACACGATGAGAGGGTCGTTGTGCTTGGCGAGAGCTTTTTCGATCTCAGCGTTGGTGGTTTTGATAGGAAGCTCCATGGCAATGTCACGGCTGGAGCCGGGAAACTGGGGGAGGGGCTCGATCTGGAACATGTCCCGACGAATTCCGAGGATCTTCTTCTGGTCAAGTTCGGCGAGATAGATGGGAGCTTTGAAGCCCAATTCCCGGGCACGTGAGGGCATGACCTGGGCGAAGGCTCCGATGGGTTTTCCGTCGAGCTGAATGTCACCGCTCAGAAGAAAACCATCGCGCGGACGTGCTGAGAATTGGATTGGACGGTTGCCAAGAGCGGCCTGAATGGCTGCCTTGAGGTCGTAGAGATCGAGCCGGCGGTTATCGCTGCGGGTCCAGGAAAGCGGGGTGGCTTCGCCGCCGAGAAGAAGCGCGACCGAATCGGCCTCGAGATCAGTGGCCTTGCCTCCGCCGACGTTGCGGAACTGTCGTCCGGCTTCGAAAAAGCGGAGGGTTTTGGCTCCCTGGCGAAGGTTGTTTTCGGCCGTGGCAAGAAGGCCCGGGGTGAGGGCGGGGCGCAGGATGGCGTGATCTTCGCTGAGAGGGCGGGCGACTTTGACCAGGTCTCCTTCCTGAAGGGGGCGGAGGGGGAGGCAGTCGCGGAGTTGGCTTTCGGCGATGAGCTTGATGGTTTGGGTCTCGTAGAAGCCGAGGGCAACGAGGCGCTTCTTGAAATCGAGGAGGCGGTCATAGTCGCGGTCGATGGCGCTTTCATCAACGGCAGTTCCGCCGGTGCGGGATGGGACATTTTCGAGTCCATGGACGCGGGCGATTTCTTCGACCAGATCGGCGGAGCGTTCGAGGTCGGCGCGCCAGCCGGGGATCTTCCAGTTCCTGCCATCGGTCGAGGAGAGGCCGAGACGGGTGAGGATGGCTCCGGCATCTTCGAGCGAGATGCTGTCGTCCATGAGTTGGAGCATGCGATCGACGTCGAGTTCGACATCGGGCAGGGCTCCCGGGAGTTGGCCGGCGGTGATGGTTTGGTCCGAGGCTTCGCCACCGGCGATTTCAAGAATGAGTGCGGCGGCGAGAGCGGAAGCAGGGAGGACTTGATTCGGGTCGACTCCGCGTTCGAAGCGGTAGGAGGAATCCGAGGTGAGGAAGAGCCTGCGGGAAGTACGACGGATCTCAGAGGTGGTGAAGTAGGCCGATTCGAGGAGAATGTCAGTGGTGGTGCCGGTCACTCCGCTGTCGAGGCCTCCCATGACTCCGGCGAGGGCAAGGGGCGTGCCGGACTGGTCGGAGATGACGCAGTCGATGTTCTCGAGATCATAGCTTTCCTCGTCGAGGGCCTGGAATATTTCACCGTCGTTCGCCTGGCGGACATGAAGGGCTCCGGTGACCTTGGCGGCGTCGAAGGCGTGGAGAGGTTGTCCGAGTTCATGGAGGACGTAATTGGTGATGTCCACGACATTGTTAATGGGGCGGAGGCCGATGGCTTTGAGTTTTTTGGCGAGCCAGTCGGGGCTGGGGGCCACTTTGACGCCTTTGATTGAGAGAACGGAGTAGAATGGGCAGACCGGGGAGTCGACGGTGACGACCGAGGCATCTTCGTTTGTTCCGGTGGCGTGGGATTTTGTGACCGGCCGGGTGTTGGTATGAAGCAAGGCGGCGAGCTCGCGGGCCAGTCCGGAGTGGGAAAGGAGGTCGGGACGGTTGGGGGTGATTTCGACTTCGATGAGAGTGTCGGAATCGAAAAGGTTTTGAACGGGGGTGCCGACTTCGAAGGAGGGGTCGAGAATGAGGAGCCCGTCTTCCTTGTCGGTGAGGCCGATTTCAGATCCGGCGGCGAGCATGCCTTTGGATTCGACGCCGCGCATTTTGGTTTCGCCAATTTTGAAGCCACCGGGGAGTTCGGCTCCGGGGAGACAGCAGGGGACCTTGTCTCCGACCTTGTAGTTGGTGGCTCCACAGACGATCTGCCGGAGGGATCCTTCACCCGCGTCGACCTTGGTGACTTTAAGGCGATCGGCATCGGGATGCTGAACGGCTTCCTTGATCTCGGCCACGACGATCTGATCGCTCTTGACGCCCATTTCCTGGAGGCCTTCGATTTCGATGCCGGCGAAGGTGAGGAGGTCACAGACTTCATCGAGTGAGCGGGAGCCGAAATCGAGGCGTTCTTTGAGCCAATTGAGCGAAACGTTCATGAGGCGGGGAGAAGAAGGCGGGATGGTGCTTTTTTCAATCGCAAATCGCGGAAATGACGGTCTCGGGGACTTGTTTGGAGAAGGTTGCTTGGTAGAGTGGGACTCTTATGATCCGTTTGGTCTTTTCTCTTGCTGTCTCCCTGGTTCTTTCAACCCATGCCCGGGAGGTGTTTCCGATTTGGTTGGGCCATGCCCCGGGTGAGACGACGGCCAATCCGGGGGTGGCGCTTCCGGCTAATCCGAAAGACCCGAGCATCACGAGGGTGAAAGATGTCACCCAGCCGACTTTGACGGCGTATTTGGCCTCGAAGGAGAAAGCGACTGGCGCGGCGGTGGTGGTTTTGCCTGGCGGGGGATTCGGGTATGTCGTGCCGGATCTGGAGGGATCGGAGGCGGCGAAGTTTTTGAACGAGATTGGGATTTCGGTTTTTGTGCTGAAGTATCGGACGAAGACCGAGGCAACGAAGGAGGCACCTTGGAGAAGGCCGCTGGAGGATTCGCAGAGGGCAGTGAGATTTGTGCGGGCGAATGCTGAGAAATTTGGGATTTCCGGGAAGGTGGGGTTGTTGGCGTTTTCGGCCGGAGGGCAGGTGGGTGCGATTCACCTCGGAGCTGCGACCCCGGAGTGGGCGGCGCTCGATAAGGTTGATCATGAAAGCTCCAGGCCTGACTTTGCGATGTTGGTTTATCCGTGGAAGGTCTTGGATGGCAAGACGGGGAAGTTGATGGAGCCAATCAAGTTGGGAAAGGAGTCTCCTCCGACTTTTATCGTGCATACGAGTGATGATGCTTCGACCTCCCTGGGAGCGGTGGAAATTTATGCGCAGCTGAAACGTGCGGGTGTTTCAAGCGAGTTACACGTTTATCAAAATGGTGGCCACGGATACGGGGTGCGCGGGAAAGAGGGATCGGCGATCGGGAAGTGGTCGGAAGCGGCGGCCGATTGGTTGGTGCTGAAGGGGATCGGGAAGCGGGAGAAGTGATCAGAATCCGGGTTTGATGACAAAAAAACCCAGGGCGCTTGCCCCGGGTTGTGAATCTTTGCTGTCGACGAAGTTTAAAAGAACTTCGCGAGGGTTTTTTCGCTCGGTGGCCGGGACATGAGTGATCCGATGATCATGGCACCGGCACCGATGAACCACATGATGGCGGCGGGGACGATGCCTCCGAAGACGAAGTATTCTCCGCCAAAGCCGGACATGGTGAAGAAGGTGATCCAGCTAATGAAGACGGCGATGACGCAGGAGTAGGCTCCGACCTTGGTCGCGCGTTTCCAATAAAGGGCGGCCAGGATGAGGGGGGTGAGGGCGGCAAATCCGGAGAAACACCAGATCGCGAGGTCGAAAACGCTTCGTTCGTAAAGAAGAAGAGCGGCGATGTAGGTCACGATGACAATTGCGATGATAAAGCCACGGGCCATGGAGAGGATCTGCTTGTCGGTGTATTCCTTCTTGCTGTTATGGAGGACGATGTCGTTGGTGAACATCGTGCCGAGGCAGAGGAATTGGGAATCGAGCGAGGACATGATGGCGGCGAGGATGCCGGCGGTCACGAGCCCGACGATGATGGGGTCTTTCACAAGAACGCCGACGGTTTTGGCAAGGATGGCTCCGCTTGGAATTCCGGATGGAAAGATTCCGGTGGCCCAGACTCCGATGAGGACGCAGGGGACCCAGACGATGGCGATGCAAATGGGGTGGGCGACAACGGTGAGCTTGAAGCTTTTGGCGCTTTTAGCGGTGAGCCAGTGTTGGAAGAGGTGGGGGAACATGCCCACGCTGAGCGGGATGAACATGTAACTTAGGAAAGTGAGCTGGGAGGTGCCCACTTCGCCGCCACTCGAGAGAGTGCGGACCTTATGGGATTCCTTGGCTTGTTCGATGGCGGCACCAAGTCCGCCGAGTCTATCGGAAATCAGGTAGAAGGCGAGGATGCCCATGACCATGAAGACGAGGGTTTGGAAGGTGTTGGCCCAAGCGGCGGCGCGGGAACCGCCCGCGAAGATGTAGGTGAGAACGACCGCGCTGATGACGAGTCCGGTGAACCACGGGGGGATGGCGCCGTTGTCGGTCCACTCGGGGAAGACTCCGGGGATGGTGCCTTTTGGGGTAATCTTGGCGCCGGTGACTCCGGCGATGGTTTTGCCTGCTCCGATGATTCCGATGAGAAGGTAGGGAATGACAAGGAGGACCAGGATGGGGAAGAGGAGATAACCGAAGGCCTTGGTCTCAAAGCGGGCGCGGAAATATTGGATCTGGGTGACGTAGCCGTAGCGCTTGCCGATGGCCCAGATCTTGATGCCGATGAGGAGAAAGCAGGCCGCATGGATGAGTCCGGAGGACGAGGCCATCAGGCCGTAGGTGCCAATGCCGCGCTCAAAGGCCTTGCCGGTGGATCCGACGAGGGCGAAGGCGGTCATGGTGGTTCCGAAGACCGACATGAGGAGCATGAAGGGGCCGATGGAATGACTGGCGACGAAGTAATCCTTCGAGGTGCCCCGGAAGAGGGTCTTGGAAAAGAGGGCCAGGGCGAGGAGGAGGCCAAGATAAATGGCAATGACGATGACGGTGCTCATTTGGCACCTCCTTCCCGGGAATCGTCTGCGCCTTCGGCCCATTCTTCGAGTTCGGTGGGCCAGGCGACCTTCATCACGATCCCCCAAAAGAGGGCGGCGATGAGCGAGTAGCAGGCGTGGTAGAAAAGTCCGACCGGCATGAAGCCGAAGACGAGGTTGGCATTATCCCAGTTCCAAAAGTCCTGATGGAGGACGAGGAGGATGAGGAAAACGATAAAGATGATCCCTTTCTTGTTCATTGAGCGAGTGGTGATTGCTTACCGTCAGTGTCTCGAAAGCCTTTCAATGTGTCGATGGAATACTACTCTTCGTCCAGTGAAGCCGACGACCAATCTAGCCACGAGTATCTCGCCCGACGGGGAAACCCTTTTGCTTCAGGAGCATGACGGTGAGTATTTCCTCAAAATTGGTGGCGTTCCTCTGATGAGCACGACGGCGGCATCGTCCGAACAGAAAATGGCGGAGCTGGCATGCGGGGGAGAGATACGGAAGCAACGGGTTTTGATCGGGGGATTGGGCTTTGGGTTTACGTTGCGGCGGGTTTTGGAGTTGGTGACGGAGGATTCGGAGGTGGAGGTTGCGGAGTTGCTAAAGGTGATTATTGATTGGAATCGGGAGCACTTGAGGCCGGTGAATGGTTCCTTGTTGGATGATCCGAGAGTGGAGGTGATCAAAAAGGACGTTTTTAAGATCATGCAGTCCGGAGATCGATATGATGCCATCCTCCTTGATGTGGACAATAGTCCGGACCCTCTGGTGCAGAAGGGGAATGGGCGTCTTTACCAGCGTCGGGGGCTTGAAATCGCGAAAGCGGCCCTCAGGCCGAAGGGGAGGGTGGTCTATTGGTCGGCCCACGAGGATGCTGGATTTGTGAAGCTCCTGCGGAAGGTCTTTTCGCGAGTGGAGGCGATTCCTGCGAAGGCCTATCCCAAGGCGAAGAGATTTACCCATACCTTGTTTTTGGCGGAGCGCTAGGAATTGGGGCAATTGAAAAAGAAAAACCCGGTGCCGTCAGAGACGGACCGGGTTCTTCGGTTTAAATGATTAGGGGGAAGAGACCTTAAAGGGGGCTTTTCACTTTGATGGCTGTCTTAATAACAGACTTACGCTTTTTGGTCATTTCACCAATCTTCTCCTCGTCAAAGGAGTCGGCGGTCGCCATGAGAAGGGTAATATTTCCAGCGTTCACAAAGGCAGCACTGATTTCATCCAATTTTTCGAGATCGGCACGCAATCTCTCATTGGTCTGTGCTCATGTGCCGCCGGAGATGGCGATGTTGTAAGCTTCTTTGGGCGCTGGGATCTCTTTCTTCCCGACTCGCTCCACCTTGATGCCGGCGGAGGAAAAGGCCTTCCGGAGAGTGCCGCGGGTTAACTTGAGTTCCTCAGTTTTGGTGGTGACGAAAGCAGTCATGCCCGAAAGCATCACCTTATCGACTCCCTCAATCTTCTTCAAAGCCACACGGGCTTTGTTTGCCGCACCTCACCCACCACCGCTAAAGGACACAGTGTATCCCTGGATGCTCGATGCGGCAACCTCTTCAGCAGATGCCGGGGCTGCAAAAGCGGCTGGGGTCATTGCTCCAAAGGCACACATAATGCCGATTCTAATATTTGCGTTCATAGCGAGATCAGATTACCTCACTAATTCAGTGCCGCAAGCGGAGTTTTTGAGAAAAATGTGACAAAATCGGGGCAAAAAAAAGCGCCTCGTAGGAAAAATTCCCGCGAGGCGACAGTTTGGTGGACCCTTTTTGAGTTTTTAGAAGTCTTATTCGGCGTTTCTTGCGGCTGCAGCAGCCGCTGCGGTGGCGACCTGTCCTTCGCTCTTGAACCTCCAACGAACCTTGTTGCGCTTGGGAGCGGTGCGGGCCTTGCGGATGGCGCGGGTGATGGTGCTTTCGTGTGCGCGACGGCGGCGCATTTCTTCGAGAATGCCTTCGGTATCGAGCTTGGTTTTCAAGCGCTTGAGGGCGCGGTCGACGCTCTCTCCATTTTTGACTTCAACGCCGCGAGTATGTTTTTGCATAGGAAAATCCCCTGGGTCCTTCGGGGAGCGGGAAACTAGGAGGGAGGCGGGGTAGCGTCAAGCCTGCTTTTTCGGGAAAATTTTAGGCCTTCCGGATTAATGGGGTGCCGGCTTCGACGACGAATTTCGCCCGTGAAGTCGTGACGCCTCCTGGTTTTTGGATCTCGTTGATCACTTTATAGTCCGCGGTGTAGGTTTTTGGGGTGACATCGCACATGATGTAGCCGCGTTCGCGGTTGTGGAATTTATTGCAGGGATTGCGGGCCTGCAGGATATCGAGCGATTTGACTTGGGCACTGCCGTTTCCGCCGCTGGTGAGGGAGGTGGTGACGAATTCGGTGGCGACGGTGGGGAGATCGGGCTTCAGGTCATCGACCCGGAGTTCGTTGGCCCAGTTGGAGTGAATGTCTCCGGTGAGGACGACAGCGTTGGAAACCTTGTGGTCGCGGATGTGCTCGAGGAGTTTTTGGCGCTCGGCAGCGTAACCGGGCCATTGGTCCATGGAGTAGGCGGCGGTGTCACCGGTGGTCTTGCGATCGACCAATGCCATCATGACCTGTTGGGCGAGGATGTTCCAGGTTCCGGGCGAGGTTTTAAGAAATTCGAAGAGCCACTTGCGCTGGGCTGCTCCCAGCAAGGAGTTCCGGGGATTCAAAGCGGCCTCATTGAGAGGATCCTGCCCGTCGTTATTTGGCTGATCGGTTCGATATTGCCGGGTGTCGAGGACGAAGAACTCGGCAAGTTTTCCAAAGGAGCCTTTTCGATAAAGTTGCATATGGGGGCCTTGAGGGAGTGAGGAAGGCCGCAGAGGCATCATCTCGTAATAGGCCTGATAGGCATTGGCCCGGCGAAGGAGGAGTTGGGCCGGAGTGACACCGTTTTGTTCGGAAATGTCGTTGGCGTAGTTGTTATCAACCTCGTGATCGTCCCAGGTCAAAAACCAAGGGCAGGCCGCATGCATCGCCTGCAGATCTTTGTCGGTGCGATATTGGCAGTAGCGGACGCGGTAGTCATCGAGCGATTCGATTTCGGCACCAATGTGGCGGCGGACATTTCCCCCTTTTCCAGCGGCGTATTCATAAATGTAGTCGCCGAGGTGGAAGACGAAGTCGGGCTGGTCTTTGGCCATTTGCTGATAGGCGGTGAAGAGGCCTTGTTCCCAGTGCTGGCAGGAGGTGACTGCAAAGCGAAGTTTTTCCGGGTTGGCGTCGGGCCGCGGCATGGTCCGGGTGCGGCCAACGGGGCTGCTGGCACCGCCGGCGCGGAAACGATAATAATACCAGTGATCATTTTTCAGGCCCTTGGCCTCGATATGAACGGAAAAGCCCAAGGCGGGAGAGGCCTTGAAATTTCCCGAGCCGACCACCTTTTTGAAAGCGTCGTCTTCAGCAATTTGCCAATTCCCCTCAACCGGGTGATTGGGCATTCCGCCACCGGGTTCGAGTGGCTTGGGAGCGAGGCGGGTCCAAAGAATCACGCTTTCGTGATCAGGGTCTCCCGAGGCGACCCCCATTGAGAAGGGATCGGCTGAAAAGGTGACCTTTTTGGCACTCCCCGCGGTCTGTCCCAGCAAGGGGATTGTCGGGAGTAATGCTGCGTAGGAAAGAAACAGACGCCTGGAAAGGCCCCCTTCGTGTTGAAGTGCTGATGAAAGGTGGTCGAACATAAATGCTAAGATGGCAGGTATACTGAACGTAAAGAAGTGGGAATGTCATTTCCCAAAGCGAGAAAGTTTCCGCGGTCGGTGGCGCTTTCGCTATACTGCAAATGACATCGACAGCTGCCCTTCTTTGAGTCAGAATCAGGTCGATCTGCTCCATCCACCGTCAGAGTCTCCCATGATCAAATTTCCCCGCTTCATCTCCGCAGCAGCAATCGCTTTGGGCTTTCTTTCCACTGCGCCCGGTTCGTCGGCAGAGTTTGAATTGGTTGGTCGTGAACTGGTCCGGATGATGCAGAATGGACATTATGCCCGGCTTCCTTTTAACGAGAACCTCAGTGCCCGGTTTCTGGAGCGGTATCTCACCACTCTCGATGGGGAGAAAAACTACTTTCTTGCGGCAGAGGTGGCCGATTTTAAACGGCAGCATGAGCGAAATCTCCATGATCACATCAGCACCAGGACGGTGATGCCCATTGCGAAGAGTATTTTTGAAATTTACAAAAGCCGGGTGGAGGCCCGGGTGGCCCATGCCCGTGATTTGCTGGAGAAAAATGAATTTGATTTCACCGGCGACCGTTCGATCAAGCGTGATCGCGCGGAAGCGGCGTGGCCTGCCGATGCCGGAGCCCTCCAAAAAATTTGGCGTGAGCAGCTGGACGACATGCTTCTCAGCGAAATCGTGCATCGTGAAAGGCTCCGTATCCGGGCAACCGAAGCAGGCAAGCCCGATCCTTTCCGGAAGGACATTTCTGCGGAGGAAAAGGTCGGCTCACGATACAACCGGCTTTTAAGAACGCTCGAGGGGACGACCGAGGAGGATATTGCCGATTACTTCTTCAGTGCGGTCACGACCTCATATGATCCCCATAGCGAGTATCTCAGTGCCAATGAGATGGAGCAGTTCAAAATCGATGTGAGCAATGAACTCGTCGGGATTGGTGCCCGACTTTCCATGAATGACCGGGGTGAGACCGAAATTTTTGGGATCGTTAACGGCGGGCCGGCTGACCGGCAAGGCGACCTGAAGCTGGGGGACCGTGTCATTGCGGTGTCTCCCGGCAACGACGGGAAGTGGGTTGATATCATGTTCAAGCCCATTGAAAAGGTGATCGAACACATCCTTGGGAAAGAGGGCGATCCGCTCGGGATCCGTCTGAATCGGACGATCGGGGGAAGGGATCAAACGATTGAGATTGCGATCCCCCGGGGGGTCGTGACGCTGAAGGATGACCTGTCCACCGCCAAGATCTACGAATATGGTGCCGGTGAGAATGTCACCAAACTTGCCGTCATTACGATTCCGTCCTTCTACTTCGATTTTGATAACAACGGCCACAGGGTGTCGGTGGATGTGGAGAGAATTTTGAAGCGCCTCAACGAGGAGGAAATTGACGGGATTGCCTTGGACCTCCGCGACAATACCGGAGGATCACTCCCCGAAGTGCAGCGATTGACGGGTTTTTTCATTCATCGGGGCCCCATTGTTCAGGTCAAGGGGATCAGCGGGCAAATCGGGGCGCTCAACTCGTTCCACCGCAAACCGCTCTACGACGGTCCGCTCGTCGTCCTGACGAACAAAGGAAGCGCATCTGCAACCGAAATTCTGGCCGGGGCTTTGCAAGACTACAACCGGGCGGTGATTGTTGGATCAACGACGACTTACGGAAAAGGAACGGTTCAGAAGACCTTGGATATTTCTGAATTCATGCCCATTTTCTCGGATCGTGTGCGTGCCGGATGGCTCAAGTTGACCTTCCAAAAATACTACCGGGTGACCGGGAGTTCGGTGCAAATCAAGGGCGTAACGCCTGATCTTATTTTGCCTGCCCTCAATGACGCCTATGAAATGGGAGAGGGGTATAAGAAGTATGCCCTCCCGCACGATGTCATTCGACGGAGTGCAGGCTTCAAACCAAGGGATCGGCAGCATCTTTTTGTCACTCACCTGGAAGACAAAAGCAGCAAGAGGGTGAATCAAAATCAGTATTTTAAATATCTTCTCGAAGACATTGATCGGGCCAGGGAGGGAGTTCAAAAAAACAGCATCTCACTCAATCGCGAGGTCCGAATGACCGAGCTGAAAAAGAATGAGGACCTTCGGAAGAAACGCACTGCCGAACGCAAGGAACGGTTTGCCGCGATGGAAGCTGAAGACAAGAAGACCTTTAAAATATATCGCCTCACTCTTGATGACTTGGAGGCCGGGTCACTCCCTCTTTATGACACGGAGGACCGTTCGGATGATCACGTCCGCCGGGCGGCAGATGAGGTGGCGGATCTTGAAAAGACTCTCAAATGGCCAAGTGGAATCGACTCTGTCAAGCGGGAGGGCCTCTACGTTCTACGAGACCTCGTCGACGCGATCCGCGCCGGACGTTTGGCGGGGATTATCAAGTGATCATTCGGCCTCCCGGGGGCAAGCGGCCGGGTTGTGATCCAGGTCGGGCCATTCGCGTTTCCATGTTTCGGAATCCCGGATCAGGGCACCAAGTTTAACGACATTGAAATCATGTTTCTTTAATGCGCCTGCGAGCCATTCCAGCAGGTCCGGATGGCTGGGGAGTGGATCGCTGAATCCCAGACTGTGGGCCAGGGGCGTCCCGAAGTGTCTCCGCCAGACTTCGTTGGCCAGGGCGCGGGCGAGGAGGTCTTGATTCAGACGTTGGGAAAACTCGAGCCGGTCTTTGGGTTCTTTGGAATCCTCCGCGAGCCCGGGGTCGGGGTTACTTTGCATGGCGAGGAAGACGTCGAGTTCGTCCTCGATCGCCAGGAGATCCTGAATGAGAGACCGGACTTGATTTCTCCTGGATTCTTCTCCCTTCCCATAATGCCGTTGATAAAACTCCCGGAGGTCGTCGCCATTCCCGTAGGCTTGCACCAGACTTCGATTATCGAAGATTTGGCGAACTCCGATCGGGGTAAGGGCTTCGTGATAAATCTGAAGTTCGTCGATTGTGAGTCCATTTCCCGAGATGATCATGGGCTCTCCGGGAGGGAGGACTGATTTTAAAAGCTTGGTGTCGGAGGCGTCGGTCTTGATTGGCCGGCCATTGAGGTAGAGTTTCATTCCCGGGGAACTCCGGGTGCCATCGTAGGTGAGTGCGACCTGGTTCCAGCGATTAGGGATAATGAGGGGGGTGGTGGAGGTTGTTGCGATCGCATGCTGCGGCCAGGTTTGGCTCCAGCGGGCCTGCAGTCTGCCGTTGATGATCCGGAATTCGAATCCTCGTTCCTTTGATCCGATGGTTGTGATTGGCGTGTCGGACAGGGCTTCCGGGGAGAGTTTGATCCAAACCGAGATCGTGAAGCGATCCAACTCGGTTCCGAACGGGAGCTCCGTGAGGACAAGTTGGTTGTGTCCCTCGAACTGCACTCCCAAGCCATGTGCTCCATTTTCGGCGATGAGATCGTGGGCTCCCGCTTTGACCCTGCTTAGAGGCGCGAGATTGGTGAGCTTGCGATCATCGAAGGAATAGGCGGCCACGAGCCCGGGGAGAGGGAGCGAACCTTGGTCCAATGCGAGCCAGTTGAGGTACTCGTTCTCGTCTGCCGGGGGGGGCTTTGAGGCTCTTGCGATTGCTTGTTCCAGTTCGGAGATTCTTTCGGCAATCTCATCAGAGATTCTGACATGGAGCGGAGGAAGAGCATTGGGAATCGAATCGAATGGAGTCGTGAAAAGTGCCGCCAAACTCTGGTAGCGGTATGTTGACCAGTGTTCCGTGGGGTGATCGTGACAGCTGGCACAGTTGATTCTGACTCCCAAGAACTCTTGTGCCACTTTTTCAGCCCGCCATTCCGGGGTGTCATCTCCCTGCCTGAGATATCCTGTCGAAATCCCCCGTTTTTTTTCCGGCATGAGGTCGCCCGCGATGAGATCGTGGATTGGGGCTGCGAACATGGCCCGGGGGATCTTACGAATGATTTCGGAGGGGCTTTTGGGAGCCTTGACAAATTCATCGACCGAATTTCCGGTGACTTCCCGCAGTGGCAATCCCGCCCAGTGGGGATCGCTTTCTTGTCCTTGATCGACCCACTTTTGAATGAGGGGGTGGATCTCGACGGTGTTTTCTCCCTCGTGTTGGTGGAGCAAGTCCCAGCCTTTGGGATTGTGGAGAGGGAGGTCTCCGTGACAGGAGGTGCAATTTTCAATTAGAAGCGGGCGGATCTCTCTCGAGTAGGAAATCTTTTGTTCCTGTTCTACTCCAAGGTCCTCTTTTGCTGGCTCTTCCTTGCAGGCTGCGAGGAAGAGCAGAGGGGAAAGGAACAGGATCTCGCGCACATCTCGGAGCTAAGAGGAATCCTTCATCAAGGTCAATCCTGTGCCCTTGGCCAAGGCGGCATCCTGATTGGCATGACGGCCACTGTTTTCCGCGGAAGTCATGTCCCGCTCCCTTGTGTCATGGAAGCGGGCGAACGGGAGGCTGGTTGCCGATCCAAGGTAGACAGGAAATTTTCGGCATTCTCCCGATGCTTTCGTCGTCGTTCGTGAGGCATCTTTTTAAGAAGGTGGACCATCAAGGAGAGTCGATAGGG
>ERZ887942.455-NODE-455-length-33706-cov-18.725625_pt1 | contig 33706 bp, 23 predicted proteins | sample MGYA00521099_ERZ887942 | MGnify/ENA primary metagenome ERZ887942 (study PRJEB32303, sample SAMEA104408605) | aquatic metagenome | biome: Brackish water; feature: Pelagic; material: water | place: Baltic Sea | collected 2014-06-07T06:48:00 | depth 16,251 m ...
CAGTTATGACGGGACTTTCACCCGCGTGTTCCGGCCCATGCAGGGCTCACCTCAAGTCCGCAACCGTTTGGCTTTCCGATGACGTCTGGCGGGTGCCGGTCGAGATTAGCGCGAAAGTCTTTGTCGGTGACGTCCGGGTCTTCCTGACGAAGCACAAGAATTTGTAGGAGGGGCCGCGCAAGAGGCCCACTTGATCTTGAAGTCATTTCGAAACGGCTTTCAGGAATCACTTCCCCCACCACCACAAAAAAAAACGATCGACTCCCGAAAGAGAGCCGACCGTTGATAATTTTTAAGCGATCAGGATCTTACTCCCCGTCCTTTTCCGCAGTGTCTGCGGTGTCCTCGATGTCGATGTCATCAACAAGATTTTCGAGGTCAACCCACTCAATGAATGCCATTGGAGCGGAGTCGCTGGGACGAGGTCCAAGCTTTGTGATGCGGCAATAGCCACCGGGACGGTCACCCACTTCAGGAGCGACCACGTCAAAAAGACGCTTCACGCTCTTGGCCTGACGAAGGAAACGGAAAGCCATGCGCCGGGCATGCACCCCGTCTTCTTTTTTGGTCAAGGTGATCAGCTTTTCCGCGATCGGGCGGAGAGCCTTGGCCTTGGCGACCGTGGTGCGAATGCGTCCGTGCTCGATGAGAGCGCAGGCTTGGTTGGCAAGCAGAGAGCGGCGGTGGCCGTCTTTGCGCTGGAGTCTTACTGTTTTACGACGATGTCTCATCAGTTTGGTTCTTTTTTAAATGCGTGTTTGTTCGACCCCTACTGGTCGAGGTTTTGAGCGATCAGATCAGCCAGTCCCACCGGAGCTTCTTCCTCAACACCGAGGCGAGGAGCAGCCGGAGCACCAAGCGCAGGCCCGGTGAGGAGTGACGGATCAAGGTTCATACCGAGGCCAAGACCAAGCTCCTGAAGCTTGTCCTTAATCTCGTTGAGGGATTTCTTACCAAAGTTACGATACTTGAGCATCTCAGCTTCGGTCTTGAGAGCAAGCTGGCCAACGGAAGTGATGTTCGCGTTGTTGAGGCAGTTTGCGGCACGAACGGAGAGTTCGATCTCGTTGACGCTCATGTTGAGGAGCTTCTTGAGAGCAGCATTCTCCTCGGACTGCTCGGCGGGAGCCTCTTCGAAGCCAACGGCATCGTCGTCATAGTTGACGAAGACGTCGAGGTGATGACGAAGAATGGCTGAAGCCTGAAGGAGGGCATCATGAGGCTCGATGCGACCATCGGTCCAGATATCGAGAATGACCTTGTCGAAGTCTGTCATTTGACCGACGCGGGTCGCTCCGACCTCGTATTTGACGCGGGAAACAGGCGAGAAGATCGAATCAATGGCGATGACTCCGATGGGAGCCCCCTCGCGCTTGTTTTCGTCACCGGTTTTGAAACCACGACCGACTTGAACTTCAATCTCGGCGTCGAACTTCACCTTCTTGTCGAGGGTGCAAATGATCTGATCTTTATTGACGATCTCGTAGATATTGTCCTCCTGGATGTCACCAGCGGTGACAACCCCCTCTTTTTCAACCTTCAGGCTGAGAACGCGGGGCTCCTTGTCGTGAGCGATAAACTTCACTTTCTTGAGGTTGAGGACGATGTCGGTGACATCTTCGATGACTCCGGGAAGAGTCGCAAATTCGTGCTGAACTCCGGCAATGCGCACGGAAGTAATGGCGGCACCTTCCAAAGAGGAAAGGAGAACGCGGCGCAGGGAGTTACCAATGGTGTGTCCAAATCCCTGCTCGAATGGCTCGGCAGTGAATTGGGCGAAGGTATCGGTAGCGGTGTCCTCATTCTTGACGAGGCGGTTTGGGAGTTCGAAGCGGTTCAGCTTGACCGGACCTTCTTTCTCTTCAACTTCAGTATTTTCTTCTGACATTATTTTGTTTGGTTGCCGGGTTTCCCTCTGGCGAGTGTCGTGCCTGTTCAGGCGACCTCAGAGGACCTACGGCGGTTCTAAAAACTCGCGGGCGCGAAAAAGACCAGCTTCGGAGGTCGGATGCAATCCTTTTTTCTTTCGATTCCCGAAAGATTCTCCCTTTTAAGCGGATTTTCACGTGAAATCCTGCAAAGCTGGCTTATAAAGAAAACTATAGAAAAGCATGTTGAAATCCCGCAAAAACCTGACCAGGTTCACATACGAAAGCACTGCCTTTGAAGGCTGGCGTCTTTGCGTAAGCCGGTCTGGCACCACTTTTACCAAGTATTTCTCAGACAAAACCTACGGAAGCGGAAGAAAGTCTCTGACCGCTGCTGAAAAATCCCGGATGGAGTTGCTCAAGTTAATTGACAATTCGCGCCGCATTCATGGAAAACTCAGCAAGGCGACCATTGAGAAGAGCCGTCAACTCCTTAAAGAGTCCTAAAGTCTCCCCTATGTCCCGTAAGTATTCCCGCGCGATTCATTGGTTTCGCAGAGACCTCCGTCTCACTGATAATTCTGCTCTGCACGCAGCCACTTCAGAGTCATCTGAAATCATTCCCACCTATATTCTCAGCGATTGGCAGGAGAACCACGCCTGGACCAGTGGCAAACGGCAAAAATTTCTCTGTGAATGTCTTTCCTCTTTGAACGGGAATATCGATCACCTCGGTGGCAAACTCATCATTCGACAGGGAGATGCCGTGGAAGAACTCCTCAAGCTCGTCCGGGACTCCCGGGCCGAAGCGATCTACCTCAACGAAGATGTCGATCCTTTCGGCCAAATGGTGGAATCCCGTTTACGGGAAGAATCCCCGGTTCCAGTTCACCCCCATCGGGATGCGGTCCTGCATGGCGCCGGTGATGTCTTAAAAAATGACGGCTCACCTTACCGTGTCTACACGCCCTTCTCGAAACGCTGGCTCCCTTTGGAGAAGCCCACTCCGGTTGGCCGCCCAAAAGAACTCAATTCACCTTCGGGAATTCAATCGCGGCCTCTCCCAACTCTTCAAACCTGGAAGCTGGTGGACCAAGGGTGGGATACCGTCGCCGGAGGAGAAAAAGCGGCACGCGAGCGCATGAAGGAAGCTCTTTCCGACCGCATTGGTCATTACGACGAGACCCGGGACATCCCATCGATTCCTGGAACCAGCCGACTTTCCCAGGACCTCCGGTGGGGAACGCTCTCGATTCGCGAGCTCTATCACCTCGCGATGCGGTGTGGTTCGGAGCAGTATCTCAAGGAACTTGCCTGGCGGGAGTTTTATTTCCAAATTCTCCACCATTTTCCGGAGGTCCTCGGTCTGGAATTCAATCCCGGTTGGCGCGGTCTCCCCTGGGATGAACCACAGAAGCAATTTGAGGCCTGGAAGACCGGGCAAACCGGCTTCCCAATCATCGATGCTGGAATGAGGGAGCTCCTGCAGACCGGGTTCATGCACAACAGAGTTCGCATGATTGTGGCGATGTTTCTCACCAAGGATCTTCACTTGGACTGGAGGCTTGGTGAACAATTCTTCGCCCAACATCTCCTCGATGGCGAAATTGCCTCAAATAACGGGGGTTGGCAATGGAGTGCCGGCACCGGTGCGGATGCCGCCCCTTACTTTCGCATTCAAAACCCGTGGTCACAGACGAAGCGCTTTGATCCCCGGGGGGAATATATCAAGCGCTGGATCCCCGAGCTCGCCGATGTCAACCCCCGGTTGTTTCAGACGCCGCCCGATGACGGACAAGCGATTGCTTCCAGCTATCCCCTTCCCGTCATCAATCACGCTGACGAAAGATTGCGGACGCTCGCAATCTTCAAAAAACACCGGGAACAAAAACGCTAAAGGGAATTTTTAAGGTCTTCCACAATCCCGGCCAGCTCATCCACCGGAATCGCAAAGACCTCCACCCGATTGGCGGCGGCAATATTCATCCCGACAAATTCACCATCCAAGGTGAAAATGGGCCCCCCCACTGTTCGACGGGACAGGGTGGTCTCGTGCTGCAGAACCATCGGAAAACCCGTCCGACGGGCCGACTGTTGGGTTTCCCCTCCGCTCAATTGGTCGTTACGGTTCTGGGTCCCGCCATAAAGTTTATGCCTCGCCATTAGCTCGACTTCGAACTCGAGGGTCTCATCACCGCGCTTTGCCTTTAACTTGATGACATCTCCGGAAGACTTCGTGGTGAGGTATTCGATGAAGGCATCGCGATCCTTAATTCCGTTTCCATCCACTTCCAGAAGCTCGTCACCTTCCTTCAAACCGGCTTTTTCCGCGCCTGACTCTTTCGTGACATTCCCAACCAGAATCTTCTCATCCCGGGCCTCCAAAGCGACCCCCAGGACAGCCGGGCTTCCCCCGGGAATCTCGCGCTTATTGGCACTCACTATTCCCGCTCTCGGACGGCGAAAGCGCCTCTCGGTTGCCCCGTTGGAAACGATCCAGGTTCCGTGACTCACCTCGATTTTGGATTCCAAATCAACCGGCATTAATCCTTCGGCCTCGATCTGAACCAAGGCGACGTCCCACGAGTCATTGCGACCGACCAGCCTGGGGGCGCGATACTTTTTTGTCCCCACCCTGACATGATAGTCCTTCACCTCTTCCAGTTCACTGGCTTTGGTCAAAATCAAGCCATCGTCACTCACAACCGTCCCGTAAATGAACAGCTTGGAATTTTCATTATTATAAAAAACCGCGCTGCTTTCCTGTAAAGAAACCTGGACTGGCGAGAGAGCCTTTTGGACCATTGGTCCATTTTTCCTCTTTTCCGATGGCAGGGAATTTGCCGAAAGGGGCAGGGCTGCCAGTAAAAGTATTCCGATAATTTTATTCATGGTCGTTCGCCCAGTTTCAAAGTTTCTTCCTTGGTTTCCCCTCCGCTCATCCATTTTAGCTTCAATTGATCTCCCACACCCAAGCCGGCGACCTTGATGGTCATCACTTCTTCGGTCGCCGCTTCACCCGCAATCTCCAGAATCCGGTCTCCCACTTTCAAACCGGCTTCGTCGGCAACACTCTCTTCCCAGATCTCGGTGATTCGCAAGCCACCTTCTTCGGCCTCCTCGGTGATCACGCCAAGGAATCCCGAACCCGGGACGCTCTTTTTCGCAAAACCACCTTCTCCAATGAACGATCCCTTCTTGAGTTCCTCCCAATGACTCTGAAACTCACGAATTGGAACATGCATACTCTCTTCCCGCGAAGCGCCGACCCGGCTGTGAATCCCAATGAGCTCGCCCGCCATATTGAAAAGCGGGCCGCCGGAATCTCCCCCAATCAACATGCAGTCGGATTGAATTGTCGAATCGGCCTGCCGGACCAGTCGGCCCACCCTCACATTCACGCCCCGCTCCTTGTCGAATCCTCCGGAATGTCCGAGTGAAAAAACCCAGTCTCCCAGCTTGGTGGTATCGTCCTCATCGAATTCCACATAGGGAAAGGGCCCTTCATCGACGATTTGCAGCATCGCGGAGTCTGTTTCCGAATTCAAGCCCAGCGAAACGCCCTTTAACTCGCGACCATCCTCCATGATCACTTTGATTTCCTCATCAACTTTGCCAGTCACATGCGCCGCAGTCAGCACAAGGCCGTCTTTGCTGATAATCACCGCGCTCCCTGATCCTCCGCCCATTTGCAAACAGACGGTCGCGGCGCGGGCTCTCGCCAGGTTGGATTGCAAGGCTTGCTGGATCTCACGGAAATCGTCCAGGGTTTGAGGGGCCACCTTATCGTTGAAAGCAGGACGGTCGGCATACCCCCCCACGATGAGACCACTCGACAAAGCAAAAAGCAGATATACGGCCTTCAATGTGGGTTTAATCATTATCCGGACTCTAATTCCGCATCGATGCGAAGGCAATCGGCAAAGCGGGAAAGGTTTCAGGAATATATGAAAGGCCCGGCCAACGCTCACAGGAACCCCCGAACCTGTATAGGATGAACAGCCGACCGGACCTTAAAAATTTCCGCCTTGAAGGGTGATCAGATGCCTTAGTTGTGAATCAGTGACAAGCCCAAAAACCAGATGTTCCAACCCATCACATTTTCTGCAAATAATCCGGGACTTCACTTTTTTGGCTCGAAGGTGGAGTCGTTGCAGATGAAAAGGAAATCACTCCGCCCACTCCAGCGGCATAGGGAGCATCCAATAGGGGCGTGCCTTCGGCATCGGGGAAAACATACACCCGCTTCCGTTCTGCGATCCAACGTCCCATAAACCCCAGACCCGCGGCAGGAACGATGACCAACGCCACTACGACTGCGTAAAACAGTCCGGGTTTTTCTTGTAAGCGATCCCACACGCCCTTCTCTTCAGCTTCAAAAATGCGTACTCTCGGGAGAATTAACGGCTTCCTGGAAGCCAGATCCCCCCCGCCCCTGGCAACAACCTTCTCCAGCCAATAAAGCCGGATGGACAGCTGGATTGAAAAACTTTCTAGCTGTGAAGATGGCTCGGATTTTTCCAGGGCCTCTTCCACCGCCATCCGAATCACTTTATCTCTTTCCGCTTGATTGACCGACTCGACCACCCTGTCGGAAAACACCAGCTGGGACTTCTCCGGCATCCCCAGAAAGTAGAAAACCACGGCCACCGGCTTTTCCTGATCAAATTGCGAGCGCACCACACTGCCCAATGATTCGGTCTCTGGAATCTCTTGAAGGGCGTCAAAGAGATACACGTAGAGATCGATATCGGTATCACGGGCATGATAGTTCAGAAACCCCTCCCGATCCCGGTATTCCTGGGTCGTGAGGAGCTTTTGAGGATCGTTTAGAAAACCCTGGGACGGTTCGTAAAAGTAGGCTGATAAGAATTCGTCACCAATTACCCTGGACCACTCCACGGGTTCCGGTTCCCGTAAATCTCGAACCGCCGGATCGAGCTCAATGGGTTCATCGTTATTTGAAGCCATCAATTCGCGCGCAATTTTTCCCAACAAACTTGACCCGGGCACATAGTCACCGGACTCCAGTGCCTCGAGTTCGTCACTCTCCCACGTGGGAAGGGGAAGATCCGGTTCCTCCCCGCATAGCAGCGATGCGGATAGAAATACCGGCAAACAAAACCTCATCGCCGGGCCTCCTCTTCCCCGGAATGTTCCATTCCACCGGGTTGATTCCCCTCTCGAATCCGCTGCAACAACTCTCCCACCTTCTTGGGATTTTGCCCTCCTTCCGCCAGAATCGATTCCGGATCCTTTTTGACTTTCTTCCAACCCTTGATCAACCTTCCTTCAATTTTTTGAACCACTGTCCCGATCGCTTCCAGGTAGTTACCCTGAAGAAATGAAGGGTGCCCTGCCGACAGGGCCGAAAAAGTTGAATCTTCATCGAGATAGGGAAGCAAGGCATAACCAAAGGTGATGCCTGCATTCTTCGCGCTCACATCAACTACGATCAATATCCCGTTTTCATTTGGCCTCTCCAGATCAACATCGACATACGCCGCCCGGTTCAGCATCCAGAACCCGAACTGGTGCAAACTTTGGAGATCTTCAAATGCTCCCAGATAGATCGCAACAAACAGCTGGGGAAACCGGGCTTCAAATCGTTCCAGGATTTTCCTCATCGGCTCCCTTTCTTTCATTCGGAGAACCCCCGCGGCATCGGTGAATTTATGAAGACTGACATCATCCGCCCCAAAAATCTCGTCCGCGTGCCACATCGCAAAGCCACAATGCGGGCACGATGCCGCCGCGCGGTGTATTGTCTGGACACATCGGGGACATTTCATGCGACTGATTAACTACGGTTAACTAACCGGATTCGCGGCGCCCGACCAAGCATTTTTGACCGTTTTCGGAGTTTCTTCCGAAAAAACGATCTTTCCACGAGATTGAAGATTCGAAAACCCGGTATTATTTCGTATGTCAAATTTGTGATGCGCGGGTTTCTTCTCACTCTTTTTTTACCCTTCCCTCTTTACTCGAAGGTCGATTTCGCCAGTCAGGTCCAACCAATTCTCTCTGAGAACTGCTATGCCTGCCACGGTCCCGATGAAGCGAGCGTGGAAGCCGGGCTTCGTCTCGATCGCCACGATCTCGCCTTGAAAGGTGGCGACTCGGGAGCAGCAATCGTCCCGGGAGATCCGACCAAGTCCCTCCTCATCGAGCGAATTTCACTCGCCCATGATGACGACGATCTCATGCCTCCCTCTGAAAAGAAGGACCCATTGACCAAACCGCAAACGCAGATCCTCAACCAATGGATTCAGGAAGGAGCAAAGTGGGGCCAACATTGGGCATATGCCCCTCCGGTCCGCCCCACCATTCCAAAGGTGACCGCCACCTCCTGGCCTCAAAATCCAATCGATCATTTTGTCCTCGCCCGCCTTGAAGCTGAGAGCCTGAAGCCATCGCCCAAGGCTCCTCCCCGCACCCTCCTGCGCCGTCTCGCTCTCGATTTGGTCGGACTGCCCCCCTCACTCAAAGACCTCGCAACTTTCAAGACCACGGAAATTGACTCCCGGATTTTAGCTCTCCTCGCTTCCCCTCACCACGGGGAAAAGTGGGGACGTGAATGGCTGGATGTCGCCCGCTACGCCGATTCCTCGGGCTATGAAAAAGACCTCCCCCGGGAGATGCACTTCTATCGCGACTGGGTCGTCAGAGCCCTGAACGACGATATGGGCTATGATCAGTTCATCATCAGACAGATTGCCGGCGACCTCCTCGAAAACGCCACCCAGGATGACTTTATCGCGACCGGCTACCTTCGCAATTCAATGACCAACGAAGAAGGAGGCGCAAAACCCGAGCAATTCCGCGTCGAAGGACTCTTCGATCGCATGGACGCAATCGGAAAAGGCATCCTCGGCATCACCACGCAATGTGCCCAGTGCCACACCCACAAATACGACCCGCTCACCCACGATGAATATTTCGGGCTTTTCTCTTTTCTGAATAATACCCGCGAAACCTCCCACCCGGCCTATTCGCCCAAAGACCAACAGCGAATCACCTCTCTCAAAGAGAAGACCCTGAAAATCGAAGAGCGCTTTAAGACCATCCAACCTGATTGGCAGAAATCCTTTCATTCGTGGGAGGAGGAGCTTCTTTCTCTCCCGTCTACGAATTGGATTGTGCAAGAGATCGCCCAGTTCGGAGACGATGGCCAAAAATATCAAAACCTTCCCGATGGGTCCCTAATCAATCAAGGCTATGCCGCCACCAAAATGAGTGCTCCTTTCCAACATCAGCGCACCACTCTGAATGAAGTTTTTGCGGTTCGCCTCGAACTTCTCAATGATCCCTATCTCGCTCTCAATGGACCCGGTCGCTCCATGGCCGGAACGGGTGCCCTTTCCGAGTATACTCTCCGGGTCGACGAGAAGGATGCCGTTTTTAAAAGCGCGGTCGCTTCCGTCAACCCCTCCGATGCCAAACTGGATCGCATGCGCTACCCGCTCAATGCGCAACGCGGACCCGATGACCGCATCACCGGCCATGCCGCCTATGCCATCGATCGAAACGAAAAAACGGCCTGGAGCAACGATCTCGGACCCGGTCGTTCCAACGATCCCCAGGTCCTCATCATGGAGCTCGCCGCACCAATCGAAAACGCCATGGAACGCGATCTCAAAACCTATCTCGTTCAGAAACACGGGGGATGGAATTCCGACGACAACCAGACCTTCAACATTGGCCGCTTTCGCCTTTCCTTTTCAAAGGCCAAGCCAAACGCCCTTGATTCCCTCCCCCCTCTCGTTCTCGAGGCCCTTCTCTCCGACAAAAGGAGCGCAAAACAGGAGCGCCTCCTCTTCTCACACTGGGTGAGGCAACAAGAGACCTTCGCTCCCCATCTCGCTGAGATCAAGGAACTCTGGAAGGCACATCCCCGCCCCGCCGTCGCCCTCATCGCACGGAAGACAAAACACCCGCGCGAGACCCGTCTTTTTGACCGGGGCGAGCAAAGCAAGCCGAAGCATCCTGTCAAACCCCACACTCCGGCCTTTCTCCATCCTCTGCCGGATGGTGACCCCAATTCCCGCCTGACCATGGCGCGCTGGCTTGTCGATCGTAAATCCCCGACGACAGCCCGCACGATTGTGAACCGCATCTGGCAATCCTACTTCGGAAAAGGCATCGTCGAGACTCCCGAGGACTTCGGCCTCCAAAGCCCCCGTCCCTCCCATCCCGACCTCCTCGACTGGCTCTCGGTTGAGTTCATGGAAAACAACTGGAGCTTGAAACACCTCCACCGCCTCATCGCCGGCAGCGCCACCTATCAACAGGATTCCAAACACACCTCAAGCCTCCGTGAGGCCGATCCCAACAACCGGCTCCTCGCCCGCGGCCCCCGGCTTCGGGTCCCTGCTGAAACGATCCGCGACATTCACCTTAGCGTTTCCGGGCTCTTGAACCCTCAACTCGGCGGACGCTGCGTTTTCCCTCCCGCACCCGATTTCCTTTTTCAAAAACCCAGCTCATACGGCCCCAAGATTTGGCACACCGAGATGGACACGCAGCGCTACCGCCGCGCTCTTTACACCTTCCGTTTCCGAAGTGTGACCCATCCCATGCTCATTGCCTTTGATGCCCCCGTCGGTGATGCCGCCTGCGTTCGTCGCACCAGCTCAACCACTCCCCTGCAGGCCCTCGTCACCCTCAATGAACCCATGTCCGTCGAGCTTGCCATCGCTCTCGCACATCGAATCCTGCAAACGTCCATCGAAGCCGCCTTCGAACGTTGCACCTCCCGTCCTCCGACTCCCGTAGAACTCAAAATTCTGAAAGACCTCTTCACCTCACAAAAGCAGGACTACTCGCAAAACCCCGAATCAGCCCGGGAACTCCTGAAAACCTATGCCCCCATCGGAGTGGACCTCTCCATCCACCCCGTTCCCGATCTCGCGGCCGCTGTCGCGGTCGCCCAAACCCTCCTGAACCTGGACGAAACCATCTCCAAAAACTAAGCGATTCAACGTCCGGTTTCTTCCTCATCTTCAATCCCTTTTCACTCCTTTCAAATGCTCCCCTCACAAACACTTTCAGACATTCAACGGAGTCACTCCCGGCGCTGGTTCCTCAAGGAATGTGGCGTCGGCCTCGGTGGCATCGCGCTGGCCTCGCTTGAAGCCCGCGCCTCGGTCACCAATCCCCTTGCTCCCAAAATTCCGCCCCGGGTTGCGAAGGCCAAAAACGTCATCTTTCTCTTCATGGGCGGAGCCCCCAGCCATCTCGATTTATTCGACAATAAACCCCAACTCACCAAGCTCAACGGCACACGCCCCCCGGCGGAACTTCTCAAGGACTACCAATCGGCCTTCATTCAGCCCAACAACACTCTTCTCGGGCCGAAATTCGCTTTCAAAAAATATGGCCGGGCCGGCACCGAGATGGCCGAAATTCTCCCCCACCTGGGCTCCGTCGCCGATGACCTCGCCGTCATCCGCTCCATGCACACCGAGGCCTTCAACCACGCTCCGGCCCAAATCCTTCTTTCAACCGGTTCACAACAATTCGGCCGCCCCTCGCTGGGTTCCTGGGTAACCTACGGACTTGGATGCGAAACAGACGACCTCCCCTCCTTTGTCGTGATGTCCTCCGGATCAAAAGGCCCTTCCGGTGGCGCCGCCAACTTCAACTCGGGATTCCTTCCCTCGGTCCACGATGGCGTCCAGTTCCGCTCCGTCGGAGATCCTGTCCTTTTCCTTTCAAATCCGAAGGGAATCGAAAAGAACAACCGTCGGGCGGTCATTGATGCCATCAACGAACTCAATCAGCGCCATTTTGAATCGGTTGGTGATCCCGAGATCCAAACCCGCATCGCAGCCTACGAAATGTCCGCCCGCATGCAGGAGGTGGCACCCGAAGTCACCGACATCTCCCGTGAGCCCAAAGACATTCAGGAGATGTATGGAGCACAGCCCGGCGAACGCTCTTTTGCGAACAACGCCCTCCTCGCCCGGCGACTCGTTGAACGAGGCGTCCGCTTCGTTGAACTCTTCCACGAATCCTGGGATCAACATGGCGGTCTCGTTGGCGGTCTCAAAAAGAATTGCAAAGACGTCGACCAAGCATGCGCCGCTCTCATCAAGGACCTCAAACAACGCGGAATGCTCGATGATACCCTCATCGTTTTCGGTGGAGAATTCGGTCGCACCCCCATGGTGCAGGGAGGAAACGACGGACGCGATCACCACCCCAACGCCTTCACCATGTGGATGGCGGGCGGCGGCGTGAAAGGTGGAGTCAATCACGGGAAGACCGATGATCTGGGCTTCAATGCGGTTGAAGACAAAGTTCACGTCCACGACCTCAATGCCACCATTCTCCACCTCCTCGGATTCGATCACACCCGATTAACCACCCGGTTTCAGGGTCGCGACTACCGCCTCACCGATGTCCACGGCCACGTTGTCAAACCGATCCTGAGCTAGCTGTTAAGAGATTCCCGAAAGTCCTCCAGTACCGCAGGGTCCATTTCGATGAGATGACCCTCTGCCGGAAACGCTCCCTTTTGAACGTCTGCGATGTATTCGCCAAAGGCCGAGATCCGCTCCTCCTGCAGCCTGCGATGTTCTTCGGCAAAATCACGATACGCTTTGGCGTGACGCGGCAGGCGTTCGTCATAGTCGCCCAGAATGTCATCGGAGAAGAGAAACTGGGTGTCGCATCCCGATCCGGATCCCAGCGACATCAACAACATCGACGTTTCGCGGCAAAGCCAGGTCGCCAGCTGGTGCGGAACACATTCGATCTCGGCGGCATAGGCCCCGGCATTTTCCAGGTCCTTCATTTTTTGATAAAGCCCCTTCGCCTCTTCAACCGTTTTTCCAATTGCCCGGTAATTCGTCCACGTGACATGGCGCGGAACCAATCCCAAATGCCCCACGACAGGAATGCCTTCCCTGGCCATCCCTTCGATCATCCACGGGCTGGCCGAGCAGTAAACAGAACTGGCTCCAAGTTCGAGAGCCTGAAATCCCACGCGAATTGCTTCCTCCTGCGAAGCCAATCCGTGAGGAGTTGCGCCTGATAAAAAACTCCCCGGAGCAGCCTCAACGAGTGCCGAAAACCGCGACTGGGACTCCGGAGAATCAAAACTGCAGCTCATTAAATCGACGCCGGCGATCTCGGCAGCGGTCGCTTCCTCCGGCGACTTGACATGGATATGCGTCAGGCAACGTTTCCCCTTCAGCTTTCGGAGATCATGGACGGTATACTTTTTTCGCGGACGGATCATTGGTGGGCATCCTAATCAGATCTCCAACACTTCACAAAGTCCCACTTGCCCTTTTGCTCCCGCCTTTCATTCTCCCCCTCTCCCATCGATCACCTTCCGGTCATATCCGTATTCGTTTTTGTCATCGGCGTGTGATCGAAGATCGATTGCACAAATCCCACCAACCTTTTTCTCCTTTACCCAAAAATCAAAATGAAAGAAGTAGATGTCGTTCTCATTGGCGGCGGAATCATGTCAGCGAATCTGGGGGCCCTGCTTAAGAAGCTTGACCCGTCTTTAAAGATTCATCTCTACGAAGTTGCTGACGATTTCGCAAAGGAAGCCTCCGATGGCTGGCACAATGCCGGGACAGGACATGCCGGCATTTGCGAACTCAGTTATACCCCTCATCGGGGATCTGATGGTGAAGTTGAAGTCACCAAGGCCGTTGAGATTTTCGAAGAGTTCGAAAAGTCTCTGCAATTTTGGGCCTCGACGGTGCGGGAAGGCATGATCGATTCTCCCGCCGAATTCATCAACCCCGTCCCTCATCTCAGCTTCGTGCACGGCGAAGAAGGAGTCGATTTCCTCACTTCCCGCTTCCAGGGCCTGAAGAAGCACCACTTTTTCGAATCGATGACTTTCACCAACGATCGGGACGAGATCAAGAAATGGGCCCCCCTTCTCGTTGACGGCAGAAGCGATGAGCCGGTGGCCGCAACGAAAATGGATCACGGCACAGATGTGAATTTCGGTGCCCTCTCACGCAAGCTCATCGCCTGGATTGGCTCCCAAGATGATTGTCAAACCCTCACCCGGCATCGTGTCACCGACCTCAAAGAGGTTGAATCCGGTTGGCAGGTTTCCATTCGCAATGAAAAAACAGGCGAAAGATTCGAAGTCAGAAGTCACTTTGTCTTCATCGGAGCTGGTGGAGGAAGTCTCCCTCTTCTTCAGAAGTCCGGGATCCCGGAAGCAAAGGGCTACGGAGCCTTCCCCATTGGCGGCCAATGGTTGATTTGCCAGACTCCCGGGATTGTTTCAAAGCATCATGCCAAAGTCTACGGAGCCGCATTGGGAGCGGCTCCGACAATGGCGGTCCCCCATCTCGATACCCGGGTGATCGATGGAAAACGCTCACTTCTTTTCGGACCATACGGATCATGGACCACCAAGTTTCTTCACGAAAAAGGGAGCTTTTCCGACCTCTTTCAATCAATCCGCTTCGGAAATCTATGGCCCCTGATCAAGACGGGGATCTGCAATATCCCCCTCGTGGGATACCTCATCGGCCAAGGCCTGCAATCGATGGATCGACGCCTCACCGAACTTCGTCGCTTCTATCCGGAGGTAGAAAAAGGTGACTGGAAACTCATCGATGCGGGCATTCGGGTGCAAGCAATCAAATCAGTCGATGGCGATGCCGGCATCGTGCACTTTGGCACCGAGGTTTTAACCAACCAAAAAAAAACGATCTCCGCTCTCCTCGGTGCCTCTCCCGGGGCCTCGGTCTCGGTCAACGTCATGCTCGATGTCATCAAGAAATGTTTTCCGCATCTTTTGGAAGGTCCGCCCCTCGCGATTCTTCAAGCGCTCATTCCCTCCTACGATCGCGATCTCAAATCAAATGACGAGGCGGAGTTCTTCCACGGAATTCACGAAGCAGCACTCCAGGAACTACATCTCTCAAAGAAGCCCGAATCGCGACCTCCGGCTTCCTGAAGTCATTGGAAGGGCGGAAAGAGGCTGCGGAGTGAGCGCTTATTCTTCCCCGGAGAGACGACCGACCCGGTAGAATACCTGTGACCCGGAGGCATCGGTATCGACGACGGCGGTGGTCGTGGTAGCAGGGCCGGCAGCGGCAGCGATCCGGGGCTGGAGAACGACCCAGGAGTCGAGATCAAAGCTTTTGCGGACTTCGAACACTTCACCTTCCTTCGACTCCCACATCAGGGTGGTGGTGTCGGCGACGGCATCATGCTCGATGTCGGTGATTGAGATCTGGCCCGGGGTCAATCGGAGAATGACATCGTCTCCCGCAAGATTCCCGTGAGCGAAAACGGCAAGGTAGAGGCTGTTTCCCTGGACGGTGAGATAGTAGGGCGTGAATCCATCGGGAACGAGATTGCTGAGATCTTCCCAATTCCCGGAGACGAAGTCCGCGAGTGTCGCAAAGCGAATGAATTTGTTCTCGTTGGGATCACTGCCCCCGGCGTGCGTCGCCGAAAAATAGCTGCTGGCATACCAAAACCCATTGAAAAACTCGGCGTCATTGAGAACCAATCCGGTGGTCGTCCATGACCCGGCAGAGGCATTGCGTATCTTGCCAAAGCTATTGTAGACATTGACCTCCCCGGTATCCCAGTCGACCACTTCTACGATGCGGCCTGCCGCAGATCCGATGACATGCAAGCGGCCGTTGGCAAAGGTCAAACTCCGCGCGTAACCGCCCAAGGATCCGCCAAGAGGAAGAACGCTCTCGTTTTGGCTGATTGCCGAAAAGCGAAAGACGTGTCCCGAGTTGGGATTGAGCGCATAAATCCAATCGGTGGCGGGATCGATGACAATGTCGTGTGGACGATTTAAAGGAACACCCAAAATGTTGTTGGTCTGAGCGGCAATCGTGGCACTCGAGAGATCGGCGAAGGCGATCAGCCGATTATTATCGGTATCGTTGGCATAGTAGAGACGATCTGCGGGATTGTAGACGACCGAGTGTTGGCCTCTGACCGGAATTGGCGAGACCTTCAGGGGATCGCCGGGACCGTCGCGATACAAGAAGCGGTTGTTTTTCAGGTCGGTGACGATCTCCTCGCCTTCCGGTCCAAAGGCAATGTGGGTCGCCCAGTTGAAGGTGGTCGGGTCACTGCCGCCGGGGGCGTATTGACTGACGTCTAGTCCAAATCCCGACGAACCCGGTGGTTCGGGCGGTTCGGGTGGCTCGGGCGGGGTTTCACCGGAAGCGGCATAATGGGTGAGGATGGCCGCCGCATCCAGGACCGTTCCGTAGATTGCGAATTCATCGATCAATCCGTCGAAAGAGCGATACCCCCCATCAACAACCCTTCTTGCCGCACCAACGGAGATGAAGGGGGTGCCGATGGTGCCGGGATCGCCGTTTCCACCGCCATTAAAAGTGAGACCATTGTTGAGAATCCCGTTCTTTGCCACCTCCACCCCATCGACATAGAGGATGAGTTCGCTGTTCGTGCTACTGGCGGTGACGACGACGTGGTGCCACACGCTGTCGCTCATGGGACTCTCGACAAAGTCACGAGTGGCACCGGGAGAACCTTGTTGAATGAGGCCGACACTGCCACCGGGAACCCCCATTGTCCCGCCCTCGGCTCCGATGCCGAAGAGGACATCGTCGTTCCAGCCTCCCTGGTCGTTTCCAAAGAGATTGGACGCGGAGGTTTTCGCCGGGTCCCAATTCACCCACGCTTCGATGCTCCACTCGGTCAACGATGACGGCAGCGCCGCCGCCAGGACATGACCGCCCCCAAAATCATAGGAGGTTCCGCCCTGGGCGAAAGTCGCTTGATTGATTGTCACCGCTCCGCCAGCCGTTCCGATGGTGCCGTCATTCGTCGCGCCCGTGGAACCGGAGTTGGTCGCGATTGTTCCGTTGGTTTCATCGAATTCGTAGTAAACGATGGGGCTGTCCGCCAACACGGCATCCCGATAGGAGACCGTGCCTCCATCAGAAGCGCTTGCAAGAGATAGCACCCCGGCGGCATAGGTCCACAGTGGCAATCTAAGATTATTCATTCTGCGTTGTTTATTCATTATCGATCGGATTCCCCAAACTTGCTCAACACGCCGGGCCGATTACCCCGCGGGCTCGACGCGGAAGAATATCCTGGTGGCGTCGGGAACGGGGTTGGCAAATTCGAAAACGGTGGTGTCCCCCTGCGAGGAAATACTGTCCTCAATGTCGGCTCCCCAATCCGTCAAATCCTGTGAATAGAACAAGCCGTAAGTCCGGCCCGGCTCCGATGTCCAGGTGATGCGCACGGTGTCGCTCCCGCTATCGTAGGCGATATCGGTGATGTTGACGAGAGGGGCTGCGACCCCAGCCGCGTAGTGGACCCGGATGGCATCCGCATCCAGGACCGTTCCGTAGATTGCAAATTCATCGATCAAGCCGTCGAAGGGACGATACCCCCCATCGACAACCGCGCGTGCCGCACCAACGGAGATGAAAGGGGTCCCGATGGTGCCGTTCTCGCCGTTCTCTCCGCCATTAAAGGTGAGGCCGTTGTTGAGAATCTCATTCTTTGCCACCTCCACCCCATCGACATAGAGGATGAGTTCGCTGTTCGTGGTACTGGCGGTGACGACGACGTGGTGCCACACACTGTCGGTCATGGGACTCTCGACAAAGTCACGAGTGGCACCGGGAGAACCTTGTTGAATGAGGCCAATACTGCTATCGGGAACCCCCATTGTTCCGCCCTCGGCTCCGATGCCGAAGAGGACATCGTCATTCCAGCCTCCCTGGTCGTTTCCAAAAATATTGGACGCGGAGGTTTTCGCCGGATCCCAATTCACCCACGCTTCGATGCTCCATTCGGTCAACGAGGACGGCAGCGCCGCCGCCAGGACATGACCGCCATCAAAATCATAGGAAGTTCCGCCCCCCGCGAAACTCGCTTGGTTGATTGTCACCGCTCCGCCAGCAGTTCCGATGGTGCCGTCATTCGTCGCGCCCGTGGAACCGGAGTTGGTCGCGGTTGTCCCGTTGGTTTCATCGAATTCGTAGTAAACGATGGGGCTGTCCGCCAAAACGGCGGCTCGATAGGCGGGCGCGGCGGCGTGTGACACCGCAGTGAGACAAAGTCCGCCGGCAAGGCTGAGAATGACGTTGTATTTCATGATTAGAATACAGGTGAATCAGGAATGTCCTTTGAACCGGATTTACCGGCGATTACGGCGCAACAACACCAGTCCACCCAATGACAGGAACAATGCGCTTCCCGGCTCCGGAATCGAACTGGTTGCGTGGGCACTGATTTGAGTTGGCGTGAGCACCGAATCATAGATCGCAACCTCATCGAGAAGCCCGTCGTAAGGGCGGTAGCCTGCGTCACTGCTATTTGGGCGCGCCGCACCGACCGTCAGGTTGGGAGCGGCCCCGAAGCCACCCGAGCCATTGAAGGTGATCCCATTGGTGAGCGAGGAGTTCGAGTCTGCCAACGCCCCATCGATGTATAGCGAGAGGGTGCCTGCTGTGGTGCTGCCGGTCACCACGACATGGTGCCACTCATTGGCGGCAAGGGCAGATCCCACAGCATCGCGGACCGATCCCGGGTTGCCCTGGTGGATCAGGCCAACACTGCCGGCGGGAACGCCCTGGGTCCCTGCTTCGGCACCGATGCCGAAGAGGACATCGTTGTTCCAGCCACCCTGGTCGTTGGAGAGAATGTTGGCCGCGCTTGTTTTCGCCGAGTCATAGTTCACCCACGCCTCCACGGTCCACTCGGTCAACGAACCCGTCAAAGCAGACGCCGACCCGACAAAGCCACCGCCAAAGTCGTAGGCGGTCCCGCCCCCGACGAAGCTTGTCTGCCCGACTGTCACCGTTCCACCCGCCGTGTTGAATGTCCCGTCATAGGTCGCGCCTGTCGTGGCGGAGTTGGCTGCGGTGGTTCCGCTGGTCTCATCAAATTCGTAATAGACGATGGGATTGTCGCCGAGGACCAGATTGCGGTAGGCGGTCGTGGCGGCAGAAGCCGGATTCATGGAGAGGCACACAATCCCGGCTGCGATTGCGGCGGCGGAGCGTGGACCGGTCAACTTGAGATCCTTCAATGGTTTTTTTAGCGTGGATTGCGTGCTGAATTTCATTTCTCTGATATTTTCTATTAAGGTTAAAAGGCCGAAGCGGTAAGAGTTGGCGTTTTCCTTGGGATATCAAGCAAAGGGTCGAAACGTTACAACCTTAAACCAAGAAATTTCGTCACGAGCTTCACCACCAAGAGGGCAATAGCCAGCTAACGGGAGAGCGCGTGGATCTCGTCCGATCCCAGCGGCCGATCATAGAGGCGCACATCATCGATCAAGCCACCGAAAAACCGGTCATCGCGGTCGCTGAGATCAGTCGTTTTGCCGATCTTTCCAAAACTCCAATCCAAGGCACCGTCGCCCACGATCGTAATGTCGGTCGGCGAACCCTGCGCGGCCCCGTCGACATAAGTGATCGCCTCGTTGTTCACACGGTCATAGGTGATGGCGACGTGCGTCCATACTCCGTCTACCACCGCGGTGTCTCCAACCACCATAACCTGATCCGAGTCCTCAGCTTCGCCCTCGGTTTCACCCTCAATAAAACCGGTCACAAATCCGGATGCATCGCTGATCCCGAGCGACACCACCGGAATATCACCGCTGGCACCAAGCCCAACGATATAGCCGAACCAGTGCCCGGCCGAGTCGTCTGAATTCCGCTTGATCCAAGCGGTGAGGGTTGCTCCTCGATGCGCGAGGAGAGTCGGGATTTCCCTGATCAAATCGATATCGACCGCATCTCCCTTTGACCTCAAACCGGAAAGCGAAATGACATTCCCCCGCTCTTGATCGGTGACAATTTCCGCACTCCCCTGGAGGCGTCCCGAGTGACCGTTCCCCGATGAGTCGGGGGTAAGGCCAACCGAATGGGTCTCGAATTCCCAATGACCTACCAGACCATCGCACTCTGAAAGAGCGACCGTGAACCCATCGACATTAAAGGTAATCTCGTGCAGTTCGCCCAAAGCGTCCACCCGCCGTGCCTCGCCTTCCTGCAGGGTCTGCGCTTCGCCGACCTCGACGTGGGAGGTCACCTCGACCGCGCCCCGGGTGACATGAACCTCGTGGCCCTCCCCCGCTATAGCGTAGATGCCGAAGGCTGTCCCGAGGTCGATGACCGTGAGCTGCGGGGTTTCAACCGAAAATCCGATCGCCTTCGCCGGAACCTCAAACCAGGCGACGCCCTCATCGAGCGCGACCCGATCTCCCGCCAATACCCTTAGGTCGCAGGGTGCCTCGACCACCACCCGCACTCCGGATTTAAACACCCCTTCCAACGTGCCTCTCTGCAAGCGCAGCCTTGAACCGACAGCCAGCTCCTGGCCCACGGGGGCCTCTTCGCCATCCGCGACCTCGTGCGTTATGGTGAAGAGCGAGCCCGGGGAGGTGCGAAAGCTAGCGATCGGAGCATCCGGAACCTTCAACAGCGACAAGACAATCACCGAGACGAGCACGATCGCGGCGGTTGCACCGAGGGCGACTTTTACGATGCGCTGGCGCTGGCGGGCCATGATCCGCTCGATCGGAACAATCTTCGTGTGTGCAATGGTCGCGCGTGATTCGTGCCGAACCTCCAGGGTGGAGTGCAGACGCACGAGTTCTTGATAGCTCCCTCGCGACCCGGCATTCGCCAGCAGTTCCACCTCGAGTGCAGCGACCTCCCCGGCGGGAAGCTCGCCGTCGAGCATCTGCAAAATCTTCGACTCCAGATCTGACGGGTTCATGCGGGTCGACTGGAAAGGGTAAGTTTAATGCAATGTTTGAGACCCGTGCGGATGCGGTGCAGCGCGACGCGCAGGCTACCGGGTGAGCTGCCGATCTGTTCCGCCTGTTGCTCGAGCGATCTGCCTGGCGTGTAGCGCGCCTCGACCAGTTGGCGTTTCTCTTCCGTCAGCTTGGCGAGGCAAGCATCGAGTGCCGTCATGACTTCCTCATCTGATTCCTCCAAAGGATCCATCCCAGCTAACACCTCGACCATTTCCGCAGAAAACACAAGCCGGTGATCGCGGATGGTGCGATCGCGCTGATGCATGACCTCGTAGCGCGCAATCTTGAATGCCCAGGCGAGGAAATTCGTGCCAATCTCAAACTTGTGACGTTTTTGCCAGAGCACGGCATTCGTCTCCTGCAGCACGTCGGCGACGTCCGGACTGCCTTGCATCAGCGAGATGATAAAGGCACGCAGGTTGCCCTGATTCTTGGTCATCAGCTTGACATAGACCTGCAGCTCGGCCGGGTCTTCTTTCTTTCTAAATGGCATCGTCGGGGTCCCACAAAGGCGCTGGTTACCAATCGAAACTTCCCAACGTTACAGAATTCATGATGTTTTCAGAAGAAATTTCCCGTGAATGGCCAGGATCGGATGTTCGGTTTGAGAGTCAGCGGCGGAAAGGTTTCCCGCGAACGTCATGAATAAGATCACCGCTGCGCAGATGCGGGTGATCAAACCCACCGGAAAAACGACTGGAATCTTGGGATATTCCGGCATGTTTTGCTGAAGGAAAGCCTCCTCTATTGCCGGACGGAAACCAAGAGACGGACGAAATACCTTTCAGTCGCGGGAGGGAGGTCGATCTGCCATGTTTCAGTGATCCTGCCGGATGGTCCGGGGAGGGACTCGACAAGGGTCGCGGAGGTGGCGCTTTCGTTGGACCAGGTCACGAGGTCCGGGGAGGTTTGGATGGTGTAGACCACGTCATCTGCGGTCAAAGCTTTGACGAGGGTGTATCGCATCGTGTCACTGCCGGGAATGGGGAGGAGGAAGAAGTTTCCGGAGGCATCATTCAGGTCGGAATCGGAGGTCCCCAGGGCATGTTCAAGAAAAGCGGACAGACCATCACCGTCCAGGTCTTCATCGGGATCTCCGGTGAATGTGATCGATTCGCTGGAACCCGGGTTGCCGCCGGAATGGGGACTTGATCGCCAGCTCATCGCCAGTCCATGGTCGGGGTTCGATTCCGGTGCGATCAGGACCAAACTTGCTCCGCCGCCATCGGGAGCTGTCGGCCAGGGGAAATTATTATCATAGGTGAAGCGCCGGATATCCGCTCCCAAGGAGTTGGAGATCGCAAGTTCCTCACCGCCGTTGGAGAGTTTGTTGGTGTTGCCAGGACCGTAGTATTCGCCGTCCAGCAGGAACGCCGCGGCCCCGGGATGTCGACTTAGGAAGGCGGCGCGGTCGCGCGCGATCACCACCCGCTCGCCCGGGGCGATCGTGAGGTCCGGGAGATCGAAGACAATCCCTTCGGTGAAACGGACTCCGGAGAGATCGACATGCAATGATCCAATGTTGGTCAATTCGATGAACTCGAAGAGCTCGGCGTCGCTAAAGCCTGCACTGACTTCAGCCGGAGTCGGGTCGGCCGGATGGTACATGAGCTCCGAGACGGCAAGATTGGTGCTGGCCGCCGGTTCGGTGGTTCCGTTGTTGATGATGGTGATCGTATCGCCACCGATGACCACTCCGGAGTAATCGAAAGCCTGAAGCGTGTAGGTTTGCGAACCTGGCGCGGCGGGCAGCACCACCTGCCAGGAGTTGCCATCGGTCCAGGTGACTTCGAGCGGCTCGGGAGCCCCGACGATACGGATCTCGTTCACATTCACCCAACCATCGCCGGAAACGGTGGCCGTGCTCTCACTCACGCCGAGAGGCGACGGGGTGGTGATGGCGAAAGCAAGTTCCGGAATCTGACCGTTGATCTGGGACAAAACATTGGCCGCTCGCGCCCCGATGTTGTAGGTCCCGCTGTTCGGAGTGATCCAGTTCTGGGTGGGCGAGAGTTGTGCCAGGTGGGACTGCCACATCCCCATATAGCTGTCGTTCCAGGTCGTCGAGATGATGTCATGCAGGTGGCCGAAGTAGATGCGCTTGCGCTGAGCATTCCCCGGGTTCGAAGAAGTGTTGGCCAGCTTTCGACACTCGCTGTTGGCGAAGATCGAGCGGGTATTGCTGAAGGCGAAATCCATGTCGTGAGGCAAGTAGATCACGCGCCCGTCGGGATGGGCGTAGTACATTCCGTTGTGTCCGGTGCCGGCCGCGGTGTTGTCGCCCGCTCCGGAGAGGACCCCGTAGGCCATTCCGCGCAACCAGTTATCGACATCGACCACCTCGTCGAGGGTCTCATTGAAGGCGGTTCCTGATTTGCTCATCTGCTTGCAGTAGGAAATGATCGGACCGTAGTCATCGGCATCGCGGTTGTTTTTCTTGAGCAGATAGAAACGGTAGCGCTCCTTATCGTCACCATTATTGGCGATCGAGAGCCCGGAGATTCCATCGCCCTGCGGGACCTTGTTTCCCGAGCCGTCGGTGTTTTGCGGATAATAGACGAAGTCGTATTCGTAGAGGTTCCCGTCCGAGCCATTTTCAAACTGGGAGTTCAAAAACACATCGTCGTAGCGTGCCATCTGTAGCACTGCCGGACGGGTGTGGGTCGCTCCGGTCGGAGTGATGATCTGAACCAGATCATAATAGCGGCTGATGACTCCGCCGGAGTTGGCCATCATGAGGTCGAACAGGAGTTCATACTGGCCGGAACCGACACCTTCCGAGCGATCGATCGCCATCGACTGGTGAACTCCGCGGTAGGGACGATCGGCGCCGAAGCGCATGTTCAATCCAACGCGGGGCTGGTAGGCGCGGGCGCGTTGACTGCCTTTGAGTCGGACTTTCGCGTCGTAGTAAATCTCTTCCTCGCGGTCGATGATTGTCGCGCGGTGGCGATCGTTGCTCATGACCTCGGTGTTCGTATACATGAGGTCGCGATCCACATTGGTGAGGATGACCCGGAAATTGTGCAAGCCATTGGTCGCGGCGAGGCCGTCCTCGATTTTAATCAAGGCCCGCGAGTCGGGACCGTCGGCAGGGAATGTCGAAGTGGCTCCAAGGGAGTCGCTGGCGGCGAGGTAAAACTGCACCACGGCGGCTGCCGCTTGTCCGGGGATGATCCCCTGATAGCTCTCCCCCGCTCCGGAGGTCATCGGGGTGCTTTGGAACGTGGCGCCGTTGACGGAGTATCTCAAGGTCATGGCGGTCACGCCATCGGGGTCATCGGCGCGGGCAGTCACGGTGATCGCCTCTCCGGCATCCGGAACTGCCGGGGAGTGGAGCAGGTCGTTCACCGTCGGTCCGATATTTGCTTCCGCTTTTGAGTTGATCGCCGAGGGAGAGCCGACGTGTTCGGGTCGATCGATCAGATTGGCCCGGGCCAAGCGCGAGAAGTAGAGTCGGGTGTGGAACAAACGCGTCCCGGTGACCCAGCGAGCGCGGAAGGAGATCTCATACTCGCGTCCGTTGACGATCGAACGCCCGCCCGCCAGCGTGGTCTCAAGTTGGTTGTGCATGTGCTCGGTGACGCTGCTTGCGACGAGGCGCAGGACCTTGTTTCCGGCGTCATTCGGATCGGTGATGACCTCGCTGTGGCGGTGGTTGCCGCGCAGTCGCCAGTCGCTGCTGCCGCTTTCAAAGTCGGTGTTTGAGAGCATCTGTATCGCCGTCCCATCCGGATCTTCGATCACGCTGATGTCATCGAGCAGGATCTCGCCGGAATCGAGCAAACCTATATTGAACTCCTTCCATAAGGTCGGGCCGCCATCAGAACTGGCAGTGCTCCGATAGGTATAGGTCTTCCAGGAAGTCTGCCCGGACTCGTCGCTTGCGGCCCATGACTCGGCCGTGTTGTTGTCGGCAGAGAGGTCGCGCAACTCAAGCGTCGAGCTCCCGCTATCTGCGGCTTCCGGCCAGCGCCCGCTGTCGAAGTACCTGACCTCATCCGCCGGATTGCCATCCACGTCGCGCAGCAGCAAGCGCTCGCCGCTCCGTGACAGGCTTCCCTCGAACTCCCCCAGTAGTCGCGCGCCAGGAAACGCGGAGGTGAATGCTGCCGCGTCGCGTGCGATACAGGCATGTTCGCCGCCGGCGAGCATCGTGCCGGCAGGGAATTCAAAACTGATCCCGTCGCCAAAGTCCCAACCGGAGAGATCCACTGGTGCGGCACTACGGTTGGCGATTTCGAGCCATTGGTTATCGGAGTTTGTCGCCGGCAGTGGAGACCATGGATTGTAGGCGATTTCGCTGATCACAATATCCTCATTAAAGGAGAAAGTGTTCGGGGCATCCGGAGTTGGGGCCGAGGGATAAAGCCACTCCCCATCGCCTGCGCGTCCGCGATTGCGCCCGGTGACCTGCCGGCCGTCGAGCACCGAGGTGCTCCCGGCATTGTAGAGGAAGAGCTTCTCGCCATCGGCAGGTCGGAAGCCGAGGATTTGCTCGTCGATGAGCAAGAAAGCACCGGGTGCGAGCTGGCCAACCGGTAGCTGGTATTCGCGCGAGGGGTCGGCATCTGCGGAAATGGTGACGTCGGTCAGTTCGATAACCGTCGAACCGGTATTGATCAGTTCGACCCAGAAAATCGCCTCGGTGGCGTGGGAAAGTTCATTGAAGACCAGCCCGGGCACGTTGGTGGTTCCCGGAAAATTTTCGGCACCCGGGGTCCCACCGATTTGTGCGGAAGCAGCCCAGTTTTCCGCGGGTGTGTTGGCGGTGTAGGGTCGGAGTTTGGCCAAGCTGACGCCGGAACCGTCGGCAGCAGCGGGCCAGCGATCGTCGTCGCCGTAGATGAGCTCGTCCATCAAGCGGTCGCCCGTATTGATGAGCCGCAAGCGCTCGCCACTGTTGGCTAGGCTGCCGGGAAATGGCCCCAGCTCTCCCGGCCCGGGGCTCTTGGCAACGACGAGGTATGAGCCGGGGTCGATGATCGTGCTTTCCGGAAAAATATAGTTCAACCCGTCGATCCGCCATCCGGAGAGATCCACCTTGATCCCCATTTGGTTGAAGAGCTCGATCCACTCGCCGGCTCCGGTTGCGCCGGCGGGATGATAGAGCAGTTCATTAAAGACCACCACGGCATCTGGTGATGAGGCCTCTCGATCGAGCCCCACTGGAGGAGTGGGTGGAGTCGACTGTGGATCGCTGGGATTACTGCCTCCGGCCGCCTCGACATTGTCGTTGAAGGTATCGCCATCGGTGTCGGTGAGATTTGGGTTCGAACCTGTATCGGTCGGTCCAATGAAAATCCCGGAATTTGTCTCCACGCCATCACCCAAGGTGTCGCCATCGGTATCGGCATTGGTCGGGTCGGAACCGGTGTTGTTGGAGCTGAAAAAAGTGCCCGTGTTGGTCTCGACCAAATCGCTCAGGGAGTCTCCGTCGGTGTCGGCAAGGGTCGGGTCTGTTGGCGGACGCAGTCCGGCACCGGCAATTTCCACGTCGTCATTCAAAGTGTCGTCGTCGGTATCGGCCTTGGTCGGATCGAGATTCGGGAACTGTCCCCGGAGATTAAACTCCTCAAGGTCGGTCAAGCCGTCGCCGTCTTCGTTGGCATTGCCGAGTCCCGAGAGCACGCCGAGGTTCACGGCCCATTGTTCCTCCCAGGCGTCAAGCAAGCCGTCGGCATCGGCGTCGGCCAGAGCAGTCACCACGACGGCCTTCTCAATCTGTTCACCTGAAGGACTGCCGGTGGCGCGCACCCGAACCGAGAATTCCGTGTTGTCAGCAGTCGTGCTGAAGTCATAGGAGCCGACTTGTAGTTCGTCCCCGGCGGTGTGGAACTTGGCGTTGTCGGTGCTGCCCGCTCCGGCGACCAGCGAGTAGGTGAAGGTGTCACCGGGATTTCCTGAGATGGTGGTCAAAGTCCCCACCGTGGTGCCTTGGGTCGCGGAGGTCACGAAGGTGTCCGGAGAAACCTCGATGTTACTCAAAACACCATCGAACTGAACTTCGGAGAGGCCGTAGAAGTTGTTATCGCCACCGTGGTTCGAATCGATGTCGAACTTGATGAAGCGAGCTGCGAAGGGCGTGAACGAATCGAAGCGTTCGCCCGCGTAGGTGGATCGTCCATCCGCCTTGCTGAAGTTGGTGACCCCGGCGAGCACGGAGCCCAAGGCCGATGTGGCACCGTATTCAATCGAGACCGCGTTCACCCCACGGGCGGTCAGATTTGGCGGCGATTCGTTATAATTCCAGACGTGGAAGCTGCTGATGGTGTAGATCGCCCCGAGGTCAAAAATGACATAGGGATCGGGATCATCACCTCCGAAGGCTGTTCCTGTAGACAGCCACATATTGGGTTGAACTGCGGGCGTATGTTGTCCTCCAACCAGTCCGCTGCCATCGACGATAAAATCATCCTGACGATTGAAGGCTCCACCAATCTCGCTCGACGAAGTCACGTTGGCTGCCGGGATCACGATGATGTCGGCGCGCGACATCTGCGACGACGCCAACGCGGCAAACAGAACGGCCCGTAGGCCTGAATGGAAGAAGCGGTGATTCATGATAGGGTTTGCGATTTGGCATCCCATGGCACCGGTCAAAGGGCAACTTCCGATGGAATACCAATTGTAGCCTGATTTTTTATTTCACCAAGGACACGTCCTAACGGCGTTTGATCAATTGGAGGTCATCAAAATAAATCGTTCCGGTTCCTCCGCCGCTGGACCAACATCCGAGAAAGAAGCTACTGAAGTTGGTGAGGTCAGTCAGGCTCAAAGCACGACCCTCCGATTTGGAGAAATCCAGATCAGTGTGCAGATCAATCGTCCACTGCAGCCACACGCCTGGCTCCTCAGATTGGGTTGATAGTCGTGGATCATTGTTCCTGATTTCAACCCGTGCAGATTCATCGTTGTTGGTGTCATTGATGTGCAAATAGAGCTTGGTCTCCAGGGTGTTACCGACCGCGCATTTCTTCCATAGGACCATCTCGTCATACTGACTGAGATCGATCGGCCCACCGTCGAGTTCGAAGGCAAAATCACTGCCGTCAGGACCGCTATTGTCGTAGTCAAACTTGACGACGGTTCCATCCCGGTCCCCGTCTGGATCTGCGACTGCCGTCAAAGACTGGCTGCCGAATGCCGCGCCGCCGTTCCTGATCCAAATCCAATCGACGACATCATCGAAGGATTCCACCAGATCAATTTGATCACCGATCCTGTATCCTTCAACAGCGTAGAAGAACTTCGTCTCAGCGGGAGTGACCCGATAGGTATTTCCACCCTCGGTGGCCGTAATGTCACCCTCCACAAGTGTCCAGGTGGAGACATCTCCAACCAGATCAGGGCTACTCCGCACGTTATAGAGCATCCCCGTCTGACTTGCCCAATTGAGATCGTAACCGTCATCCGCAGGCGTAATCGTTAGCTCCCTGGATGTGCCCTGACCCGAGCTTGACACTCCGTCGAACCGGACTTCGGAGAGTCCGTAGAAGTTGTTATCCCCGCCGTGGTTGCTGTTGATGTCGAACTTGATGTAGCGTGCGCTAAAGGGGGTGAAATCACTAAAATTCTCACCGGTGTAGGTGTCGAGGCCATCGGCTTGGGCAAAGTTGGTGATCCCGGGAACCGTTGACCCAAGTCCGGCCGTCGTGCCGTATTCCACCGTCACGCTGTTGACGCCACGTGCGGTCAGATTTGGCGGCGATTCGTTGTAATTCCAAACCTGGAAACTGTTGATGGTGTAAACCGCACCCAAGTCAAAGATGACAAAGGGATCGGGATCGTCTCCCCCAAAGGCGGTACCGGTGGACAGCCACATGTTGGGTTGCACCGCAGCGACGTGTTGACCGGCGGTCAGACCGCTTTCGTCCACAAGAAAGTCGTCTTGGCGGTTGAAGGCACCGCCAATCTCGCTGGACGCCGTCACGTTTTCCGGCGGAATGGTGATGAGCTCCGCATTGACGGGAGAGATCATGAGCGCGAGGCCTGCCATCACCGTAGACGTGAGGGACATTGGTGTTTTTGAAAATTTTACTGTCGGTATCATCGTAACTTGGTGGTTGTAAATTGATTTGCTGATGCGGTGTTCCCACCCCCTGAAACAGGCGATCCTCTCGTCCGGGGAATCGATGAGGTCTGCCAATGGGGTCAGGGAGGGCCGGGATCAATCTGCTGGCGATTGATCTAAAAAGCCCGATCCACACCTCTGTAGACCGGGCTTGAAAATTGTAGAGTTTGGATTGGACCCTAACGGCGGCGCCTGAGGGCAAAAGCGAGCACACTGAGTCCGGCAAGTGTTCCCGTCGCTGGTTCGGGGACAGCAAGCACTCCGTCGAACTGGACTTCGGAGAGTCCGTAGAAATTGTTGTCGCCACCGTGGTTGCTATTGATGTCGAATTTGATGAAGCGTGCATCAAACGAGGTGAAACCACTGAAGTCCTCACCGGCGTAGGTGGCGAGCCCATCAGCTTGGGCGAAGTTGGTGATCCCTGGAACCACTGAACCAAGTCCGGCCGTCGTGCCATATTCCACTGCCACGCCGTTGACGCCACGAGCGGTGAGGTTTGGCGGAGATTCATTGTAATTCCACACGTGGAAACTGTTGATGGTGTAGACCGCACCCAAGTCAAAGATGACAGAGGGATCGAGATCGTCGCCACCGAAGGAGGTGCCGCGGGAAAGCCACATGTTGGGCTCCACCGCGATGGCGTGTTGACCGCCCGTGAGGCCGCTGCCGTTCACAAGAAAGTCGTCTTGGCGGTTAAAGGCACCACCAATCTCGGACGATGCGGTGACCTGGGTCGCAGGATCGGCAAAGACGATGAGAGCAGCATTGACCGCACTGGCGCTGAGGGCGAGGCCTGCAGCAGCGAGAGGAATAACGGGGTGATTTTTTATTATTTGCATGGTGGATTTGGTCGTCGTGAAGATTCGGGGTGCCTACCAGAAGGCGGAGACCGACATTACTATTCACATATTCCACCGACCACGCGAGAGTTTTTTCCATTGAAACCTGTACAGATTTTCACCTGTTTATCTTATGCCCGATGGGGATGGACATAAAGTCGAGCTGCTCCACCTCCTCAACAAGGCGGGACACAATGCAAGTTTCGCCCACAGGAACCTGCTCGAACTCGGCATGAATCCGAGCAGAGTCGCGCGCCTGGTGAATCAGACCGAGGCCGACGCCTGGGTGGTCTCAGCCGGGTCGCTCGAGGTTTTGGAGTGTTTCTCGACGCAAGCGGTGTCGGCCTTCGCCTTGTTTGGCCGCCTGCAAGGGCTGCCAATTGCGGGTATAAAGCCGGACAAGGCACCCGCCTTCACTGCCGCTACTCGTCAACTCGTCGGCCTTGGCCATCGTCGTATTATTCTGCTGGCCCGTCGAGAGCGGAGGCTGCCGGTGCCAGGACGCTGCGAGGGTGCCTTTCTCGAGGAGCTCGAAGCCCACGGCATCCGGACCAGCCTCCCCTACAATCTTCCAGACTGGGAGGAGAGCTCCGAAGGCTTCCACCGGATTCTCGATTCCTTGTTCAGAGCCACCCCGCCCACGGCCCTGATCATCGAAGAGGCCTCGTTGTTTTTCGCGGCGCAACAGTTCCTGCTGCATCGGGGCCTCCGGGTGCCGGAGGACGTCTCGCTGGTCTGCACCGACGGAGATCCGCACTTCTCCTGGTGCAAACCATCCATCGCACACATCCACTGGGACAGCGCCCCGGTGGTCCGACGCATCGTACGCTGGGCCGCCAACATGAGCCGCGGCAACGACGACCGCCGCCAGACCTATACCAAGGCTGAATTCATCGAGGGAGGGACGATGGGGCCGGCACCGAAGGGTCAGTGAGATGAAATTACCCAACAGCTCACAAGGAATGTCTCATATTCAAGAAGGCTGGGTTGACACTTCATTTTTTGCACCACGAATCATACGGATTAGACGAGTTGGTTACGCTACAACCAATTGCGTCACCTCTTTTTTAATGTCCTGAGATTTTTCATGGTATCCCTTGTAATAATGGTAATTGCCTTCGAGGCCCAAGCCATCATCGGCCGCAAGATCGAGAATGAACTCAAACCTCAGTTTTTCTCCAACAAGGCTGATCGAACCCACCTGGGTGGAGCGCGTCGAACACGGAGGCTGCTACGCCGAGTTCCTAAAATAGGAAGGCGATGCGGGGACCCGACCCGGCGTCGAGGTAGTGCAAGTCGACGATGGCTGGCAAAAGGAAAAATCGGGCAACTCCGCTTTCGGCAAAAGTGCCTGGAAAAACTTCCGCTCGGCCGCCCCCGCTTGCGTCGAAAACAACTCCAATACCTCTTCCTCCAGATCACCGCCGATTGATCTGATCGCCAGTGGCGAAACACTTTTAGCCGCCCCACAAATCCTCCTCCTGGCATCCTCCCTTCTCTTCGGCGCGACCCCTCTCAACATCATTACCTTCAAGGTTCGCAACGACACTACCGCACCTCTTCAAACTAACAACTCCCGGACCACTTTCCCATGGACATCCGTCAGACGATAGTCGCGTCCCTGATGGCGGAAGGTCAGGCGCTCGTGATCAATCCCCAGCTGATGCATCAGGGTCGCATGAAGATCATGCACCGGCACTTCATCACGGATCACCGAGTAGCAGAAGTCGTCGGTTTCTCCGTAGACCAGTCCCGGCTTGAATCCGCCTCCGGCTACGAGAGTGGTAAAACAATTGGCGTGGTGGTCGCGGCCGTAGTCCGCCTTGACCTTCCCATCCTGGCTGAAAGTGGTACGCCCAAATTCCCCACCCCATACCACGATGGTGTCATCCAGGAGGCCACGGCTCTTAAGGTCGATGATCAACGCGGCAGAGGCCTGATCAGTTTCCTTGCAACGCTTCGGTAGGTGTGCGGGAAGATTGAAGTGATGATCCCAGCCGGAATGGTAAAGCTGGATGAAGCGCACATCGCGCTCGGCCAGCCGCCGCGCCATTAGACAATTAAAGGCATAGGTCCCAGGCTTGCGGGCCGCTTCGCCGTAAAGTTTGTAGGTGGATTCAGGTTCATCGGAGAGATCGCTCAAATCCGGGATGGAGCTCTGCATCCGAAACGCCATTTCATACTGCGCCATGCGGGTCGCGACGGCAGGATCGCCACTGCGGCTCAGCTCCTCTTCGTTGAGCTTATTGATGACATCGAGGATTTCACGCCGGTCCTTGATCGGCTTTTCGGCTGGATCATTTAGGTAGAGCACCGGTTCGGCACCGGAACGAAGGCGCACTCCGGCATACTTGCCCGAAAGAAATCCGCTGCCCCAAAGGCGGTTATTGAGCGGTTGCATGTTGCCCAAGTCACCACGCGACACCAGGACTACGAAATCAGGCAGGTTGCGATTCATACTCCCCAAGCCATAACTCAACCACGAACCCATGGAGGGCCTCCCGGGCAGGTTGTGCCCGGTCTGCATGAAGGTCAAAGCCGGGTCGTGATTGACCGGCTTGGTGCTGACACTGCGAATGGTGCACACCTCATCCATGATCTTACTCATGTGTGGCAGCAACTCGCTCACCCACGCGCCGTTCCCACCCTGCCGGGCAAACTTGTATTTCGTCCCGATGACGGGATGAATCTTGTGACCGTTGGTAAAACCGGTCAGTCGCCCCTCTTTCTCAACCAGCTTAAAGATGTCCTCCCCGTGATGCCTGGCGAGCATCGGCTTGTGGTCGAAGAGGTCGACCTGCGACGGGCCACCGGACTGGAAGAGGTAGATGACGCGCTTGGCCCTGGCCGTATGATGATTACCGTTTGCCCCCTGCGGCCCGGCCGCCTGCAGATCTGCCAGAGCCATTCCTCCCAGTCCTGCGGCACCCAGCTTCAGCATCTGGCGGCGATCAATGCTCGCCATTGTTGATTCCAAATCGTTCATGGCCTTACTTTCGGGTGATCGTTTCGCTGAGGTTGAAGATGGTGAGACAGACATCTGTCATCGCCGCGAGCTGCGCTCGATCGACCTTTGGGTCGCTCTGCGACTCCCCTACGCCAAGTAATTTTTCAGCAGCTTTCAAATCCGATTTGTAGTGCTCCAGCCGCTTCCGTGCCAGCCCGCTCAAGATCGCGAGCTCCCGCTCGGTGGGATCGCGGGAAAGTGTTCGACTCATCGCAAAGGCAATCGGAGTGCGGGCCTCACTTCCGAGTGCCATCTCCGCCAACTTCCGGGCCGCTTCGATGTAGGTCGGATCGTGCAGCAGGGCCAAGGCCTGAAGTGGCGTGTTCGTTGTTAAGCGCGACACGCTGCAGACATCCCGACTCGGAGCATCGAAGACCGCCATCCCCGGGTGCATCGCCGCCCGGCGCCAAAAGGTATACATGCTCTTCCGGTAAAGCTTCGCACCGCCGTCCTGCTTGTAGATCTCGGCGTGACTGGCCGGCGCATTGAGATCCTCCCAAATGCCCGAAGGCTGATACGGTTTCACACTGGGGCCACCAACCGTGCGCGTCAGCAATCCGCTCACCGCCAGAGCCTGGTCCCGAATCATTTCGGCAGGCAGACGGAAGGACGGGCCACATGCCAAGAGCCGGTTCTCCGGATCTTCCAAGGCAGGCCGGTGCTTCGAATCCTGACGATAGGTCGCCGAGAGCACGATCCGACGGATCAGATAGTGCAGGTCCCAGCCACTCTCCCGAAAGTCGGCCGCCAGCCAATCCACGAGCTGCGGGTGACTGGGAAGCTCGCCCTGCACCCCAACATTGTCGACCGTCTTGAACAGCCCAACTCCAAAGAGCTGCTGCCAAATTCGGTTCACCGTCACACGAGCTAGCAGAGGGTTCTCCTCGTCCGTCAGCCACTGCGCCAGGCCAAGTCGATTGCGCGGGCGATCGCCAAAGGGCGGCAGAACCGCAGGGGTATCCGCCTGCACCGCTTCGCCGATCTGGTCAAACTGTCCACCGGTCAGCACATGCGTCTTGCGGGGCTTTTCCTGCATCACCATCACGTGCCCGCCATCGACCGCAATGGACGGCGCGAGCGGCTTCCCCTTCTGCCCAACGCCTCCTTCTGCGCTACTATTGAAAAAGGCGTAGAGGG
>ERZ887942.457-NODE-457-length-33611-cov-7.764185_pt1 | contig 33611 bp, 31 predicted proteins | sample MGYA00521099_ERZ887942 | MGnify/ENA primary metagenome ERZ887942 (study PRJEB32303, sample SAMEA104408605) | aquatic metagenome | biome: Brackish water; feature: Pelagic; material: water | place: Baltic Sea | collected 2014-06-07T06:48:00 | depth 16,251 m ...
ACTAATACACAACCCTGACAAAACTATACTACCCTACGTATTCCGACGCTTGTATTAATCGGACTCGCTTTGAAGCTCTACGCTAGGTGGCGTTCAATGAGCAGATGTAAGTGCCACCGTACAGCACGGCATGTGATTATTCATACAACCAATTAGAGTTTGACCCAGCTGAGACCTTGTATCGACCAGGCCCGGTGAAAAATAGCGCAGCACTGATAAACCAATAAATTAACTGGGTCTCGATGGAGACCGCTCCCTGAGGAGTCAAACTTACACCGGTTCTTACCTCAATGTAAACCACTACTGTCATAGTGACGAACAATGTAAGCGCTGACAGTCGAGTGAATAAGCCGAGCACAATTAATATCGGCGCTACAAACTCCGATACGTAGGCAAAATACATTAAGAAACCCGGTAAACCGTGTGATGCCATCCTCGCCATCGGGGTATCAATACCATGCACAACTTTGTGCCAACCGTGAAAGAGAATCAGAACGCCAAACATTACCCGAATAAGTAATAGCCCTTTATCTGCATCTGTCCAAGCATTTTTCTCGCTAGCCATGAATTCACTTTACTCCCATTGGTTACTTGCAGGTATATGTAGTATTAAAGCCCGAGAAAAATATCTTAATACACCTTTATTTGCAACGAATCACTCTACGTAACAGATTCGCACTTCTTGTGAACCCTTAATTTAAATCGAAATGATAAAACTACTGTTTAATTCAACCCATTAGAATTAAGCGGGGCGTTTCGCGGTCATCGTCGTACCAAAGTCCGCATATTCACCAGCGCCCAATCTTGCCAATGGTTGAATTGCATTGGCATCGATAATCATTCGGCCTTTCTCATCGATTTCTACACATTCATCGTCAATATAAATTTCGCGTACCTCGGCAAATAATAGGGAGTCTCCTTTATTTCCAATAGTCTGAATCTCATACCGATCACAAAAGAACGCTACTTTACACTCGGTAATTCGCGGAACCGGAAATCCATCCACCAATGCTGTTTTTAGCCCAATTTTATCGAGCTCTGAAACACCCGGGGGCAATGTCGCAGCAGACTGGTTCAACTCGTTCAATTGATCACAACTCGCAATGTGAATCACAAACTGCGATCTAGTTTTAATATTGCGGATAGTGTCTTTATCGCGCCCGTCCTTTTGCTTACCTATGGATACCATCAATAAAGGGGGATCACTGCACACGGCGTTAAAATATGAAAAAGGAGCGAGGTTGTGGCTGCAATCTTCATTTTCAGTAAGGACCCAGGCCACAGGTCGCGGTAATACCGTTTGGGTCAAGGTAAAATAGGTCTCTGAAGTCGAGAGTTGGTTTAATTCGATCTGCATAGGATGTGCACTTTAATCTGACCCAAGCTACATTATAAAAAAGCCAACGTGCAAATATTTAGAATCAATATTTACGCGTCGGCCTGGATAAATTCAATAGCAGCTGACGCCGCGAGAGCGGATGACCTAGAATTCCTTGGTTAGCATGTTGTACATATCATTTATGTTCGAGGCACGGAACTCATCTTAGCTAATCCAATCGGCATACTCTTCCATATGAATAGCCTCTTGTAACTGCTCATTAGATTGACCCGCAGCAATTCCCGCCGCCACTTGATCGCGCAACTTTTCTATATATTCACGAAACAAGGTTACAAAGTTTGCTTCCGCATAATTTCCATGCCCACCAACCGCAGTATCAAATGCTTGCGCTTCAACAATTTCGATACCTTCAATCCAGGTTTCTATTGGCTGATCGCCCTGAATAAATCGAGGTGGCCGTTGAATACTAATGAAATCAACCATAAACCCTACCCGATCTTCCGAAAACACAATCACGCTCATATCGTCTGTATGAGTATGAACGCCAGTAAACACCATTTCGACGGTTTTACCACCGAGTGTCACGCTCATTTTCTCGGCGTAGGTGATGTCTGGCTTACGCACTTCATTTAAAGGTCCACGCGTGGCTTCGGCTCCGGACAGACTTCCATTACTGTCATAATCATATAAGTCAAAGTTACTCGCATAAGCGCCCTCTGCTTCCGCCCTTTCAATTTGCCCATTACCATCGGCATCCAGATCAACTGCGCCCCTTGGCAGCGGCGTGCCTGCCGATGGCAACGCTAATTGCGTAAGCATATTTTCGTGGCCTACGAAAGTTGCTGTATCCGCAAAAACAGCACCACCTGAAGCGTGATCCCAATGGTGGTGGCTATAAAGTACAAATCGAACGGGGACCCCAAAACGCTCAGCTATTTCCTGTTTTAACCTGGTGGCAAAGCCGGCGTTAATCGGGTCCGCTAGAATGACGCCTTCTTCGGTTAATAGCAGCGCGGTTCGGTGGGAGTTATTTGCCGCTCGGTAGACGTTCTCTGATATCTGTTCAAAAATAAATTCCGCTTGTTCCTGCGCCCAACTGTTTAATGAAAAAATTGTTAAAATCGAAATACTGCATAATTTCAAATTGAAGTTAATTCGCGTCATCATTTTTCTCCTGTTGTTTCATCGAACCTAATTGGATTTCCAGTCATCTATGTCTCAACCGGCTAAGTTAATGCAAACAAGCCTAATATCATGACTAATCTGGCAGTTGAGCATTAAGCGTAGAGCGCAGCGAGATATCTTTATCGCATGGAAAATCATAAAACGGTGTTTTCGACGATACCCGATAATAGACCAACGTATCCGTATAAGGCTGCGCAAGGTATACGGAATCCTCAACGGTGTAAGTTATCGTCAACTCGCTGCCATCGCTATTCAAACTGTAGCGTTCTACTATTTGTTTTTTCTCACTTGAAGGTATATCTGCACCGTTACCATTCGAGTCTAAATTTCCGGCCAGGCCCGCTAACATCTCAGGGAATCCGGAGCTTTCGACAATGAGCGTATTTTCTTCATATTTCCCAGTGCGGTAACCGTACTCGGATGTCTCAGAGGATGTTGGCGCAGGCGCATCGATCACGAACGGGCGCTCGATACCATAATATTCGTGGTGCAACTTCACTTGATCACCGTCAACCCGAATATCAAATAGATAAGGTGGATAGAATATCGATGGCAGATTCGGTGCGACACAATTCATTCCCGGTGTGTCGTGAACATTGAATTTGGCACGTGCCTCAGCACCAGCCTCAGTTAACTGCATCGGCGTATCAGCTATTTTTTGACCGCCGCTGCTAATGCCAAGGTAACGCCCCGTGAACCTATCCAAGCCCGTCACACCTGGGCGCGAATCAGATATCCGATCTTTTAATCCTCGAGACAGTGCATTCATAGTGTGAAAGACAGAACCATCGGCTGCTTGAAGGTTTGCACCAAATAAAAGATTCTTGTCCAATGTGCGACCTCTCGGCCCCGAAACGATAACCACATCGCCTACTGAAAACGTATCATCTGAGACACCTTCTCTTCGCAGTATCCCAACGGCATGACCCTCGACTTCCCAGTTCTCGACTGAGCCACCACTGCCATGAACGTCAAGCGTGAAAAATGAATGCGGGTTGCGCAACTCCACAGAAGTCAAAATACCGCTAACCTCGACGATATTGCTTGCATCGTAGTGCGTGGCAAAATTATGGTGCGCCATTACCTGAGCCGGTAATAGCCCAAATAACCCAAGCAATGGCAGAACCGAAATGCCTATGTACTCTCTAAACACAGAATATTACCCTCTCTATTGATCGCTACTTATAACAGCGGTCGCTTTTATTTCCAACTCGATACCTGGTAATGCGAAACCGGTGACCGTAATTAAGGCGCTCGAAGGGTAATGGCCAGGATCAAATTTGGTCCCACGAATGTTCACAAATGTATTTCCGTATCTAGTATCCCCTATAAATACTGTCATGGTAACGATATCGGCAAGTGAAGCACCTAGCTCTTCCAGACGGCTCTCAATCACCCGAAAGACTTCATGAGTTTGTGCTTCAAAATCACCCGCGAGCGAATTACCGTCGGCATCGAACGGCGCAGTAACGCCGGCCAGCCAAACCGTCTTGCCTCCTTCAGTGACAACAGCGGGGGAAAATGATCGTTTTTCGGTCCAATCCAGAGTCATGTACTCTCTAGTCACCGTTGAGCTTTCCTGAGAATAGGAAATTGCTGGAAAGGATATTACTAACACCAAGACTAGCTGCAGTAACTTCACGCGGTTTAATTCTTTGATTTGATTCTGCATATTTGTACTCCCCCTAGTCGCCTATTGGACGACTCGCATATCAGGCAAATTAAAAATAACAACAAGTAATTAGTATTCGTATCGCTTCGCACGCACTCAAATTGGATTGCACACTGAAACTATATTAATGGACTGGACAATGCAATGTATCGCCCTAATAGTTCCCATACCAAGCAGCCATTAAGCACACCGACAACTACCGTCGCTCCAAACTTATCGTTAATCCTTCTAATGCTGATTGTGAAAACGCAGCAAATATGACCGCCTTCATCGGTATTACCTTGCTAACCGTTTGGCAAAAGATTCTGGATGTATGCTGATCATCTAACGGTTATCATCTTGCCGAAGAATTCAAAGAGAAAATCCGATGTTTGAAAAGTACGTAATGATCGTTATCTATTTTGGGATTCTTATCTACTTGGGGTATCTCGCCTCCAAGCGTGTTAAAAACATGAATGACTTTGTGATTGGCGGAAAATCACTTGGTTTCTGGATTGCAGCTTTTTCAGCCCAAGCCACCGGTGAATCTGCGTGGTTGCTACTCGGGCTCACTGGCATGGGCGCAATGCTCGGTTTTAGTACTTATTGGGTAGTCGTAGGTGAAGTTTTAGGAGTGGGTATTGCGTGGTTTTTTATGGCAAACCGCTTTAAGCAGCTAACCGACAAATATGATTCGATGACTGTTATCGATTTTCTGGTTAGCCGTTTCGATGCTAAGACAAATACCTTGCGTATCATTTCCGCCCTAGCACTTTCCATATTTGTTCTTATATATATTTCTGCGCAAATAGATGCAACGGGCTCGGCGTTTGAGCGTTTTCTAGGTTGGGATTATCAGGTCGGAGCTATAATCGGTTTTGTGGTAGTCGCCAGCTATTGCATCGCTGGCGGTTTCTTAGCCGCTGCCTGGACAGACATGTTTCAGGGTGCAGTAATGCTTATTTGTTTAATGCTCTTACCTGTAGTGGCCTTTCTTTCAATATCCAATAGTGGCGCTATCTATACTGGACTGCACGCTCTTGATCCTGGACTCGTAAACATTTGGGGCACTGGCGGGTTCACTTTACTCAATATCTCGGTAGTAATCGGCATGATGTTGATTGGACTGGGATTTCTTGGATCACCTCAGGTGTTTGCACGACTAATCGCGATAAAGAGTGAGCAGCAAATTAATCGCGGTAAGTGGGTTGCCGTTTTATTCACACTGCTAGCCGACTTTTCTGCGGTAAGCATTGGCGTACTGGGCCGCTATATCTTTACTACTCAGGGCGTTGAACCCGATGCCGTATTAGGCAATGGCGCTCAAAATGTACTACCTACCTTAGTAGAGTATACGTTCCCTCCATGGATGGTCGGGCTTTATGTTGCGGCTGTGTTATCAGCAATCATGTCAACCGTATCTTCATTGTTGGTAATGGCTGCTGGATCAATCACACATGATCTCTACGAACGGATTGTAAATCCCGGACTCACTGATACTAATGCCGCACGATTGTGCAGGATAATAACCGTAGTTATTGCAGCACTTGCTCTAGGGCTTTCGATTATTGTTGCAGTGTCATCACCTGATCGAGTGATTTTTTGGTTTGTTATTTTTGGTTGGTCTGGCATAGCAGCAACTTTTTGCCCGATGATCATCCTGTCTTTGTTTTGGACTCGATTCACAGAAAAAGCCGCTATCGCGTCAATGATCACCGGATTCTCAATGACAATGATTACAAAATTCATTATTCAGGATATGGAGGGAATAGGACCCTATTTCACAGCACTTGAGACAATGCCCCCCTCTTTTATCTCCGCGCTATTTATTGGCTATCTTGTATCAATTCTTGCGCCAGACAAACAACTTGAACATCGGTATCGTTCTGAACTCGCAAGTCTAGATGAAGGCCGGGACGAACAAATAAAATAGACCTGCTCGCCACATTTCGATAACGAGAAGAATCCGACCAGATCAATCTGCAATCCTGTAACTAATTTACGTACGATATAAGGAAACTTTAATGAGCCTTGAGGAACAAGTAGATACGACTACACAGGCACCCATAATCGGGCACTTTATAGATGGCCAGGAAGTGGTGTTAGATGAACAAACTAACGACGTTTATGACCCCGCGGTCGGCGAGATAACAAAAAGAGTTAGCTTGGCCAGTAAAACGAGTATTGACCGAGCTATCACTGCCTCTCAAAACGCATTTCAAAGCTGGCGAAATACCCCACCGCAAAAACGTGCTCGAGTCATGTTTCGCTTCAAGAATCTGCTGGATACCCACAGTGACGAGATATGTCGACTAATAACTTCTGAGCATGGCAAAGTACTGGACGATGCGCGTGGTGAACTCGCCCGCGGAACCGAAGTTGTTGAATACGCTTGCGGAATTTCTGAGCTATTAAAGGGTGAACACTCTAAAAATGCCGGGCCAGATATAGATTGCTGGTCAGAATTTCAGCCTCTCGGAGTGGTTACTGGTATCACTCCATTCAACTTTCCCGCAATGGTACCTATGTGGATGTTTCCAATTGCTATAGCCTGTGGGAATTGTTTTATTTTGAAACCATCCGAAAGAGATCCCAGTACCGCAATGCTATTAGCCAAGCTGCTAACTGAAGCGGGCCTCCCAAATGGCGTGTTTAACGTAGTTAATGGAGACAAGAATACCGTCGACACCCTGATACAAGACGAACGTATACAATCCGTAAGCTTCGTTGGTTCCACACCAATTGCTGAATCAATTTATCAGCGCGCATGCAATGCAGGAAAGCGCGTTCAAGCTCTAGGGGGCGCCAAAAACCACGTCGTAATAATGCCTGACGCTGACATTGATAATACAGTGAACGCACTAATGGGGGCAGCGTATGGGTCTTGTGGCGAACGATGTATGGCGATTTCGGTTGCCGTCTGCGTAACCGAAGACACTGCCGATCAACTGGTAAAACGGTTAGAGTCTCGGGTTAAGGGACTTAATATTGGCCCGGGAACTGACATAACAAATGACATGGGGCCTTTGATATCGATAGAGGCCCACTCGCGGGTCAGTTCTTACCTAGAACAAGGTATTGCTCAAAATGCTGAGCTAGTAGTTGATGGCCGTGATTTCAGTGTAAAGGGCCATGAAAAAGGGTTTTTTATCGGCGGCTGCCTGTTTGATAAAGTAACTGAGGAAATGAGCATTTATCAAGATGAGGTATTTGGCCCGGTTCTTTGCGTTGTTAGAGCTAAAACACTCGATGAAGCACTAGCGCTTATCAATCAGCATCAATACGGCAACGGTGGATGTATTTTTACTCAAGATGGGGGTACAGCCAGATATTTTTCAGATCAAGTTATGGTCGGAATGGTTGGAATTAATGTTGCGTTACCGGTTCCCATTGCCACACAAAGTTTTGGAGGTTGGAAACGCTCTATGTTTGGTGATCTTTATGTTTATGGTCCCGATGCAATTCGCTTTTACACTCGGCGAAAAACTATCACACAAAAATGGCCCACTAGAGAGTGTGCTGATAAACCAAAATACTCATTCCCGAGTGACTAGCTCAAACCTCTAGGAATTTAATCGTACGAATAGGTAATGTCCTAACCAAATCCGAAAGTCTATTACTTAAGCGTGCTAATCAACTCGTTACTTATGGCCTTAGCGGCTGTTTTGGCTGTGACGGCAATACTTTTTGTAGAATCTTCAGTTAAGCGAGTTACTGGACCACGAACTGCTATGGCAGCGGCAGTGTTTCCCAAACCATCATAAATTGGCACGGAAACAGCCGATGTATCTATTTCCACCTCACCGATTGAGTAAGCGTAGCCCGACAAACGTACCCTTTCCAATTGACGTATATATTCATCGTTATCAATAGCATTTTTTTCGGTTTCCCAGTTTTGGTCTTCGTCATTCAAAAGCTCGCGCACCCGACTCTCTGATTTAGTGGCCATAAACACTCGGCCAGTAGCACCAAGCTGTATTGGTACGGAACGGCCAATCGGGGCAACAATTCTTAATTCACGATCGGGTTCCAGCACCTCAATACACACCCTTTGTTTCCCACGCGGAACCACAAGACAAATAGTTTCTTGGGTATTTTCGAGTAGCGTTTGAAGATGCGGTCGGCAAATTTTTCTGATTTCACTTGGCCAAAAATTGTAAATTCCTGCACCGGGGACGTAATGTTTGGTGTCAGGTTCCTGTCGAACCATATCAGCATTCGCCAGTGTATTAAGTATGCGCAAGGTGGTTGCTTTATCCAGATCAGCTCCTTGACTGATTTCCGTAAGCCCCATTGGTCTGCCGTCCTGACAAAGGTACATCAGGACGCTAATAGCACGCTCTACAGAACGATTTGTTCTCATGATTTATCCTCTATACAATACGATAATAATACAAATACCGGTTCAACATGTAAACCGTTAGTTTTACTAATTGAACTATCTAGCCGGCGATGATATAAATCATCTCTTACGATTAAGGAGTTAATCCAGTATGTCATCAGACCCGCGCGCACTTGCGCAACAAGAAATCAGAAACCTACGTTCCCGCATCACAAAACTAAGCGATGACGGTATCGACTTGATTCTAACTGAAGCACGTTCACATTACGGTTGGCAAGACAAGCCAGTCACAGACGATGACCTCAAAAAAATATATGATATTACCGTCGCGGGCCCAACCTCAAATAACGGTCACCCTATTCGTATTCTATTTGCCCGAACAGACGAGGCAAAACAAAGACTTGTGCCGGCGCTAAAGGGTAACAACGTCGAGAAGGTACTGGGCAGCCCAGTTTGCGCAATTATCGGCTACGATATGAAGTTCTATAAGCGAATGCCGGAATTATTCCCTCACGATCCTGGAAAAATGCAGATGTTTATTGACGATCCAATTCGGTGTGCAGACGATGCATTTAGGAATGGTTCATTACAAGGCGCGTACTTCATGATCGCTGCAAGAGCACTCGGATTTGATGTAGGACCAATTTCCGGGTTTATAAACGAGACTGTTGATGAAGAGTTTTTTGCCGGAACCACCATCAAATCAAATTTCTTGTGTAATGTTGGCTACGGCGATGAAGCGTCCGTATGGCAAAAACTACCTAGGCCTTCTTTCGACAGTATTTGTACCATAATCTAAAGTAAATAATATGCCTTCAAGCAACACCGGACTGCTGCAAGCCGACCGCAGTCGTGCAACGCCCGGCTACAGAATGTTCTCGCCACTCGGTCTATCCAGCACTTTACTAATTAATATGTCTGGTGAGGTGGTACATTCTTGGGACCTCCCCTACGAGCCGGGAAATTACGGTTATTTATTGCCCAGCGGTAATATGTTATCTGCTGTTCGGACACCTGATGGCCCCAAGGGGTTACCTGCAAAAGGCGGCTTAATGCAAGAATGGGATTGGGATGGAAATCTCTTATGGGAACATCGCGACGATCTCCAACACCATGATTTTCGCCGCTGCAAAAATGGTAATACGCTATACCTGCGCTGGGAGTTAATCCGCGAGGAAAACCATAAACGCGTTCAGGGTGGGCAACAAGGCAGCGAACACGCTGATGGAATCTGGGGGGATGTTATTCGTGAAATTGAACCCAATGGCAAAGTAGCTTGGGAATGGCGAGCAGAAGATTGCGAAGAGATGTATTCATTTCCTATAAATCCAATGTGTCCACGTCATGAATGGTGCCATGCCAACTGCATTACCCAGCTGGAGAACGGCGATATATTAATAAATTTTCGATATAACCATTTAATGGCCATCATCGACTATAAAACCAAGAAGTTTAAGTGGCATATGTGTGACTACTCATATGGTCAGCAACACAGTGTCTACATGTTGGACAACGGGAACATTATGTTCTTTGCGAACGGCGCGAATGTCCTAGGCGTCGGCCCTGAAGGTGGTTCACGAGTAATAGAGCTTGATCCAGAATCAAAGCAAGCGGTATGGCAATACGCTGGCTCACCACGCTTCTCATTCTTCAGCTGGTTTATTAGCAGTGCACAACGACTGGCTAGCGGAAACACATCGATCCTTGAGGGTATAAAGGGACGATTGATTGAAGTAACCCCAGATGGGGAAATAGTTTGGGAGTATATTTCTCCACACTATGTCACCAAAAAACACCCTATGTACACAGGTGGCAATTGCATTTTTAGAATTTATCATTATGCACCAGACTCGATAGAAATCGCTGGCCGCTTACCTGCCGACCCCTGGTAATTATTACAATTGGAGACAAACTAACCATGGCTGTAACCTTATATCACTGGTGGGGATCAACCTGCTCACGAAAAGCTCGAACAACCTTAGCCGAAAAAGGTGTTGACTGGGAGAGTGTGCATATCGACTTGCATCAATTTGAAAATTGGGCTCCCTGGTACGTCAAAATTCATCCCAATGGCGTGGTGCCTGCGATGGATCATGATGGCAGAATTGTTATTGAATCGAATGCAATTCTTGAGTATATCGATGAAACATTTGATGGCCCTGAACTAAAACCTGTCGACACATGGGAACGCGCAAATATGCGAGTTTGGATGGACAAATCTGAGCATGTATTACACAAAAATATGCATCTAATTTCACATAATAATCATCACGCTCATCGCTGGGGCGAATACGCGGCAAAACATGGCCAGGAAGCCTTGATGGATAAGGTGCGATCGCAGCCGGACCTTCAGCGTCGCTACGACGAAATCCGTAACGCCGACGGTATTTCAGATGACGTTGTCGCATTTGCTGTGGAACGCGTTAAAGACCAGATGTCTATGATCGAAAAGGACCTAGAACGCGGCCCTTGGATAACTGGCGATACTTTCTCATTAGCCGATATTGCCGTATTACCATTCGTCGATCGATTCAGCGCAAATGGATACGGTGAGGAAATCTCTGAGGCTAAGCGTCCACGATTAGCAGAATGGTTTGCCCGTATTCAGGAGCGTCCCGGCGTTAAAGAAGCTTACTCCTTTATGGACCCTGATTTGGAAGCCTGCTAGAAACCTAATTAGCTACTATTTAGAAAACGCAGTTAGCTACTTATTGCGCCAAACTGTCTATCGTCTAGTGTAGATATAAGCAACGTGGTTGGAGAAAAATCAATACTTAAGTACTCCATATCGTTAATCTTTTCGTTTCGCAAGTTTCGCATACTTGCGATCGCGCTAATGCTATTTCCTTTGCTATCTGGAGCTCACCACTCTCACGGTGAGTTTTCCGGTGGTGCTGTAGAGATCCAAGGCGAAATAGTGACTATTGTCTGGCGTAATCCCCATCCCGCACTCACCTTGCGTGTAACGGATACTAATGGCCAGCAAAGCCTTTGGCGTATTCAAGTACTTGGTAATGTTAATGGCTTAAACCGAAGTGGCATTACGGGTGATCAATTTCAGGTAGGGAAAGAAGTAACCCTGACCGGGCAATTATCTAGCTACCGGGAAGGACTCATTCTGGCAGACCAAGCCAAATTTTCTGAAGGCGACGTAATCCAACTTGGGCCTGTCGGGACGTTAGGCGCGGTTGCTTACGCCAAGGAAACACCCGATACAAAGAGCAATCCTGATCCAATAGACAATACACCGAGCTTTTTTCGAGTATGGACCGTTGTGAGTCGCACCCGAAATTTTGAGCTACCGCTTAGAGATCATGCGCACATCGCAAAACAAGCATGGGACCCGGTAGTCGACGACCAACAACGTAACTGCTCGCCGATGGGAATGCCTGGGGCGATGATGAGCCCACATCCAATCGAGTTTCAACAGCAGGGCAATAACGTTATCTTGAGGCTTGAAGAGTGGGATGGCGTACGTAAAATCAAGATGAGTAAGGATGCACAGACAACACCGCCGAGCGCCTCCTCTCTGGGAAATTCCGTAGGTCACTGGGACGGACGCACACTTGTAGTCACCACTGACACTATAAACTACCGATATCTGGATGAATTCGGTACACCGCAAAGTGAGTCCGTTCGGGTTCTCGAGAAGTTCACACTTAGCGAAGATGGCCAATACCTTGATTGGGATGCACTAGTGACCGATCCCGACACTTTTACTGAACCGTTTGTTTTAGCCACCGCCCGCTGGCAATGGTTTCCGGGTGAGACACTGCAGAGCTACGACTGCGAGGAAACAGACGATCTTCTTGATCCCTAAAAACCTAACTCACCGTTCAAAGGAGCTGGATGAAACATTTTGCATAAATTGAGGAACAACATGAGCAAAAACACCAACGCGGGTAACGCCCTACGAAATACTACCAGATCAACATCTATTGCAGGACTAATTGCATCGTTACTTACCGCATCCCTACTCGCCACCAGCACACTATTCGCCCCGCCCAGTTCCGCGCAACAAGATAATTGCTTCGGTGGCAATGATCTCGCACTAGTCAATGGAAATATCCATACCCTCGATGAAAGTAACACCGTGGCAACGTCCGTGCTGGTACGCAATGGAGAAATTCTGCACTTAGCAGGAACGGATTATCAAACTAGTTCCTGTACCGATGTTATCGATCTGGATGGCCGTACGGTTATACCAGGCCTGATAGACAATCATGTCCATTTTGTACGAATCCAAAATCGCCCAGGCTACGATACGCGAGAAATCGAATCAACATTCTCCACTGCGGAGGTACTGGCGACGATCTCATCCAAAAGCGAGTCGGTTCCGCAAGGCGAACTGATCACAGGCATTGGCGGGTTTATCACAGCCCAATGGGCAGAAGGACGCTTTCCAAGCATGGCGGAGCTTGATCAAACCGCGCCTGACCATCCCGTATACCTATCTGCTTTTGGATTTGGGCCGGGACAAACAAATACTGCCGGGCGTGACCTAATCAACAGCCTAGGCGGAAAAGTTAACTTAGATGGGTCTATCGCTAGTCGTGAAGACACCGCACTGGCCTATGAAGTATTAGCGGCATCTATCGATGACTCTCATCGGGAGCGCCAACTTGCTGATGTAATTGGCTGGGCTAACAAAGTTGGACTTACTACGGTGATGGATATGTCTGGTACGGTTCCAGGAGTCGGCTTTCTAGACCAACGTACTGGCTACAATCCAATCGTAAAAATGGCGCGAGAAAACCGTCTAAACCTGCGCACTCGGCTGTACTTCCCTGCTCTCGATGAAGATGCAGAACTCTCGCAGTTACAAGGCAGGTTGGACAATAGTTTTAATAATTTCGGCTCCGATATGCTACGAACAGTTGGTATCGGAGAGTGGTCAGTTGGTAGAACCTTATTTAATCAACAACCTCTAAGCGAAGCCGCCGCTAATGCACAACGCCGGATAGCTGAACGCGGCTGGGCTTACCACCAACATCTTCATAGCCCTGAAGAATTCGATGCACATCTCGACATATGGGAATCACTCGACCCAGAATTTGATTTATCATCATTGCGCTGGACTGCCGGGCACATGAGTGGTGTAACACCGGAACTTGTTAAGCGAATCGTTGCGCTAGGTCTAGGTATTGGCGCCCACGGCCAGCCGTACCTTAGGCCGTCTGGAGATGCTGGCGGACCTCCGTGGCGCACCATCATTGAAAGTGGTGCCGTTGCGCTTGGTGGTGGTTCTGATGGCGCAAGGATTTCGCCATTTAATCCTTGGTCGATGATTTACTACATGGTGACGGGGGTTAACGCGCAGAATAAACTGGTTAACGATGGCCAGCAGATTACTCGTCAGCAAGCGCTAAAATTATATGCCTCGGCACAGCAAGGTTGGTTTACCGGAGAAGATACTAAGCTAGGTGGTATAGCCATCGGACGATTCGCGGATTTGGTGGTATTAAACAAGAATTTCTTTGACAAAGAATTGGTTCCAGACAATGAGATTCGAAGCATGCAAGCTTCTTTAACGATCGTTGGTGGGCGTATTGTTTATACCGATGGAACATTAGCCATCCCGTAAAAGTACCAAAAAACCTACCCGATAAAAAAAGCCCGGACTGAACAATTAGACCGGGCTTTTTGTTATCTAGCTTAGATAATTAGTTGGGGTAAATACTTGGTAGACGATCTACCCGATACACAGACCAACCTAGGCCTTCATCCTTAAACTGCATTTCCCAAACCTTCTCTCTAGCATCATCACTGGTTACTTCAAACCAACTGGCCCAACGCTGAGCCTGGCCGGGAGGTACATTGGTATTAGTCCCAGGAGCGGTTTCACGCGCACCAGAATTAATTAGAATATTGCCTGTAGTAGGCAACCAGTCAATATCACCAAGATATCGATTATAGAAATGCTCTTGCTCCGGTCCGTAAACCCATGGCTGCGAAACTTCCATGGTTTCTTCGTTCACGGCATACTCAACCCCACGCGAATAACTATCAGCAAGAGCCATGCTGTCCTCGTAAGGCATGGTGCGATCTACGCCATTATCAAATAACAACAAAGTGCCACGACCACTATGAGAAACAGCGTGGTGTTTGTAGGACCATTCCACATCGCCAACCGGGGTCAGCAGCTTGTCAGCATATTCCTCACCCCAGGCTTCATGAGTTCCCAATATCCAAACCAGCTCACCGCTAGTCATAGATACTTTCAATACTGCATTTTGGTAAGGCATAGACATAATAAAGGAATTATCAGACTCATCGTAAATTATGGCATTGCCATGGGTGTAGTCATATACGATGCCTTCGTAGCGGCCTTCGTAATGAGCCGCATAATAATCTTCACGCAGAGAACCGTGAGTAATACGGTAAGGGTCTATAAGATCGAGAAGTTTCCATTCGTTAACAACCTCACCCGCACGGGTAATCTCAATAATGACATCACCAACCAGCTGAGCGCCGTCTTGGCGCGGAGCGTCTGCATCGCGGGTACTGGTATGCCAATTGTCGTAAGCACGCACCTCTGAACTCATCACCAATAAATTACCATTCGGGATTTCGATCATATCGTGATGAATCGAATCGCTCTCAACTGCAATACTGCCTTCAGCAGGGTTTTTTGCAGTTCCGGTGAAGTGCCAACGATTAACGATGTTACCTAACAGGTCAATCTCGACCATACCACCCGTTCCGGGCCAGATTTCATAGAGGAAATTACCATTACTAATTCTTTTAATATCGTGCAATTTATGACCTTCTGGCTCGTAGTACCAAATAGTCTCACCTTCGTTGTCGACAATTACCGCGGGTAGTGAATCGCCCCAATTTTCCGGCCACCGTCCATTTACGTTAAACAGATTTACGCCTGGTTCCATGCGCTCAGGCTGGCTCACAACAACATGTGGTCGGGGGTACATATCGGGTAACGCCGGCGTTTCAAATACCTGACCATCAGTTACCGTAGTATTTCCAGCAGCATCAGTTAGCGTTGCAGTAATTGTGTGAGCAAGGCTTGCCTTCATGCCCACAACTGGAAGTTCATGAGATGTAGACATATCCGCACCCATGCTCTGTGACCAAGATCTAGAGCCATCATCAAAACCTAGCACCACGCTAGCAGGTTCATCCGTTGTAAAACTAAGAACAGCGGCGAGTGGAACAGTAGGATTTGGGTTTTGGACTAAACTAAGATTACTCACCACAGGACCAGCGGTATCAGCCGCAGGCGACGCACTCTCTGCATCCGGCATTGCGGTTTCCGCCGTATTTGCTGCTTCGTCTGTTGAACTACCGCAACCGTACAGCAAAGTGGCTGATCCGAATATTAACGCTGTAAACAATTGTTTACCTTGAAACATGATATTGATACTCCTAATTTAGGCCTGTTCAAAAAACACTGAATGAGACAGTGTACAGGCTCGTACATAACTTAATTTAAAGAGGTGTGGAACGAACTACTGCCTCGTTTAACTAAAACAACTTAAACAGAAAGCACAAATGATTATGCTTCGTAAAACTCGCTATAGTGGGCTATTTCGTGGCGCTAAAGGTATATCAAAGCACTGTTTTTTGCAATGATTTAGCCTAACTAACATGGTTCACTCTTTAAACCTTATCCCGTTTTTATATCATAGAAACAATGTCTTAGTTTATAACCGACTCTAATTATATAAAATCCCTATCTTACTTGGTGTACCATAATTCGATACATTTATATCACGATGTAATTTCCTCTTGTTCCCTAACCATCATTGCGCTATCTTCTGAGATCTTAAAAAATCCACCAATATTCTTTGTAAGAGGGATTAAATGCAGTTAGATTTTTTCGTCGTGGTAGCGCTTACAGGCTTGTTAGCAGCATACCTACATTTAGTTATGGGCCAATGGGCGGATCGAATAGGGCTAATTCGGTTAGATTTTTCCCGTGTCATGGCCGACCTTACTTTTGGTAAGTCGATGGAAGGAGAAGCACCTTATTGGGCAGGCTTTATGGTTGTTATGCTTAATGGTGTGTTCCTTGCATTACTGTACGCAACAGTTATAGGGCCGCACCTACCTGGGGAACCAGTTATCAGGGGCTTTTTGTATGGGATCATTCTATTTTTTGCATCCAGCTTGTTTTTTATACCAGTGTATATCAAAGAAGGGTTTTTCCTGTCTCACGTCTCATCGAAGGCGTGGATTTCAGTGCTTATGGTACATCTCGTATTTGGATTGGTCGTAGGCTGGCTTAGTCCAGTTCTTTCGTAAAACAAATCTGCAGCAAATAGTCGTAGATCAATAACCAAATTACCTGACTAAGCAAGCGAAACCCTCTCCTATATTCAAGGTCAGTACACCAAACATTCAGGAATTTATTATGAACACAGGAATCCTAATAGCAGTTCTAATATATGAGATAGGTATTATTCTCGGTGTTGGACTTTGGATCGCCCGGCGTGAAGCCAAACACCCTAAACGTGAAGGCGATTTTGCATTAGCGGGACGCGATTTGCCTGTTCCGGTAGTTGCAATCACTTTGGCCCTCACTGTACTAGGTACAGCGCATATTCTAGGCGTATTCGAAATGGCATGGGTGTTTGGCGCTGCAGCCGTGTGGTTTAGCATCGCCCATGTCATCTTACTAGTTCTGGTTTGCCTTTCCACCGGTCTATGGGTGCGCCGTTTAGGCTTGACCACCGTCCCTGAGATATTGGATATGCTTTATGGCCGCGGCACAAGGCTACTTGTTTCTTGCACCATGGCAGGAGTCATATTCGGAATTCTGACCATTGAGACTCAAGGTATCGGTATTATTATTTCATCCATGACTGGCTGGACTATTAAAAATGGTGCGGTTGTAGGAGGCATATTAGGGATATTCTATGTGGTACTAGCGGGCATGAAAGAGATTGGCTGGCTAAACTTGGTTAATGCCGTCGTTATGTACGTAGGCTTAATCCTCGCAACCATCTTTCTAGCCTTCAGACTACCTGGCGGGAACTATAGTTCAGTTGCAGAGTATTACACCTCTTCTGGCAATGACTTTATGCTCAGCATATACGGCACACCGGAAATATTTTTTGCCTTTGCAGTCGGTTCAGTTATTGCGGTTGTGTTTAGCCAAAGTATCAACCAAATGCTGATGCAGCCATGTATGTCAGCTGCCAGCGAAAAAACCATTCGAAAAGCGCTTTGGATAGCAGCGCCTCTAAACGGAATGTTTGGAGTATTTGCCGTAGTTATCGGCCTAACCGCAAAAACAATTCCTGAGTTTGCGGCTCTAGGGCCTAAAGTAGCCGCGACCACCATGCTGATTAACTACCTACCTACTTGGCTTGCGGCGGTACTACTCGCATCATTTTTGGCTGCCATCTTATCCACTTTCGCGATGACTAGCTTGGCGCCAGCAACAATCGTCACCATTGATATTTATAAAAACCTGTATCGGCCCAATGCCTCAGAAGCAGAGTTAACTAAAGTGATGCGCATTCTGATTGTCGGACTGGCTATTGTCGCAATGTCAGTCGCTGCGTTTTTACCACCAATTCTTGCCGCAATGAATTGGCTGTTTTCCTGGTTGGTGCCAGTATTTTGGGTTGTGGTTTTCGGCTTATATTGGAAACGCAGTAGCGCAGTCGCGGTAACCACCTTAATCGCTGCCTGGACTGCCAACTCGCTTTGGTCATTCACGTCTTTGCCAACGCTTTTGAATATGCAAGACGGCCTCAACCCTTATGTCACTTTAGCAGTCACTTTGTTCGTCAGCATTTTGGGCAATCTATTAGTAAAAGGTAAACCCGGTTTTTTTAGTAGTACCGAATACCAAGCTCGACTAAAAGATCAATCTACCACCAATGCCAGCGCTTAACTGATCAGGAGAAGAAACTATGTTTTGGAGTATATTTTTTAATTCTTTAATTCTCATCTTCGCAATCATTATTGTCGGCTGGGGGATTTCTCGTTTATTCGACAACCGATCAACCACAAACAAAACGACAGAAACGGAGTAAACGATGGATGAACTAGCAGTCACAAGACTTTGGATGTATGGCGTGGTCGCGTCAATGGTGGTATTTGGCTTATTCGCATTAGTCGGCTATTACCGGCTAGATAAAGAAGTTAAACAAACTAAGACCGACGATTAGGAACAATTTACGTCGCCCTAGTAGTTACTTAATGCAAAGCACTGGGCGCTATATTATTAAGCGCCTAAACTGGAGAACTTGATCAGATGTACTTGTATACCCTCCTGTACGGAATCGCCCTCGCCTTGCGATTCATCGCCCTGCTCTACCCCGATTTTAGGAAGCATTTGAAAGAGCACAACATGGTTGTGCAAATCAAGCTAGAAAATAACAAAGTTGGCCGTTATTACATTATTAAAGACGGCAAGATATCGACTAAGGCTGCTATACACCCGAAGCCTGATGTCACCATGCAGTTTAAGAATCGACGTATTGCACATCGAGTTCTAACACCTCCCAAAGACTACGGTGAGTTGGTGCACGCCGGTAAAAACTTTCAAATGAGTGCGACAGGCGAAGATGTACTCGTGTGTTGGTGGATGATCACGTTAGGAAAAATGCTCTCCGCCGGCTGGAAAATCGGTCAAAAAATGCCGAATGGTGAGACCCGCCTTGTCAACAACACTAACGGTGGGCCCGTCTATGTTTATGTAAAAGACGGCAAGATTGTCCGAACAACGCCAATCGAACTCGATGACGACGACGCACCTTCCTGGTCAGTACATGCACGAGGCAAAGAGTTTACCCCACCGAGACGGGCAACCGTGCCAGCCTATTCCTTAGGTTGGAAATCAATGATTAACTCTAAAGAAAGGAATCTCTACCCAATGAAGCGCGTAGATTTTGATCCGAATGGGGAACGAAATCCGCAAAATCGAGGTAAATCAGGATACGAGAGAATTAGCTGGGATGAGGCACTGGATATCGTCTCTGGAGAGTTTAAGCGCGTTAAACGAGATTGCGGGCCAGGTGCAATCGCACTAAGTCATGGATCACATCACAACTGGGGCAATGTAGGGTATTACCTAAGCTCTATGTTGCGCTTTTTCAACGGTATCGGATTTACCCGCGTCATGCACAACCCGGATAGCTGGGAAGGTTGGTATTGGGGTGGCGTGCACCACTACGGGCATAGTATGCGACTTGGAAGCCCTGAGCCATTTGGTCAGGTAGAAGACTGCCTTAAGAACGCTGAAATGATCGTGTTCTGGTCTAGCGACCCAGAAGCCACAAACGGGTTATATGCCGGCTATGAAGGCACTATACGACGCCTATGGGCCAAAGAACTCGGCATCAAGATGGTACATATTGATCCACACTGGAATCAAACCGCCGGATTTTTTGGCGGCAAATGGATAGCACCAAAACCCGGTACTGATCCAGCATTGGCGCAAGCGTTATGTCATGTTTGGATCGAAGAAGACTTGTACGACAAAGATTTTGTCGAAAACCGCACAACGGGATTCGATGAATGGGCCGCACATATTATGGGCAAGGACGACGGCACTCCGAAATCACCAGAATGGGCTTCTTTGGAAACGGGTATTCCCGCTCGCGATATTCGTGCACTCGCACGTGAATGGGGTAAAAAGAAAACCTACCTCGGCGCTGGTGGATTAGGCGGAGGTTTCGGCGGTGCTTGCCGCAGCGCGACTGGCACTCAATGGGCTCGAATGATGGTCATATTGATGGCTATGCAAGGCTTGGGACGACCTGGAACCAACTTCGGAAACCTACAACAAGGTGCACCGCATGACTATACATTCTGGTTCCCAGGCTATGCTGAGGGCGGTATTTCTGGTGACCTCACGCATACGGGAGGCGCGCTGGTAACCTACCCTCGCATGCCGCACGTAATGAGCATGAACAACTGCAAGCAAATGGTTTCGCGTTTGCAATTGCCTGATGCCATCCTAAATGGCGAAGCCGAAGGCTATATGACCGACCCAACATCAATGCATGGTCAGTTTTCATCCTTCAAATACCCTGCCCCCGGACACTCTAAAATCCAGATTCTCTACAAATATGGCGGCGCATCGATTGGTACCATGAACAACTCTAATCGGTGGATACAGATGTATCAGTCGGAAAACCTGCCATTTGTCGTAAGCCAATCGATTTGGTTTGAAGGTGAGACAAAATTCGCCGATATCATTTTACCTGCATGCACGAACTTCGAACGTTGGGACATTGGTGAATGGGCCTCAGCGGGAGGGTACGGGCATCAGTTCTATAATCAGGTGAATCACCGCATGGTGACATTACAGGCGAAATGTCAGGAACCAGCGGGAGAGTCAAAATCTGACTACCAAATATTTCTCGAGCTAGCTAACCGAATGGGACTTGGCTTGTATTTCTCAGAAGGATGCACCGAACTTGATTGGGCCAAGCGAATATTTGACGCCTCCGACGTGTCCAAAATGATCTCTTGGAAAAAATTCATCAAAAAAGGTTACTACGCGATTCCCCCGGATGAGCCCGATGCTCGTGCTCCAACAGCGTTCAAATGGTTCAATGAAGGGCGCAAAAAGGACGTACCCGAACCACACCCGTTGCCTGCTGATTACAGTGAGGAGTTTCAAAAAGGCTTACAAACACAATCCGGCAAGATCGAATTTATACCTGAGTCACTGAAGAAATTTGATGATCCCGACCGGCCCCCATTAAACAAATACATTCCTAGCTGGGAAGGTACTCAAACATCAGAATTATACGAAAAATTTCCACTTCAGTTAATTTCGTCTCACGCAAGATATAGCTTTCATACCCTAGGCGATGGCAAAGACAGCACAATAAACGACATACGTGATCACCGCATGTTCATCGATGGGCATTACTATTGGATTGCTAGAGTAAATAAATCCGATGCTAAAGCTCGGGGCGTTAAGCACAGCGATTTAATAATGCTACACAACGATCGTGGATCTGTTATTTGCGCAGCTTATCTCACCGAACGTGTAAGGCCAGGCGTTGTGCAAGCGTACGAGTCGTCGGCGGTCTATGAACCTGTCGGCGAACCAGGTAAATCAACGGATCGTGGCGGCTGTGTAAATCAATTAACTAACCAGCGTTCACAATCTAAAAAGACATCTGCCATGTCCCCAAATGCTTGCCTCATCGAGTTTAAACTCTACTCAGCGGATAAAAATTCGCATAATGAAACCGCGGAGACTGAAGCATGAAAAAGTGGAATATGATCGTCGACGTTGCTCGCTGTCACAATTGCTACAACTGCTTTATCACAACTAAAGATGAATACGTTGCACAAGAGCACAAAGGGTACACAGGCCCACAACCCCTTCATGGACATGCCTGGGTTGACATGGAGTATCGAGAAAGCGGTAAGTGGCCAATCGTTGAAACAAATTTCCGCCCAGTTATGTGCAACCACTGTGATGATGCTCCCTGCATGAAGGCGGCAACTGGTGACGCAATCAAAAAACGCGATGACGGTATCGTTATTATTGATCCTGAGAAATCTAAAGGTCAAAAGCAAATCGTTGATGCTTGTCCGTATGGTGCGATTTACTGGAATGAAGAAGAACAGATTCCACAGGCTTGGCCATTTGATGCCCATTTACTCGATCAAGGCTGGGAAAAAACAAAAATAGAAATGGCTTGTCCTACTGATGTTCTCAAATCAGTAAAAGTAACCGATAAAAAGATGCAGCAAATAGCCAAAGAAGAGAATTTAACCACTCTTGAACCTAAATTGGGCGCTAAACCTCGGGTTTACTACAAAAACAACCATCTATTTGAAGCATGCTTTATTGCGGGTACTGTCGTAACCAAAATTAACGATCGGGAAGAATGCCTCGAAGGTGTCACCGTCAATGTACTTAGAAATGATGAAACAATTGGTAGTGCCATATCCGATGGCTTTGGGGAATTCAAGATAAAGCAAATTTACCCTAATGAGGACTCAATCACACTTGAAATTGAATTCGAAGGCAAGGTCGTCAAAAAACTGGATGTTGACCTCACAGATAGCACCTACGTAGGTGTAATCGATATAGATACCTAGAAAATTAGCAACTTTCAATGCCTAGCAATAAGAAAAATAGTGGACCGCGCGGGATACAGGTTATTGCTCGTGCTGCCAATATCCTCCGGTCTCTGGAGGATGAGCCCGATGGTCTCAGTTTACGCGAAATTGCAGATAAGGTCGGCTTAGCAAGATCGACTGTGCAACGTATCGTTGGGGCTCTAGTCAACGAACAGCTGTTAATAGCGGCAACACCTAATGCTAGGGTAAAACTCGGCCCCTCCCTTATAAGACTGGCCGCTTCCGCAAATATAGACGTTGGTGAACTGCTCAAACCCTACATGCAGGATCTCTCTCGTTTGGTGGAAGAGACAGTTGATCTATCCGTGCTTAAGGGTAAACGAGCAGTGTTTATTAATCAGGTCGCCGCCCGAAATCGTCGCTTGCAGGCGGTATCGCACATTGGTGATGCTTTTCCATTACATTGCACCGCTAACGGTAAAGCACTAATGGCAACGTTGCCAGACCCCGATCGTGATAAATATCTAAAGACTAAATTAGAAAAATACACACCGAACACCATTACTGATGTAAAGCAGCTAATCACCGTAATCGAAGACTTCCAACAGAATTTAGTCGCAATAGATCGAGAAGAACATACAGAAGGCATATGTGCCGTCGGCACGTCTTTTAACGATCCTTTTGGTCAAGTACTGGCGCTATCAGTTCCAATTCCCACACATAGGTTTGCTCAAGTCGAATCAGGCGTTAGCCAAGCACTATTGGAGTGTCGTAGCGCAATTATCTTAGCGTTAGGTAAGCAACCCAGCTAGACCAGCCAATGCTTTATTAGTTCCCTGAAGCATCACAACCTGCCAACTAAATCTAACTACGCGCTACTACGAACCTAAAAAACGACTCGCAGACTCTGGTTCACATTTATTCATATACATTTCTAATTCTGGAGAGTACAACATCGTTCGAGAGTGAGTCATAGAGCCAGTCAAGTACTCAGGATCTTCCAACATAAACTCTGCTTCTAGACGAGTACCATACTCATTTAAACGATAACGCTCAATAACATGCTTTTGGGTACTCGATGGAACGCCGAATTGATATGGCGATCGATGAAAAGAAAAATTAGTTGTATCCACTACCAATGTATCGTCTTCCCAGTGACCGATAGAATGACCTTTCGGAAATAGAGTTTCTTGATCTGGATGGGGGCGGCCATCCATATACACCGTGCGTTCTTCCGCATCGCGCTCGCTATTAATCATGATTATGTTCTGATCCTCCAAGATCTTAATTTCCATCAAGTACAAGTTTGTCGATACAAAAGCACCTGGTACAGGACGCCCCATGCACAGTGCATTTGGATTCGCTTTCGAGAATGGATCAAAATCAGCAGCAGCTTGTTCAGCCTTCTCGTTTAGCGGCAATAGAGCCCTGAATAGGCCATCATAACCGCCTGGATAATCCGGAAACGAAGATTCATCGGCAATCCATTTTCCAGCAACACTGGTACTAACTGCGCTGCCATCAGGTACTGCGATGCTTGACGTAAGTCTGCGCTGGCCAGCTATGTCGAGAGTTTCCAATATTGCGTATCGTTGGCCATTATTCTTGGGATGCACCCGCACAGTCACCTCATCACCCGGCTTTACGGAATCCTCACTCCAGCCTCTTCTTATCGAAGTACTCACAGAACCTAATTGAACTTCCCACTCTACTAGTTCCTGTTGTTCATTGGTGGTCTCAATAATCATGTAAACATGAGGGTTTCTCCAATTGAAATCTAATACCTTTCCTTCAAAGGCTAAAATAGAATCCATATCGATACCAACATCACTATGATGCGCATGCAAAGCAGGTGTGAAGATTAAAAATACACATATAAGTAACTTATTGATGGCGATACCTCCAAAGGGACAAAATGAATCACGTCTTGAGCAGAAGTTTAACTGATTTTTACTCAGTGAGTAATACTTCACCGCCATAAATCTTCGCATCACTCGTTCGGGATATTACAGGTCTAGCAGCAACAGGCCTGAAATAAGCGCTGATGCATGACTTTAAACTGCGTATTGGACTAACGAGTTGCGAGTAATATCCGCCAAGGTCGGCGTTCCCGCTTGTTGCATCATTATCTGTAGTTCCCGATTAAGAATATCCAAAACCTTTTCTACGCCTGCCTGACCAAATGCTGTTAAGCCCCAAAGATAAGGGCGACCAATGCACACTGCATCCGCGCCAACCGCGAGCGCTTTAAAAATATCACTACCCCGTCTAACCCCGCTATCGACTAGTACTGGCATACGACCGGCAATAGCATCGACCACCTCAGGCAGTGAATCGATGGTCGCTCTGCGGCTCTCAATTGCTCTACCACCGTGATTTGAGACTACCAGCCCATCAACACCATTCTCAACAGCCAGGCGCGCATCTTCGTGTGTAACAATGCCCTTTAATACGATCTTCATTGTAGTGAGCTTTCTAAGCTGTTCAATGAACATCCAATCCATATGAGGCGCCCGTACGCTCGTAATACCAGACAAGTCCAAATTATCGAACATTGGCTTATGCGCCATGGCACCGACAATCCCCGGTGCATGGCACTGCTGGCATGCCACATTACTGGAACGCTTGAAACGATCCAGTGCTTCCCTATTACTATTCGGCAAATCGACCGTAACAACGAGCACTGGGCAACCTGAATCTTCGGCACGCTTTACTAGTGCCCGGGTAATGTTCCAATCTTCGGTTGGGTACAATTGAAACCACACCGGAGCGCCTCTAGCTTGGTTCACGTCTTCAACACTTGTCGTAGAAACCGTAGAAAGCATCTGCAAACAATCACGACTAGCGGATGCCCTGGCTACTGCTAACTCACCCTCTGGATGAAACATTTTGTGAGTCCCACACGGTGAAATAACCACCGGCGAAGCATGTCGCGTACCGAAAAGCTCTATTTGCGTATCAATTTCACTTACATTCACTAAACGACGAGAGCGAACCTGAAGTTTATTAAACCCTTCTCGATTTGCCTGTAACGTCTCGCCGCCATCGACCCCCATGGCCATATAGGTGAAATGGGCATCGGTCAATTTATTCCTGGTTAGGGGTTCAAAATCAAAAACGTTAAACGCGTCAGCAACATCCTGGATTAAAGATTCGTCTTCCGCAGCAAGTTGAGCAAACGCGCGGCTTGCGGGCGTAAGTGCCGGACTGGCGGCAAGATAACTAAGAAAAGCACGTCTCGAAACAAGGTTGCTCATATTCATACCCCAAGTGATTAATTCAGAATTTTACTGAATTTAACTTACTAATTAACCAGCAAACACAAGCACCAACCCAATACTAGCGCCTAAAAAACCTAGTTGTAGGGACGCTCCATGGTCGGCACTGATTCCTCATAATCACTGCGCCACTCCCATCGCTGGCGGACGGCTATCTCCAGGTCGCAAGATTCAAATGACAGGCGCTTTATAAGATGAATAGGATCGCCGCCGCCACCGGTAACCGCTCTAGACCCGAGTGTCAGACATAAATCTGGCGCAGCCAAAGGTACAATTTCGCCTTCCGCTTTCCATTCGAATTTTTGCGTTGCTGCACCTACGCATGGCTCGGTTGCCACAAATGATCCAGGGTTTGGATCGTTAAGCGTCATACACAAATCAAAATACCAAAGGCGCAACTCATTATTTGAAACGAAAAACTCTGAATCAAACCCCTGATCTTCAGTCGGCCCATTACCCATATACAAAAAACAGTTATGCCCCTGAAACCCACCTATCGGCAGACCTCCGGTCAGATGGGCAAACAAGTCAACACACCACCCTCTTTCTTCTTCCAGTGGATCGATCAGCTTTATTTCAGCCTTGGTCAATGCATTCACAGAATGCATAAAGGCAATAATCATAAGACTAGCAGCCAGCACAGCTCGTTTGTTCATTGAGTTATCCTCATAATAGTATTTTCTATCTTTCCAACGCTTCGATCACAGCCATAAACTTGGGCTGCCAGACTCACGGTGCCAACGTTTTTATGTAAGCGGCTACATCGGCTATTTGTTGTTCGTTAGTTAATAACTTCGCAAACGGAACCATTTGCGCTCCATATATATCCCCGGAGTCAGCCCCTCGAACACCATCACGAAAATATTGCATCTGACGTGCGACATACCAGTCAGCGAGATTCATCAGTGGTGGAGAACCCAGGCCTTTGTTGCCCTCCGCTGAACGCCCATGACAAGCCACACAGTTTTGCTGATAAATAACGCTACCATTCTCAGGATTTCCAGAAGAAAGCTCTACGTCCAAAAATGCATAATCAGATATCCAATCGAACGGTCGTTCGCGAGGTTCAATGCGTTGGTTTCCAGGCGGGCCTATGGTCATTGGTGGGCCACCGGGTTCCAAAGTTTCTATATAAGCAGCGACATTTTTAACTGTAGCGTCATTGCGAAACATCGGTGTAATCAGATTCATTTGATGCCCGGGAAGGTCATCCGGGTGGTTACCACGAATCTCATCAATAAAATTATGCATCTGACGCTCTACATACCAAGCCGGTAGTGCAGCGATTGGTGGGGCATCCAGTCGCTGACGGCCCTGCCCTTGATTTCCGTGGCAGAACCCACAAGCTTGAAACATATCATTACCCGGTGCGCCTTCGCCACCAGGTGGGTACATTTGAGCGGTTACCTGGGACGCAACGATAGCCAGCAAACCAAACAACGCTACAGATGCTGGCTTAATGCGATGCCGAGCCTTGCTACTAGCATTCTTGTGATTAGCTAAAGCTTCTATTCGGATATATTTTCCGAACATATTTGTCTCCATAGAAATTATCGAGTTTTTATAAATGCTAGCATATTAGTATTTGGTCATTGTAGATAAATAGATTATCTACTTTAAGCTAGGTATTTGTATTCGAGGCCAATGAAGGTTGGTAGATGATTGCCTCTGTAGAATCATAAACCGAGCTAGCAAAACATAAAAAAGACTTAACCATAAAAAAAGCTGACCCACTGAATGTGGGCCAGCTCTTCTACTAACTATCACGAACTATCCGAGGCAGAATCTAGAATATAAGCACTTGCCGGACTCGTCTGCCTTACGGAAGCTATTCGTTAACCGTTTTTAACCCCCTTCTTGATGCCGAACTTCCTCAGGGGCACGCTCGCGATCATGACCCGTTACTTTCAGATTAAAAGTAATTGGCATGCTCGATGGCTGAAAACAATATTCGTCATCGCAAGTTTGATATTCCAGCGTTGCTGACACTTCTATCGAATCACCACGAAAAGCCGGTGACAGTGTCACTTCGCGAACGATATTCACCTTACCGTGATACACAGGAACAGACTCATCTATCACCTCGAGATACAAAATCTCTGGCTCTGGAAGTTTCTGCTCTTTAGCTTGTAGCATTGGGTTATCGTCAAGCACAAGGCTTACCGCAGTGTAATCAGAACCCTCACCATAAAGATGAACTTTGTCATACATATCGAATTCGGCCATTAGTGCAAAACTATTGCCCGGCGAAATTTCTTCCTCAGAAGGATACGCTAGCAATTTAAACTGAGGAGGAACATCTGCCTCAAGTTTTTGACCGCCGGCCTTACCTACTCCGTAAACACTCATCAGCACCGTATCAGAGGTCACACGTTGCCGGTGTGATTCAGCAAAGAATTTCTCTTGCACGACGCCATTTGCATCAACAATATAGCTACCAGGATATGCCATACCGTCAACCCGTGAACCGGGTTCAGGGTTTGGATTACGTAAATCAAACGCTTCTATAATTTCTGACTCAGGGTCAGCTATCATTGTGTAAGTAAAAGGCCCTTTACGTTCAGAAAAAGCCTGCAAAATTTCTACCGTATCGTAGCTAATTGCTACAACGCCAAGACCTTGAGCAGCAAGGTCACTGTAAGATTGTTCCAGCTGGACCAGCTGGGTTTTGCAGAATGGTCACCAGTCGGCCGAACGGTGAAATACGATATACGCACCATTTGGCCCTTTAATGTCATCAAAACTTACTTCGTTACCGTGTTGGTCCATTCCAACTATAGCGGGAATAGTCTCACCGACATCTGGACCGGTAGACCAGTTATCCAACGTAGGAGCATCATCAAACACGACATTTTCCTCCTGAGCAGCGCTGGACCCCATCAACCCTATAGACAGGGCAATGGCAATCATAGAACCCAGAATGGCTGGGCGAGAATTTAAATATTTCATTATTTGTTTCCACAGTTTGAGTGTGCTTGTTAGTCTAATCGTTATTCCGGCCCAATTAAAGCATCGATCACATTTGTTACATCTTTCCAACATTTTACCTCGTCGTAAATCGTGAAATCTAAATGTCCAAGACCGGTTAATCTCTCAGTAACTTTCGAATCTCCCGCCAGGAAATTAACTGAATATCATTCTTCGCCACCAGGCTCTTAAACTCAGCACTAGTGAAAAAATCAAAATCGCTTTGTCGCCAGGCCGCATTGGGGTTCGGACGATCAACCGCCATGGCTCGCAACTCAGCATCATCAAATCCAAAATGAATAATTAGTTGAGTTACGCCAGGTTCAACGCTGGCAAAAAGTTTTTCGTATTCAGGAACCCAGTTTTCGACAGGGGTATCCCGCGCCATCATTATCACTCGATCCAACACAATGTCATCTTCGCTTAACATCGATTGATATTCCGGCGTTACTTTCGCGATCCCATCAGAAGAAATCAGTATCGGCAATTTATAGTCACGGCCCAACTCTAAATACACCTGAAATAATGCAGGCGTCCCCCATAATGCAGAGTTATGCACATCCAAATGTGTAGGTTCAATTCCGTAGGCCATCGCCCGCTCAATTTGCGCCCTCGCCTCACGGTCTGCTTCTTCTGCGACGGCATGCTCGGCCACTTCCGCCCCATTGGTATAAAAATATCCGTCTTCGTTAATCAAACTGGGGAGCTCACTCGCCGCCAAAACACCATCCCACTTAAAGTACTTCCATTCGCTAGTGAGGGTAATGTGCACACCAAGATCGAGCTGAGCTTTTAGCTGATCAGATTGTTGCTGAACGAGTGCTGCGATTTCCTGAAACCAAGGCACGGGCACCATGATGGCGCCTGTTGTTACTGGCCCTGCCTCAAACGCCTGCATGGTCGCGGCATTCGCTGAATGAGAGAAACCGATATCATCCGCATGTACGATCAAAAGCTTTGCGTCATTTGCATAGCCCAGCCGCTCCGCGAGTGATAAGCCGCTAGTTGAGGGCAGAGCTTCTTGAGCTAATAATCCTTTTGTGAATAGCAATAACAAAGCCACACTTACTATGACTAAATATTTCGAATTTTGCATTTTGTTGACCTTAATGAACTCAATTACGGATTGACTAAAAACAGTACTCGGAGACTAAACCATCTAATCAGGAGGTCAATCCGCTAGATCAAACTCCAAAATAAGGTAAATCTTTCCCTTCCAAATTGTACGACTGAAAGGTAAGTTGCGTTACTGAATTCTATCGTATCATCGGCAATTACTACTTCACTGCGATGACTCTCATCAATGACCCAGGGTGGTTTATACAATTATGAAACGTTCAATACTCTTTCTCACAGCGCTAATAGCCTCTATCGCACTTCCAATACACGCACAGGAGGCACCGGATACAATTCTATTTAATGGAAAAATCGTAACTGTCGATTACGCTTTTTCAACACAGCAAGCCATCGCAATTCAAGGCGAATTGATTACTGCGATCGGTAGTAATGAAACCATACAAGCACTTGCTGGAGAAGATACTCGCCAAGTAGATTTAGGCGGACGAACCGTTATCCCCGGTTTAATCGATAATCACCTACATATGCTTCGAGCAACCGAATACTGGCCAAACGAGGCTAGACTTGACGGTGTTAGCAGTCGCGCAGAAGCGTTAGAAATCCTCAAAGCGAAAGCTGATTCCATGTCAGACGGGGAATGGCTGATGACATTGGGCGGTTGGACAGAAAATCAATTTGCAGACAGCCGTGCAGATTTCACACTCGCTGAATTAGATGCCGTCGCTCCTGATAGACCAGCTTTTCTTCAATCCACTTATGATCACGCACTGGTTAACTCAGTCTGGCTAAATCAAATGGACATCGCCATTCAAGGCGAAACCAGCACTGGCGACGGATTAGCCTCACATGTTCTTAGAGACGACGCAGGCAACGCAACGGGCCGCTTGAACGGCGGTATCTCAATGGTTGCCAAGGCTATTCAAAAATTCCCTTCTGTCTCGCCAGAAAGACAAATCGAAGCGATCAAGTCTTCTTTCACCTACCTAAACAGCATCGGTCTTACCGGAATGTATGACCCAGGTGGAGTTGGCATCAATGAACAAACCTACGCACGCATTCACAAAGTCGCCGCTGAGTCTGGCTTAACCGTGCGCGTATTTCATACACTATTTGGCGGCGCGCCTTCAACTCCTGAACAGGCACAGGAAATTGTTGAGCAAATCGAGAGCTCACGCGGATTCCAGGGTAATCAAACGATTGACCGCATCGGTATTGGCGAAATCTACTACACACCCTTTCACTGGGACAGTTTGTTCGACGCAAAAACACCTACCGCAGAAGATATTGCGGCAGCCAAGAGCATCCTGACCGCAGCGGCTAAAGGCGGATGGCAGTTACAAACGCACGCCTCGCAACCAGGTACTATAAAAGTGCTGTTGGATGTCATGGACGAGATTAACGCCGAGTATCCGCTACGGCAGTTACGCTGGTCTGTTACCCATGGTGACCTTGTCGATCGCGAAACCGTTGAACGCATGAAGCACATGGGTATGAACTTGCAGCTCCGCAGCGTTTCTGTGCTTACCCAGCCCCGTCGATATCGTCTAATCGAAGAGATGGGCGAAGCAGCTTATGATGTACCTCCACTGCGTATGGTACAAAACAGCGGCATACCGTACGGACTTGGAACCGATGGCACCAAAGCCACCCAAATTAATCCATTTGTATCACTTTGGTGGGCAGTAACTGGGCGCGCACTCAACGGTGATTTGGTATTGAAGCAAACCTTGAGCCGTGAAGACGCGCTTATCGCGCATACCCGCTCCAATTCATACCTGATGTTTCAAGAGAACTATACCGGTTCGTTACGCCCTGGCCTACTTGCAGACATGGTGGTTCTTGATCGCGACTATATGACCGTACCGGAAGATGAAATCAGAGAAATCAAACCTGTAGCAACCTTCGTTGGTGGCGAAATGGTCTGGGGCGAACTGTAACCACTCGGGCTTCCTGATAAAACAAACCGGCTGCCCTAACTCCGTACAGCTACTCGTAAACTCACTATCGAAAATAAAAATGTATAAGACACCTATATTTTTTGCCTTAACGTATATTTGTTCACATGTAGGCTTAGCTTACGCCCACCACAGCGAAGCCGCGTATAACCACGATACCGTCGCAACCATTCAAGGTACAGTTTCCCGTGTCACTTGGCGAAACCCACATGTATATATTTATGTGAATACCACCAACGAAGCTGGGCAAGCTGAGGAATGGAAGGTAGAAACAGGCTCCATCCCTATGATGGCGCGCAGCGGTTGGAGCCCGGACACCATAGTCGCGGGCGAATCAATTAGCATTCAAGGATACCCTGAGAATCGCCCTGAAATTAAGGAAGCCATAATGCTAAGTCTCGAGAAAGACGATGGCAGTACGCTGGCGCAAAAAGACATATTAAATTTACCCGAAATCGCCGCAGAAGGGTTCAGTGGCATATGGAAAAGGCGTGCGGGCGATGGCAGCACCTTCACCAAAGACCTAGAAGCCCTGCAATTAACAGAAGCCGGCTTGGCAGCAAAAAACGGCTACGATATCGAACGCGACAACCCGCTGGCAGCTTGCATCGGCTTTCCCACACCGCGTTTGTTGGATACCACTGGTTACCTATTTGAAATCGAAGAACTCGATGACCGAATTGTTATATACAGCGAGTACCTCGACTCACACCGAACTATTTATACCGACGGACGTGATCACCCAGAAGGCGGAGAACGCAGCAATCAAGGGCATTCCATTGCTCACTGGGAAGATGACACGCTAGTCGTCGATACCCGACTATTCGCTGATCATCGATCACCTAATCGAAATGGCGTGCCCTCTGGCGAACAAAAGCACGTAATCGAAAAATATCATCTAAGTGACGACAAGACGCATATGTTTATAGACGTCTTCATGGAAGATCCAGAATATTTGAGTGAGCCATTTGAGGGCAAAATAATTAGATACTACAGCCCTACTCTGGAACGACATGATTACAATTGTGTGCCTCAGGAAGCCGCGACCTTAGAAGGGTAAACATTTGGGTCCAGATCATTGGACCCTACAATAACGGATATTGTAAATCGTAATGTGTGCCCTTATGATATTGGGTTGCAAACCATGAAAAGAGGGGTAGGTGTATGAAAATACGCAGTAAATATAGAATTGCCACTCAACGATCTATAACAGGACATCTGCCATGAGCCGGATATCCCTCTGTTAGCGCCATTTAACTACTAATAATTTTTCGATATACGCAGAGTTCGATCATGAAAGAAATATTTGGAATTAATCATGTTGGTATTAGGGTTACCGACTTGGCGGAGGCAAGAAAGTTTTACGAACAGCTGGGTTTCGAATTTCTTGCCCGGCCGATTGGCCCGGAACCGGTAGCAATTATGGAGCACTCTTCAGGAGTAAATATAAACCTAATTCTTAATGCCGATTCAGGTATTACAGAAAATATATTAATGGACGGACCAGAAAAGCACCCTGGTTACACCCACATCGCACTAGATGTTACGGACATAGACGCGGTTGAAACTGAAATTAAGACTTTGGGTATCGAGATTACGGAGGGGCCTATTACTATACCCGATGGGGGTGTCATGTTTTTCATCCGCGACCAGGACAAAAACGTGATCGAGTTTCATCAAAGACCGTCGAAGTGACCACTAAAAAGGCATGCCGACGGACACAAAACCGCGAACGGTTTAGCGCCGCTGATGCGGGACGTTAGTGAGGAGTTCAATGGGGTTGAGGAGTTCA
>ERZ887942.458-NODE-458-length-33537-cov-7.569022_pt1 | contig 33537 bp, 29 predicted proteins | sample MGYA00521099_ERZ887942 | MGnify/ENA primary metagenome ERZ887942 (study PRJEB32303, sample SAMEA104408605) | aquatic metagenome | biome: Brackish water; feature: Pelagic; material: water | place: Baltic Sea | collected 2014-06-07T06:48:00 | depth 16,251 m ...
GGGAACCTGCTCGCGGGCCTCGTAAAATTTCCGCCGGATGTGAGCCAGGCACCCACCGAGCTGGATTTCGGGATATCGCCTGGCCAACGTTTCATACGCGCTAAAGCCATCGCATTGGATCGTGCCGCTAAAGCCGCCGGTTTTTCCCAAACTCAAAATGCCAACAAGCTCCTCGTGCCCGCGACCCAGCTTCCAACTGTAATGCACAGCCCCGCGCAAAGGATCAAGCACCGGCCAAAGATAGCCTCGCGCCGTTTTGCCTGCTCCGAGCTGAAGATATTCGATGGCTTTTTGGGGAGTAATTATTTGGACGCGATCTATGACCGAGCTGACTCGCATATAGTGAAGTTCATCGCAAGAGTTTATGCTGATAGCTCTAAGCGTTTTATCCTGTTGGAACTCCCCTGATAAAGTGGACACGGATTTCTTGGTCCGTTTGGTTTTAGTTTAGGGTGATAGTTTTCTCTTGAAAGTAGTTTGTCAGGATTTCGTTCGGCGCTTGATTTCCCAGTGAGGTATGGATGCGACGTTTGTTGTAGAAGGTCTCGATATATTCAAAGATAGTTCGCCGTGCCTCAGCCTTGGTATCGAAGACGCAGTTTTCGGGGGACGCCTCCCGCTTCAAGGTCGCGAAGAATGACTCGCAGGTTGCGTTGTCGTAGCAGTAACCAGTCGCACTCATAGAGCACTGTATTCCCCGATCCCGCAGCCATTGTCGCATTGCTTGGCTCGTGTATTGGCAACCTCGATCCGAATGGTAAATCGTGTCCACTTCCACTCCTCGCAGTGTGGCGGCCTTCTGCGCGGCTTCGATCACCAGAGTGGTCTCCATGTTTTCGGCGAGATCCCATCCCGACATCTGGCGACTGAATAGATCGAGGGTCACCGCCAAATAAAGCCAGCCCTGAGCGGTCGCCACGTAGGTGATGTCGCTGATGAGCACTTCGCCCGGGCGTTCTGCAATCATTCCTGATCCAAGTCGATTCGGTGCTGGCATTCGATCAGGATCTTGTTGGGTTGTCTTCGGTCGAAAAGCTGTTTTGTAGCGAGCTTTGATCCCGGCACCTGACGTGAGCCGCGCCACCCGGTTCTCCGAGCAGGTGAACCCACGATTGTGCAATTCGGCCGTCATCCGAGGACTCCCGTAGGCTCGACAGTAGCTTTCACTATGGATAATTTTCATTTCTTCGATGAGTTCACCGTTCTCGCGGTCACGCTCGCTCATTTCACGACTACGGCTTTTGTAGTAGCCGCTGCGTGAGAGATCGAAGGCATCGCAGAGTTCAGTGACAGGGTAATCGTCCCGAATTTCACAATGAAATAAGGGATGATCTTCAAATAATAGTAGGCGAGGTGACGGAATCTGAGATTTACCCTGACGCAATCCCTGAATGGCATTCCGATCCCTCTTGGGATGACGAGGGGCGAGCGCGAAGCGCAGCAGTGGGCGGAGGGTATAAAAGCGAAATCCGTGATATGTTCGATCAAACGAAATAAGTGAGCGATTTAGAGTCTACTGACCAACTGACAGGGTCGCGTAGCCGGGGCCAGGCGGCATTCCTGACAAACTCCTAACTTCCACGGTTCAACAGAGTGTGTTCAGCGCCCAGCCCCTATCTGTTCGAAATCACTTTTCGAACCAACCCTGTTGATTCATCGAACGCACCCTGTTGCTTCGTGCCCCGCCCTATGACACGCTTCGATTCTTTGCAGAACGGTTACCCAGTTCCGAAGTCAGGCACCTGTTGGGAATTCATCTCAGGACCAGAGAGCTTCCCAGTTGACTGTCGTTTCGAATCGTGATCGACGTCGATCCGCTTCTTCAGCTAGCCGAAAGCCACAGCAATGTAATGTCGGAATCTCCAAAAAGACTTCGTCCACTTCCGTATTCACAGGCAGCATGAGGGGAAGGCCTTGAGTGACCAACCCGATCAGTGTGAATCAGAAATGAGCAAGACGGCGATTCCATTTGCCTCTGCTGCCCCTATAAAAAGAAATAGTCATGGAAAAGGATAGGCGACCATCGTACTCGATCGCGAGACCCACACCGTAACAAGCGGGCGTTTTCGCGAACCGGTTGAGAAAGGCGCTGTCGCGCACTTCATCGGAACGCTTGAGATTAAGGATGTGAAATTTCGGAAAGCCAAGTAATCGCGCCAGAGGAGATCGATTTTTGGCCAAATTTTGATAAAGATGGTCCGTTTTTCACAATACAGCCGACTGGATGGCACGAATAGTGTGGAACGTCGCTGAAAAGCCAAAATAAAAACAAAACGAACCAACCCTATTGATTCATCGAACCTACCCTGTTGCTTCGAAATGCCTTTTCGAAACAACCCTATTGATTCATGAAATCTCTGCTCCTCTCTTTTCTCGCTGCCTCAACAATCAGCTCCGGCGCATTGGCTGCAGACAAACCTGATGTTCTCTTCATCGCAATTGATGACTTGAACGATTACATTTCACCGTTGGATAATCACCCCGGTGTGAGCACTCCGAATTTCGAGCGCCTTGCCAAGCGATCGGTTACGTTCACGAACGCTCATTGTGCAGCCCCTGCCTGTCATGCTTCTCGTGTTGCGGTGATGACTGGGGTGCATCCTGCAACGTCGGGGATTTATCGGAATATGTTTGGGGCTCACGGCCCGCGTTGGCGAGATGAATCTCCTCAATTGAAAAATGCAGTGGTGCTGTCACAGCATTTTCGAGATCACGGATATTATGCTGCAGGGGGAGGGAAAATTTTCCACACCTTGCAATGGACTCCGGGGGATTCGCAAAATGATCCTGATGCCTGGGATGGGTATCATGGTGACCCGCTCGATCCCATTTCAAAAGATTGGCCGCGCCCCGCTTCTACAAGGGTGCCTCAGAATAAGGGGTTCATCGGAAAACGTCCGTTGGGATTTCACCTTTTCGGAGCAGCAGCGATTGAACAACCCGAAGAAACCTACGGCGATCATCTCGTTGTTGATTGGGCGGCAGAGCAATTAAATACGGATCGGGGCGACCAACCACTCTTTCTTGCCGTGGGGCTTTTCCGTCCCCACATTCCCTGGGAAGTCGGACAACAATGGTTCGATCTCTATCCTGAAAACGAAGTCGCGCTTCCCGAGCATCAAGCCGATGACATGGCAGATGCCCGTTCCCACGGCCGCGAAGGTTGGCACAAGTGGGTCACGGTTAACAAGCAGTGGCCGTATTTGATGAGCGGTTATCTCGCGAGCATTAGTTACGTCGATCACCAGCTTGGGCGCTTGCTCGATGCGCTCGACGCATCGGGCCGGGCTGAAAACACGGTGGTTGTGCTGTGGTCCGATCACGGTTTTCACATCGGCGAAAAACAGAACTGGGAGAAGTTCGCGCTGTGGGAACAAACGACACGAGTCCCCTTTTTCATTCATGTGCCAGGAAAAAGTGCCGATGGAAAAACCACCCACGAGCCGACCACTTTGACTGATTTATATCCGACACTTTGCGACTTAGCGGGCCTTCCAACTCCCGAGCAATGCACTGGAAAATCGGTCGCAGCTCACATCACAAACCCGACAAAACCTTCGAACGGCCTCTCGCTGACAAGTTTCTACTGGCCAGCTGACGGTGCGCCATCTCACGGAATTTCCGATACTCGTTTTCGCTACATCAAATACGGAGATGGTTTCGAAGAGCTTTACGATCTGAAAAAAGACCCAAACGAATTTACTAACCTCGCCAAAGATCCCGCGTTTGCAGACACCGTCAAAAAGCTGGCCAAGGGGCTTCCCAAAAACTCAGCTCCGAATCGAGTTGTCCCAACCGATTCAATTTACCATCGCAAAAGACAAAATTCCAAAGGCAAGAACAACAAAGCAAAGGGCAACGCTAAAAAATAAATCCTTTTATGAAGACATCCCACTTTTCATTGATCGCATTCCTGATGCTGTCGATCACCTCTGCCATCGCGGCGGACCCCGGTCCTGTGCGAGTTCTGTTTCTCGGACATGAAGCTAAAAATCATCGTTCCGATTTGTATTACCCGATGCTGGCAAAGGCACTCGGGCGCGAGGCGATCTATTTCGATTACGTCACTTCACCCGCAGCGGCGTTTGATGATGCTGCGTATCTCAACAAATTCGATGCCGTCTTGTTGTATGCAAATCACGCAACCATCACTCCACTTCAATGGAAGAATCTGAAAACGTTCGTGGAAGATGGCGGTGGCTTTGTGCCGATCCACTGCGCGAGTTGGTGTTTTTCGAACGAACCGGAATTCGACAAAATGGTCGGAGGGCGATTTGCGCATCACAAGGGAGCAATCTTCAAACTAAAAACGCTGAAGCCAAATCACGGCGCAGTGAAGGACGTGCCGGAATTTGAAGCGTGGGATGAAACCTACGTTCACAACAATCACAATACGGAAGGCCGAACCGTGCTTCAGGTGCGTAAAGTTGCGGAGAACGACAACATCACCGAGCCGGAACCGTGGACGTGGGTTCGGGATCAGGGCAAGGGGCGCGTCTTCTATACTGCATCCGGTCACGACGAACGAGTCTGGTCGACGGATGGTTTTCAGCAGCTTTTGAAGCGGGGAATCCTCTGGTCGGTCGGTGATGCGCGATTGGCGAGTTATCAGAAATTTATCGAAGAGCGGACACCGCTGACCTACGAAAAAGTCGACAATATTCCAAACTACGAAAAGCGTCCCGAGCCACTTCCAAAACAGATTCCGCTTTCGCCGGAGAACTCGATGAAATACACCCAAACGCTGGCGGGTTTTGATCTGAACTTGTTCGCAGCGGAACCCCAAATCGTGAATCCAATTTTCATGGCCTGGGATGAACGCGGCCGCCTGTGGGCCGCAGAAACGGTGGATTACCCCAATGATGTGCGCGATGGAACGGGGAATGACACGATCAAAATTCTCGAAGACACGGACGGCGACGGGAAATGCGATTCGGTAAAAGTATTTGCCGAAGGCCTGAATATTCCAACCTCGCTCACGTTTTGGAATGGTGGAATCATCGTGGCACAGGCACCGGATTTTCTGTTTCTGAAAGACACTGATGGTGATGATAAAGCAGATGTCCGTGAAGTAATTATGACCGGATGGGGCGTGAATGACACCCACGCGGGACCTTCGAATTTACGATACGGAATCGACAACTGGATTTACGGATCAGTTGGGTATTCAAGTTTCAACGGCGAAGTCGGCGGCGAGAAAAGGCAGTTCGGCTCGGGAATTTTCCGAATGAAACCCGATGGTTCAGCCCTGGAGTTCCTGCACCAATTCAACAACAACACCTGGGGGCTTGGGCTCAATGCCGCAGGCGATGTGTTCGGATCTACCGCGAATCGCAACCCGGCGTTTTTCGGTGGATTTCCTCAAACAGGATATCCCAAAGGCAAAAAAGGTAGGAGCGCCAAGGCGATCGCGGACCGAATCGAATTTGATCCCATCACGCCAAACATTCGCCAGGTTGATGCGTTTGGGCTATACACAGCAGGTGCTGGTTACGCGCTGGCGACGTCGGATAACTTCCCAGAATCGTGGCGCGATCACATGGCGTTCATTGGCGGTCCGACTGGAAATTTGCTGGGAATTTTTGAAAATGTTAGAGACGAAAAAGGCTCAGGTTATAAAGCGATCAATCGCTCGAATCTGCTGGCAAGCGCGGACGAATGGTTTTCGCCAGTGGCTGCCGAAATCGGGCCGGATGGAAATTTGTGGGTCGCAGATTGGTATAATTTCATCATCCAACACAACCCGACTCCGAGTCCTGAGCGCGGCGGATACAAAGCCGTCACGGGAAAAGGAAACGCTCACGAAAATCCGAATCGCGATAAGCAGCACGGCCGAATTTACCAAGTGAAATGGGAGAGCGCGGCTGAGTCAAAAATCAAGTCGCTCGCAGGTGCTTCAGACAATGAACTGGTCGCGGCGCTGGGGAATGACAATCAGTTTTGGCGACTCACAGCTCAGCGAATGCTTGTTGCTGAGAAAAAAATGAGTGTCGTTCCACAGCTGAAAAAGCTCGTCACTGAAAAGATCGGCTATCACGGAGCTCATGCACTGTGGACACTTGACGGTCTCGGTGAATTGGATCGTGAAACACATCAGTTGGCGCTTTTGAAGTTAAACGACCCACTGTTGAAACGGAACGCGATCCGCGCCATCCCGAATACCGACGAAGGCATGCAGCTGTTTTTTGATACAGCAGTTGTCCAGGCAAAAGATCCGCAGGTTCGGCTCGCTGCCTTTTCAAAATTGGCTCATTTCCCAAATCGGGAACGCGTCGAACTGGCTGCCGGGGAACTGATGAAGCGCCCCGAAAATATCGAAGACGAATGGCTCGGTGTAGCGCTTCGAGCCTCGGGCGCAGGCATTGTGAAGCGCAGTGAAGGAAAAATCACCGGACCAAATCTGTTGCCTAATCCGTCATTCGAAAACGTGACCGATGGCGTTCCAAATCAGTGGACCGTGCGAACCTACAGTGGCAAAGCCGAGCACGGTATCGATTCCAAAAACGCACGGACTGGCACAAACAGTATTTGGATCAGTTCAGAAAAAGGGACCGATTCCAGTTTGTTCGCGAAGGTAAAAGTAAAGCCGAATACGGATTACAAAATGGTTGGCTGGGTCAAAACAGCGCGCGTTCTCGGTGCCCGCGGCGCGCAGATGAACGCCCATGAAATTCAGAATCAGCCTCGCGGTTCGCGAACGAATGCGTTCAATCGCGACAATCCAAAATGGCAGAAAATAGAGACCATTTTCAGCTCGATGGATCGGAATGAACTGACCATCAATTGCCTCTTCGGCGGCTGGGGACAATCGACCGGCAAAGCCTGTTGGGATGACGTTTCCCTTCACGAAGTGGAATACGAAATCATCGCTGATGACACACCCGAACTCACCTCAGGCGATGTAAAGCGGGGCGAACAGATTTTTAACACCCATCAAATCGCGGCCTGCAACCGCTGCCATGTGGTTGGCGGAAAAGGCGGGCCGATCGGTCCTCCGCTCGATGGAATCGCTTCGCGGAAAGAAAAGGATTACCTCATGGAAAGCCTCATCAATCCACAAGTGGTCATGGCCGAAGGTTGGGCCGCAGAGGTTTCACCAATGCCGCCGATGGGAGTGCTCCTGAAAGAACAGGAGCTGGCTGACATCATGGCCTATTTGATGACGCTAAAGGAAAAGCACTAATCTTCCCGCTCACGCTCCGGCATGATCGCACAGGCACCTTTGCAGCCAAAGATCTTGCTGAAAAAGAGCCGGTTTTTGCTGATGAACATGTAGATTTTCTCGGCAATCCAAATCACGCCGGGGAACCAGAGAAACAACGCCACAGGAACCAGCAGCGGCATCCGCATTCCCAAAAAACGAAAGGCGCGAGCCCCGCGATGAATATCTCCTTCGGGTGTCACGCAGTGAATCGCTTCGAGCAGATCGTGACGGGTAAGCTTGGGAGCGATCTCAGCTGATTTCGGATCAGCGATCGCCAAAAAGCGGACTTTGTTCAGCCAATCAAGCCACGTCAGCGATTTCATCTGAAACGTGCAGAGGGGGCAGTCGGAGTCGTAAAGGACAGTGTGCATTGGGAAAGGAAGGAGTCAGGAGTTGGGATTCAGGAATCAGGGCCGAGGCTTTTCGATTATTTGTCCTCACGATCTTTCAGCCATTGCCGAAAATCGAATGATGTCGAACCGCCGGTCTCTGGATCGTCGGATTCATCGACGATGAGGTCCCAGCGATCATTACAACCCCGACAACGGTACACGACGCTATCCCCAATCTGCCACCCTTCTTCGGGCGGATATGAGATGAGATGCGCACTTTGACCGCAATCTACGCAAGTGATGGTTTCGGGGACGTTCATTTTGGAGTAGTTTACCCAAGTTTTTTCAAACAAACTCCATGTCAGCCACAGAATCCAGTTCCAATAGAACCGCCTCGATTGAAAGAGACACCGCAGAAACCAAGGTCCGTCTCTACCTCAATCTCGATGGCACCGGCCAATCTACGATCAATACCGGCGTGCCGTTTTTTGATCACATGCTGACGCTTTTTTCGAAACACAGCAAAATCGACCTGGATGTAACGGTTGATGGCGACATCGAAGTGGATTTTCACCACACGGTGGAAGACACAGGAATCGTTCTTGGCCAGGCAATTAAACAAGCTCTCGGCGAAAAGCGGGGCATCAACCGCTATGGCGTGGCCTATTTGCCAATGGATGAGACGCTGGCGCGGGTCGTCGTTGATTTCAGCGGTCGCCCGTTTCTCGAATATCGCGGCCCGGAAAGCATCGCCAACATCGGCGGGGCATTCAATTTCACGCTCGTCGAAGAGTTCATGCGCGCCGTTGCGTTCAACGCGCTGATCAATTTGCACATCGAAATCCTTTATGGTCGCGACGGTCACCACATGGCAGAGGCGGTTTTTAAAGGCCTCGCGCGTTCGGTGGACTCCGCGATTCAGATCGATTCGCGAATCGCAGACGTGATTCCCAGCACCAAAGACGTTCTCTAAGAAATAATCATGAGTTCGACATCAAAAATCGGCGTCGTCGACTACGGCGGCGGCAATCTGAAAAATGTGCTCAACGGGCTGAAATTGCTCGGTCACGAAGGGATTCTCGTCGATGGACCGGAAGATTTGGAATCCATTTCAAAGCTCATCTTTCCCGGCGTCGGCGCATTCGGTGATTGCGCAGCCGTTCTCGACGAAAAGAATCTTCGCGACGGCCTTCTCGCATGGCTGGAAGCTGGAAAACCGTTTTTCGGAATCTGCCTCGGCTATCAGGTTTTATTTGAATCCAGCGAGGAAGTTCCCGGCGTCAAAGGTCTCGGCTTCTTGAAAGGAACCGTGAAAAAATTCCCAATGGACGCCGGTCTAAAAGTCCCGCACATGGGTTGGAATACGGTTTCGATCAAAAATCGCGAGTTGCCAATTTGGGATGGATTGGCGGAAGAAGACCCCCACCTTTATTTTGTACACTCGTTTTTCCCCGATCCCGAAGACAAATCGGTGATCGGTTCAACCACAAACTACGGCGTCGAATTCGCATCCAGCGTTCAGGTTGGCGATTCCATTTTCGCCTGCCAGTTCCACCCGGAACGGAGTCAAGACGTGGGATTGCGTTTGATCAAAAACTTCCTCGAAGCCTAATCGAATTTTTGATCAGATAGGGTTGGTTCGATGAATCAACTCTGTTACATCGTAAGAATCAGACCTTCTTTTTCAGAAGGTCTGTGATGCGGCGATAGGCCGAAACCGTATCGAGTGACTTGGAGTCGTTGCGGTTTTGATTCAAGATTGCGCTTAACTCAGCCTCTTCCTGTGGCTTGATCGTTTGATTTTTCCCACCTTTCCAAATCTCTGCGCAGCGCGTCAGCAGATCCTTCGACGGAATACTGCGCCGCAAGAGCTGAACCAATCCCGAGCTGGTCTCTTCACCGGAGACAGTTCCGCCACTGCCGATGATTCCTCCATCGATCGCTTCGCTTCCCGGGGCAAGTGACGTCGCAGATCGCCACGCCCACATAAAAACCAAAACGAACAAACCGATGAAAAGTCCGTGGAGCCGATACCGTTTCACCAATTTCATCGAACCGGTTCTCACTGTGGTTCCATGCAATGTTTCATCGAAAACGATCTTACTTTTGTCACCAACCAACCAGAGCAGGAATTCGGCTGACGCTCCATTGTGAAGACTCTCGTTCGAAGCAAAAAAACTGTCTGTCGTTAAAACAACGGTTCCTTTGCCGAGTTTCCTTTCCACAACCACGGGCTTTTTGTCGACGATGGCAATCACCTTCCAATCGGCTTTTGCAGAGGCGTCGATCTCAAAACGAAATTGGCTATGCCAGTTTGGTATGAGGGTCGGAGTTCCCATTTTGGCGGCATTTGCGGGAACTCGCGGCTCCCACCCGCCATCTGGATGTTTATAATCGGAGACATAGGCGAAATCGATATCCCACTGATTAAACAAAGAGCTTCCGAATTTTTCTTCTGCCTCTTTTTCCAGCTCTTCTTCGTCGTATTCAAAAAACTCGTCGATCGAATCTTTGATCGGGTCCTTTTTATCTTTCTTTTCGTCGTCCGGTTCCTTTTCAGCCTTCAACTTTGAATCGCCATCGTTCTCCGCGCCCTTCTTTTTCTTATCCTCAGACTTTTTACCATCCTTCCCTTTCTTCTCTTTCTTCTTCGCAGCCTCGCGCTCCACTTGCTCCTTATTTCGTTTCTGAATAATTTCGCGACGCTTCTCGAACCAATCTTTTTCTTCGCTGCTTTTCTGAGGCGTGTAGTCCGCGTTTACGATCTCGGGATCGATCGTGATAACAAGCCGGGCCCCCTTTTCTTTAACCGCCTTGATCACTGGGGAATCAGCTTTCGCCCGCATGTCATCGACACTTTGGCGAGGTAACCCCAGAAGCACGAGCGCGGTATCTTCATCAAGAGTTTTGATCCGCGTAAGCACCTCAAAATTTCGCGACGCGGAAATCGAATCAAGCCGATCAAACGAATCAAAAATAGCCTGTGCGCCCAGTGGATCTGTTCGCTGCGTTGAGTAATGCGGATAGATCGTTCCGGAAGAGAAACGTTTATCCATGACGCTTGAAAATACGAATGCCAACAACAGCACAAGCGCAGTAAATCCAATGACCGGGATGATTTTGGAGAATTTCATCTCGCTGGAGTCGCTTCAGCTTGTTGCAATTCGTGAACGGATTTTTGAGCCGCAATCCGTTCGTAATTTGAGGTGAAATGCTCCACTGCGTCATCACCGATGTTGTGCAGCCCATACCACACACGCTCGAAAAGCCCTACATTTTCTCCAAACGCACTCTGCAATTCGGGAAGGCTCCGCGCCTTTAATCGAAGCTCCTGAGAGTAGTCGTAGTTGGATTTGAATTTTTTGATGTGGAGCATCCCCCGCTCACCGAGGTGCGCCAGGCTGGCAAGAAAGAGCGCCCGGATCGCAAGACGCGTTTCACCGGCAGCAATTTTTTCGCGCGCCAATTTCATCCATTCATCTTCGTGAAGCTGCGTTGCTACAATGTTTTCACTTTCGAGGTCAATCTCTCCGGAAACAGAAATCTCTTCGATTTCAACCGGATCCGATTCGCGATAGCGCTGAATCAAGATGTAGACCAGCCAGATCACGAGCCCTACCAGAACCGCGATCAAAATCACATTGAAACTGCTGCCAATGAACAAGCCCATCTCGGATTCGCCGTTTCTATTTCGCGATGACTTGGAGCCGTCTTGATTGAACAAACGATCCATAATTTGTTCGAATTTTTCATTCATCGATTCGGAAGTGTTTCGAATCGACGCGGCAAAATCATCGAGCCATTTATCAAATCCCGTTTTCTCAGACGCTTCATCGTCTCCCATTGCCAACCGCTCAAATCGCCACTGATATTTCTTTTCCGCCATCGTATCGCGAATTGAATCCTCAAGCTGACTGACATTCGCACTACCTTTTGATTCACCATTTTCCTGAGCAACGGACTGAACCGAACCGCCAAGCAGCAACACACACGCGATCATTGCTGCGGCCTGAGTCGATTTCCCTGGAGTAAATTGAGCAAGCTGGCTCAGCAAATCGGCTCCTGTTTTCCGCGAGTCCGCATAAAAACACCGCAGAACAAAAATGGCTTTCATCATCGGAGCAATAACCAAAAACACGATCACAAACGAGCCGAACAAAAACGTCGTGTTCAAAAATGCCGCCATCGGATTGAGAGAAAACACCGTTTCGATATCGAAGAACGATTTTGCAAAAAACGTCAGGGCACCAAACGCAGCAACCAGATTCAACCACGTGAAAAGCGCAATGAACTTCATGATCGCGAGGATTCCAATACATTGCCCTAAGTCCCGACAGGCAAGTTTCAGGGCATGCACGAATAGTTCCCGGAGCGGGCGGTCTTCGTAATCCTTGGAAAACCCGAGGGCACTGACATTCTGAAAAAACGCGTAAGTCCACGGAAGCGGGAGAATCAGGACCAGCGATACAGCAAGCACCGGCAAGGCGAAAACCTGCAGCATCATTTGTGCTGCAAAATAACGCACTTTTTTCCATCCCGAAAATACCACCAATTGGCCTGGATTGACAGTCGCCACCAGTCGTCGGCAAAAGATGGCGTGCCACGCTTTCATCCAAAAATATGCACCGACCATTCCCAGCGAGGCCAACGTCGAATCACGTTCCGCGTAGCTGCTGCTTCCCATATCTGCCCAGAAATAAAAAACTGCCGCGACAAAAGGAACCGTTCCCAAAAAGTAGGCCCAGTGCGTTCGCGCCGATGCAGTGCGCAATAGATGAAACGCCTCCTCGATCAATTGCAGCGAATCCCGCCCTTCGCGTTTGCGAAAGCGACCTCGGCGGCTTGATTTTCGGGTTCCTTTACTCATTAAGTGGCGTCGGCAAATTTAACGATGCCACGGGGAAAATGTAAAGGACGAGACGCAAAAAGGCGCTCGAGATACCAACCGAGGCGGCACATCTCCCACGCGTCCGGGAACCCACCCACGAAATCGCGGTTCCTCGGCACGGTTGGCTTCGCCGGCAACGAACATCGACAGGTCGTTGACCCCGACATACCATGAAATCAGCGATTTCGCGCCAGACGCGCGCCCAACCATGCCATTGGAAGGTAGGCGAAAACGAGGTCGACGATTGCGAACCAGATCGGCCCGCCAAACATCGCCACGGCCGCGATGCCTCCGATCAGAAAAAGCACGCCAATCGCCATCGCTAATTTACCGTTGTGACTCGCCGCAATCTTCGCGGCAAGAAATGCCCCGGCCAACGTCCCCAGCGCATGCGCCAGAAACGGAGTCAAAAAATGAATTGGCGTGAATTGTTTTATGCTCTCCCGAAATCCTTCGGTCGTCGAAACATCAGCGCCTTCAGGAAGCGGAATCACAGCGTGCCCGGCACTGACAAGTACAAGATTTACCGCACTCCCCACAAAAATACCGACGATAACTGCGAGAACATTTTTCAGAATCGGTTTCATAGCATCAAGAGTTTTACCACTCCCGCTCACCAATCACCCAGTCAAAGCGAATCGACCCTGTTGGTTCATCGAAACGCATTTTCGTTCAAACCCTGTTGATTCGTTGATCAAACAGGGTTGATTCGTAATCATGCGTCTTGCCACAGTCATCGCCAGTTATAACCACGCCAAATACATCGTTCCGGCGATCGAATCGGTGTTGAACCAGACTCGGAAGACGGATCGTTTTTTAGTGATCGACGATGGCTCAAAAGACGATTCGGTTGAGATCATCCGACAATTCGAAGATCGCGGCGTTGAGCTGGTAGTGCAGGAAAATGCAGGTGCCCACACCACGTGGAATCGCTGTATCGAAGAGGTGGCCAAAGATTGCGATTTGGTTTCGATTCTCAACTCAGACGACATTTACGAGCCGACCCGGTATGAAAAATGCCTTCCCCAATTTGAGCAGCCCAATGCGAAAGCCGTGGTTTCGACCGGATTGCACATGATCGATGCAGAAGGCGGCGTTCTTCCAGCCGGGGAATCGCGTGCGAAGTGGCTGCGAGCAGTCTGGGCAATGGGCCGCGAAAGCGACGCGACGATTTGGGAATGGATAGCGATGGCGAATTTCGTGGTGACCAGCTCGAACATCATTTCGCGGACGGATTACGCGGTGGCGAATCCGTTTCAGCCGTATCGCTTCAATCACGATTACTTTTTCCTGAGCGGCGCGGCGTTGCGCGATGAGATCCACCTGATCAAAGAAGATTTGCTGGAATACCGGGTTCACCCCCAAAACAACATCAATACCAACCCGGCCCCGTTGTTGAAAGAGATGCTACGGATGCATTTTGATATGTATCATCATTTTGCCGATGAATTCACAGCCAACAAGGCGACGCGGAATCGTTTTTACGAATACATGCGTGCGATCGAAAACAGCGTATCGAGTTTTCACTCGGGGCTTTTTCAGCTTCTACTCGCCCAGCTTGCGGCTAAGAAAGCCACGCCTGAGGAGATTGAGGCCATGGTAGACGGTTTGGATGAAGAAACCCTCACCGAGCTCCATGATTACCCGAACAAGGCGCTGGTGAACACTTGGGACGAGAAATCAGCTCCGCAGGCAGCGGTGAACCTCGCCGGAAAATACGAATCCGTTCGCGACGAAAATCGCAAACTGAAAGTCGAACGCGATGCGTGGAAGCAATTAGCCAAAACCCGCAACGAGCTGATGAAATCAAAAGGCTTTGCCTTATCGCGATTGCTGGGCGGCAAGAAACGTGAAGTTTCCGATGCTGGGAAAACGGCGGTGGAGAAATTGGCAAATTTGCGGGGAGATTCCTGAATTTACGTTGAAGAAATTTCTTTAAGCACGTCGTCCAAATCCAGATCCACCCGAGAAGGAAGTTGATCCGTTTTTCTCCGGTAAGCTGAATATTCAAGGTGGGCTTTTTCTTTGGCTTGTTGAGCCGAAATATTGCCGCCGTGTGTCAAAACTTCGTGATCTCCCAGTTTCAGAAAATCATCCAGTTTGCGGGACCAATCCGCCATTTTCATGGGACGACGATTCAGCGCCTGCAGCTCGCCAAATTCGAGATAGGCCACTACAATCCGATTGAGAAGATTGAGTTCCTCTTCATTTACGTAGTTTTTAGCGACTTCCACTTCAGCTTTCGTCGGCTCCGCTCCCTGAAAATTGGTGAGCCCGAGATGAGGCTGATCTGAATCCACCCGTTGATGAACCAGTTCGGCAGCAGTGTTGCCATGCGCCGCCCAGTGCATCTTATTTTGAACCATCTTGAAAAACTTCCGCGCGGTTTCCGCTTTCCCATCATAAACGATACTGGTGGAAAAAATGTCGCAGATTTTCCGCCAGAACACTTTTTCCGAGGTTCCGATATCACGGATGCGAGCGAGCAATTGCTCAAAAAGCAAACTGGATTCAGGTTGCTTCATCCGCTCATCGTCGAGCGCAACGCCTTTGATAACGTATTCCTTTAGCTGAGTGGTTGCCCAATTTCGGAATTGAGCCCCTTGAGCGGAGCGGACCCGATAACCGACTGCAAAAATGGCTTCGAGATTGTAAAAATCCACCTGATAGGTTTTTCCGTCGTCGGCAGTTGTTGCATGATTTGCAACAACTGAACTCCGGCTCAATTCCCCATCATCGAAGATGTTTTTCAAATGCTTGGATATGACTGATTTATCCCGGGTGAAAAGCTCCGCGATTTGATTCAGCGAAAGCCAGAGCGTCTTGTCCTGAAAGCGGCACTCCAGACGAGTGCGGCCATCGTCGGTCCGATAAAGGATGAGTTCATTCTGATCCGGCATGCGAAAAACATATGTTCAAAATACTACCAGCCAACTTGTCGTTGAAAAATCCCGAATGAACGAAATGCAGAAAGATGAACTGTCTAAGTAGCTGAATAAAAATTCGAGATTCTGTGGAATCAGCGCGACTCCATTTTTGACCTTTGATGACAGAAATTGTCACAAGCTTTGAAACACTGAACTAATTTTTTGAAAGATATGGCGACCCGTACGGGACTTGAACCCGTGTTGCCGCCGTGAAAGGGCGGAGTCCTAGACCGCTAGACGAACGGGTCGCATCACAAAAAATTGATGAGATGGCTTAAAGCCGTCTGCGGAGCGCTGATTATTCCCCCATTTTTTCGGGATTCAAGAGAAAATAATGAAGAAATTTCCACTGGCGGATTTTCGGGTAGTCGCCACAGTGCCGAATGCCCATTTTAATCGACGTGTTTTACTTGATTCTCGGACTCATAGTTCTGTACTTCGGAGCGGAGTGGCTCGTTGGTGGAGCCGGTAAAATCGCCGTCAAATATGGAATCTCGCCACTGGTGGTTGGCCTGACAATCGTGGCGTTTGGAACCAGTGCGCCGGAACTGTTCGTCAGCATTGGTTTCAATATGGGAACGCCATCACTGCCGGATATGTCGATCGGCAACGTGGTCGGCTCAAACATTTGTAATATCGGACTCGTTCTAGGCCTCAGCGCATTTATTTGTGTTCTTCATGTGCGGCGAGAGTTGATCGTCCGCGACATGCCGATCCTCGCGCTTTCTTCGCTGGTGTTGATGGCGATGCTCCTGATCGGGTCAGGGGTTGGCCGAATTGAGGGGATCTTACTTTTTACTGCGGTGGTCGTTTATACGTTTATTCAGCTGAAGATCGCGCGAAAAATAAAAAATCCGGAGATGGTCGAGGAATTGGAAGCGGAGTTCAATCTCAGCGAAGGCAAAATGGAGCCGGTTTTGAAATTGGCTGGAATGGTGTTTATCGGGTTGGTGCTGCTTTACCTTGGCGCTCGAGCCCTCGAAGAAGGAGGCGTTGGACTGGCAAAATTATTTGGTGTCCCTGAAGCGGTCATTTCTCTAACATTGATCGCTTTCAGCACCTCGGTTCCCGAACTCGCTGCTTCTGCGGTCGCTGCGATGAAAAAAGAGGGCGACATCATCATTGGAAATATCATCGGGTCCTGCATTTTTAATATTCTGTGCGTGGTCGGGGCGACGGCGGCGATCAAGCCGATGGGGGTGACTCAAATCAAACTCTCCGACCTACTCGTGATGGTCGTGATGACGTTGGTTCTCTTTCCAATTATGCTGACGAGAAAGCGAATCAGCCGCTTCGAGGGCGCGCTACTGCTCCTAGGCTATGCGGGATACATCACTTTCCTCTGGTTTGATCGTGTTGCTACTACCTGATCTCGATCGGAATAGACTGACTTCGTATGAATTTCTCAATCCGCAGTGGGATCGCTGCATTTATCGTCCTCGCGACTCCCTTTTTGGCGACAGCCGAAACGAAAAATGCCATCGTGTTTCTCGTCGACGACATGGGGTGGACTGACGTTGGCGCGTTCGGGAGTGATTTTTACGAAACACCACACATCGACGCGCTTGCCGCAGCTGGAACGAAGTTCACCAATGCCTACGCTGCCTGTACGGTTTGTTCACCCACGCGAGCAGCATTGCTGACAGGCCAATATCCGGCGCGACTTCGTGTGACCGATTTCATTCCGGGACATCCTTTCGTAAACACCCCGCTGACAATTCCCGACTGGACTCAAGTTTTGGAACACCGCCAAGTGACGATTGCGGAAATTCTTAAAGAAAAGGGCTTCAAAACCGCGCATTTGGGAAAGTGGCATCTCACTCATCGCGATCGAAGCGGTCCCGGTGGGTCGGATAATCCAGACCCCACTTTTTATCCAGAAAGTCAGGGATTCGATTTTAACATTGGCGGAAATGAGCATGGCGCACCTCCCAGCTATTTCTGGCCGTATGGAAAAGGGAAAACGGTCGAAATTAAAAAGAAAAACACGATCTACGCCACGTTGCCCAAAAGCGGCAAAGACGGTGAATATCTGACGGATCGGCTCGCTTCGGAAGCGGTGGGTCTGATTGATGGATTTGCTGAATCAAAATCGCCATTTTTCATGTATTTCTCGTTCTATAATGTCCACACGCCGTTGCAGGGCCGACCGGATTTGGTGGAGAAATACGAGAAGAAGCTCAAATCCAGTCCCAAACCGCTTCACGGAAATGTAAAATACGCGGCGATGGTGGAAAGCGTGGATGAGGCAATCGGGCGCGTTATGGCAAAGCTGCAGGAATCGGGTCTGACCGAAGAAACGCTGATTATTTTCACCTCCGATAACGGTGGGCTTGATCCTGTCGCGACTGACAACGCTCCGCTCCGTCAGGGCAAAGGCGGAATTTACGAAGGCGGGGTGCGCATCCCGACGATTATCAATTGGCCGGGCGTCACCAAAGCGGGAACAGAGAGCAGCGAACCAATCATCACGATGGATTTTTTGCCGACTATTCTGGAAACTCTTGGTCAGGAAATTCCGAATGAAATCAAATCCACGGTTGATGGGGTTTCGCTGACACCCATTCTAAAAGATCCCGCAGACAGCCTGGATCGCGACGCGATTTTCTGGCATTACCCGCACTATCATTCGATGGGAGCCCAACCCTACAGCTCGGTCCGAATGGGCGATTGGAAACTGATCGAGCTTCATGACGGCAGTCCGCTGGAACTCTACAATTTGGTCAAAGATATTCACGAAGATCACAACCTCGCGAAGAAAAATCCTGAGAAAACCACCGAGCTTCACAAACGGCTTTCAGAATGGAAACAATCAGTCGATGCGCAGATGCCAACAACGAACGCCGCGTTCAACGCTACTAAGAAAACCGGGGTTCAGCGAAAAGGCAACGCTGTCAAAGCCGCTGCTGCCTTGAGAAAATAATTCCCATTATTGATCCCCATGAGCAATTCGCTTCGCTTCCTGATTTATTTCATTTTCCCGCTTTCGGTTCCCTTGACCGGATTCGCGGATGAAAGCGAGGTCGTGGAAGATGCGATTTTCGTTCTCGAACAGAATTGCATCGTTTGCCACAACGCGGAAGATGCCAAAGGTGAAATCACGCTCGATCGGGATCCGTTGGGGCTGGATGATCCATCGCTTATTTTGGAGGCAATCGAAGGCTCTGACCCTAAAATGCCTAAAGATACCGATCCGCTGCTCGATGAGGAAATCGCAGCCCTCAAGAAATGGATCGCTGCAGGTGCAAAGATTCCCAAAGGCCGGATTTTAAAAAAACCGGACGACGAATAAATCAAACGATCCGACAGGGTTGATTCGCCGAACCGACCCTACCAAATCGAGTCAGGGCAACTGTGTTGAGAATCCCCTAAGAAGTCAGCGCGAAATGGTGGGGTTCATACAGGCCTGCGCCGGTCTCTGATTACGGTTTGATCGAAATTCGAAAAATTTGCTCGTGCGTCTCAATTTTAAAATTTGTTGCATATTTTTTTATAAATTCCATAATGAATAAATTTTATAGGGCTGATTGCACTTAAACTTACTTTAATAGATGATTTTTTTATCATCGTTACTGATCTTTGGTCGATAGTTACTCAAATCATCCCGATTTTTCCTTTTACGTAGATTTCCCCCTTCTCCTTTCTGTTAGATCATGGCCGATGCCGCTTTGAAAGAGTTCGATCAGTTCCGCTTCGTTCGCGAAGACAACGGATCACTCGCATCGCTACCCTCCAACAATCCCGATGAGCAAATGCTCATGGTTCTGGATTGTGAGCGATTTCGATTGGCTCGACTCCATATTTTTGCCGGACGCTCACACGAGCCGGATCGTGCAGAGTGGTTCAAGCATTAGATGGCTGCGATTTCAAAAATGCAGCACCCGTGTTTGAGCAAACTCATTTCCTACGGGCAGGATGAGAATGAGCTCTTTTTCGCCGACCAGATGGTGAAAGGCGAATCAATTGGCTCCTATCTGAAGCGAAACGGAGCGGTTCCGGCGGCGACTTCTGCGCGTTTGACTCTGGATCTGATTTCAGTAATGACGGGCCAACGGGCACTTCCAAGAACGCTGGAGAATTTCATTCCGGCGAATCTCTTCCTGACAATTGGAACTGAAAATGGCGGAATCCGCCTGATGTTTTGTGACTTCTCGAATTGGGACAAACCCTGCGTCCTCATGGAAGCAGAGCTAACGGCTCGAGTGGCCCATTTTACAAAAGTCCTTCTAACGGGAGATCCTGAAGGAAAAAAGACTTTCCAGAGAACGTTTCGGCTGAATTTCGGGGACTGTTGGAGAAGAATTTAAATCCACAGTCAGCTTCATCCCTGACTAATTTCGCGGCGGCTCTGACTGAATTCGCCACTGATGTTTCCGGCGATCAAATTGTGCGCCCGCGATCCCACCTGCGTCATTGGCTGATGCGTGGGGCGGAAACCCTGGAGCTTGGTTCGGAATTTAAGGAAGCCATCCCGGCGATGAAAAACCGGTTTGCTCCGGAACTTGCTTATGCGTTTGATGCCACCTTGCAGGGGCCGATTGGTTTTGCACCCGTCCGCTTTCAAATTTTCCCCGGTCATGAATCAATCCCGTACGGGATGGTTTGAGCAGCACCGCGCAGCCATGCGTCGCCCCGGTCGCGGCTTTCCAAATCAGCTCGCAGTGCAATCGCTCGAACCTCGAGGCCGCACCCTCCTGATTGGTGAGGAACGAATTCAAGGGCTCAACTTACATTCGATTGTTCACCAACTGGGCCCCCTGCCCTCGCGCGATGCATTCGAAATGGGTTCCAAATTGACGGCAGCAGTCGATGCGATTGAAAGATCGACCAGCTCCTGCCCGATTTGGTGGCTTCCGCCCGAAAATATTTATGCCGTTACCGGCAGTGAAGACAGCGCCAGCTTGAAAGAAGCGCTTGATCGATTTGGGTCTACCGCGTGGCAGCGCCTGCCGATGCGCCTGCGACTTCACCAAACCGCCGCGTCACTTCTCGACGGCGTTCAACTGCCGAAGAATCTTCTCAAACTCATCGAAACCGGCGGAAAATCGAATGACAACGCTCGTCGCGCGGCCGTTTTGGCACCCGTCATGTGGTTTGCCCTGACCGGGAAAAAAAATCGCTTGGGGACGTCCTATTTCCGCCGAAGAAGAAAACGTTCATGCTGAAGTAGCTGCCGTTTTCGAAAACACCCGCAGCCAACTTCGCGAAGCACCGGAAAACCTCCACCTGAATTTCTTAGAACAACTGAAAGGTGCGTTCGATCGAATCAAAGCAGCTCCTCGAGTTGGCAAAGCCATGCCGGTTTCCGGAGCCGAAGGCGTTTCTGCCGTTCTTCCGCCGGTCATTGGTGCACCAGCAGATCTGGATCAAAGTCAGCAGCAGACATTTATCGAGGCGCCGGCCACTGAATCAAATGATGAATCCGTTCTCGGAGCAGAGCCAGAACAGCTTGGGGAAATCGTGGATGATTCGCTATGGGGAGAAGGCGGCCCGCCGGTTGAAGAAAAAACCGACGCCATCGTCGACGATTCGCTGATCACACCTGAGGTAGAGGACGATGCCGGGGTTACTGATCGCGGGTCATGGTTCAAGCGCACCTTTGCCGTGCAGAAAGGCGCGGCGGCCCTGGCCGCGACGACAGAAAAAGAAATCGCTACCGAAGAAGTCATCGAAAAAGAGGAAGAGACCGTAAGCGAACCTATTGAAAGCATCGGCGCATATTCAGAGCCAGAGCCAGAGCCTGAGCCTGAACCCGAGCCAAGTCGTGGGCTCGGATCACTTCCGTTTGGTGAAACGCCAGATTCAGTATCTGCTTCAAACAACATTTTCACGAACCCACCCCCCGAAACCGCGCCTACTCCGAAATTAGAATCGCTGTCTGGATTCGGCGAGCGGATCATCGCGCAAGCTGGGGCGACGACGAAATGGCGGCAGCTACCCGACGAAAAAGCCCAATTCCTTGGATTAAAGTGGCGCTTTTTGCCGTGATCACTGCGGCCGTTGTTGGTGGTGCCGCTCATTTTGTAAACCAGTTGTTGAACTGGTTTGACCGTCAATCATTTACCGAACGGCTTCCCGCGACAGATTACGAACCGAAGTTCTTTGCGACAGATCCCCTTGGCGAAGCACCCGCTGAAACCAAGCCCGGAGACCCGACTGACACCGATGAAATTGACGTCACCGAAGGCATCGAAAAACCCAACGTTGCTATTCAAAAAGGAGACGAGGCTCGCGAAAATGGCGATTACACCGATGCCGTGAACCTGTATCTTCACGCCCTCAAGCTCGATCCCAATTCGTCCGAGCCGAAAACACAGCTTTGGAAGACGCTTGAGATTTGGAACGAAACCGACGCCCCCGTTGGCCGGATCAATGCCGGAAGATTAGAGAAAGCCGCCCAATATGCAACGCAAGCCGCCTGGCTGCTTTCCGAATATTACCTGCATCGCGATCGTGCACTCGGACTTCACTGGTTAAAAAAATCAGCTGATTCCGGTCATCCCGCTGATATGCGCAAGCTCGGTATCATTTTGACTCCGGGGAAATTTGCATCGGCCGACCACTCCGGCGGTATGAATTGGCTGAAGCGCGCCGCTGATAAAGGCGACGCTGAATCACAATTCCTATACGGCGAATGCCTGATCTTCGGTGAATTTGTCGAGAAAGCTCCTCATCAAGGAACTGATTATCTCAAACTGGCCGCCGATCAGGGATACGCGGATACCAAAGAACTGCTCGGCGTCTGCATGGTCGAAGGGATCGGCATCAACCCGAGTCAGAAAGCCGGATTTCAGCAGTTCGTCGAATCCGCCGAGATCGGAACCATCACCGCCAATCTTCAAATCGGCTTGTGTCATCTTCATGGCGATGGAACTCCCCGCGACCAAACCACCGCAGTTGCTGCTTTCAAAAAAGGGGCCGAACTCGGCGATCCTAAAGCAATGTATGCCTATACGTTGTGCCTCGACTCCGGTGTTAGCGGGCGCATTTCGTCAGACGACGCCAGCGAATGGATGAAAAAAGCCGCCGATCTGGGGCACCCCGGCGCAAAGGCCTGCCATACTCCAGCCGCGGCGGCTGATCAAAAAGAAGACGGATCGAAGTAGGATTACTTCAATTCAGCCAACTTTGCTTTAATCGCATCGAAGTTCGGCAAATCACCGGGGCTATCGCTGCTTTCGGAATACTGAATGACCCCTGCGCTATCGACGATGAAAGCCGAACGCTTTGGCACACCGCCCATGGTCAGATTTTTCTCAGGGAGAAAAGAATCGTAAGCTACGTCGTATGCCTTGGCGACACCGTGCTCGTAATCGCTCAGCAATTTCAAGCTGATGCCCTCTTTCTCCGCCCAGTTTGCTTGCGCAAAAGGATTGTCACCGCTGATGCCGAGCACCTTAGCATTGAGACCTTCGTACTCCGCAAGCTCACTCGTCACCGAGCAAAATTCCGTTGTGCAAACGCCGGTGAAAGCCATTGGGACAAACAACAGCAGCACGCTGCCGTCGCCGAGCTGATCGCTCAACTTTACGAGTTCAGGACCGTCCGCGCCGAGCGAGGTCATTTCAAAATCGGGTGCTTTTTCGCCTACTGAAAGTGCCATGATATATAATTCGTTGGTTTGATTAAACGTTCTAAGACGCTGGACTATAAAAGGACGTTGCCACCCGTCAACGGAATTGGTTTTTCAATCCATCGAACGCGGCAGCGGCGAACCTTGCCGATCCAGATCGATTTTTACGCTGGCACGAAACTCACGCGGCGTTTCGCCTTTGATCTCGCGAAAGCGACGATTAAAATTTGAGAGATTGTTGAACCCGGAATCCAGCGCGATTTCCGAAATCGAGTGATTCGTTTCCAGTAACATGCGGCAGGATTCACCCACGCGCAGCTCGTTCAGATACTGAATCAGCGTTCGACCCGTGTTCGCTTTAAAAAACCGGCAAAACGACTTCGGCGTCATTTTTGCAACCGCCGCGACGTCATCCAGCCGAACGGCATCGTGTTTGTGTTCGCGAAGATATTCCAGCAGCGCCCCGATTCGCGAAATGTCCTCGTCCCTCAGCGATGGCGAATACGCCGGACTTGCGAGAGGCGATTTTTCATCCGAAACCGCAAACAAATTTAGAATTCGCAGCAGCTGCACAAAACGTTCCAACGGCGATTGACCCTGCATCTCCAACATCAGTTCCGAGCCACGAGCTGCCGTCTCGCCATGAAATTGAAACCCAAACTTCGCTGATTCGAGAAATTGCCGAATCGGCTGGAGCTCCACCTTTCCCAACAAATCTTCCCCGATCGATTTTTCCGAAAATTGAATCACCGCCAGCGACGGCTTTTCCCAATCCTGATCATCCGGCCGGCCTGAATGCAGCGAGTGGGGAATATTTGGCCCGTTCATGAAAAGCGTTCCCCGCTCCATCCGCCCGATGTGATCCCCCGACGTGAATTCCCCCGCATGATCTTTCAGCGACAGCAAAATATCGTATTCCGGGTGGTAATGATAGACCGGCCACAGATCACGATCGATTTTATACACCAGCGCACGCGATTCGCCGGTCGGGATAAATTCGAATTGTGGTTTGGCCATGATGAACGTGTCGACCACTAATCTACCGTGAACCACGCCAACGTCATCTCGCCAGATTGCGGACTTATCAGAGAAAGTCGCCGAACCGATTCAATCGGTTGAATCGTGCGGGTGCATTATTTTTTCACGAATTGAAGAGAATTACAGAATGAACACGAATTCTTCCGCCCGAAAAATTCGTGTTCATTCCGTAAAATTCTTTCAAATTCGTGCCCCGACAAAGAATCCCGCTCACCACCCACCTACTCCGTGTCCTTGCTCTCTTTATAAGCCGCATACCGCGTTTTCTGTTCATCCGTCAGGTTCGCCGGATCAAACCGCTGATCAGGAACGCCATTCACCTTGCTGTGAAGCACGTTCGCCATGTCCTCAGCACAACGCACGATGTGCCCCGCGTTTTCACCCGCAAACAGTTCATCGACCGACGCGAGAAACAGCACCAACCACTGATCAAACTTATCCCGCTCCATATCCGTGAGCGGTCCCAGCTTGGCATGAGCCGTCACCGGATTCCCCTTAAACGTCATCAAGCGAAACATCACCGTGTCCCAGAAATCATACATCTTCGGCAAATGCGTTTCCCAATCCACCTTCGCGATGTCATTAAAAATCGGCCCCAACATCTCATCACTCCGAATCCGCCCACAGAAACAATCCACCAGCCGGATGATGTCATCACGATTGGTCAAGTCGGGAAGCGAGAGCGTTTCAGTCGTCATGATTTAAACCTGTATTTGGATAACACCTTTGATCAGGCGCATTCATTCATAGCCATCCCCCCACTCGCGCCCACAAAATGCTTGCGAAAATATGGGTTCCCCTGCTTTCTCAATTTCACATAGTAACATTGGAGGACTGAACGGATGTGATGTATCTCCAAATTTATAGCTCCGATGTTTACGAGGGTTACAATTTTAGTGAAGCGAATCTCGCGTTGCATTACCCGGAGTTTAAACCGCAAGCGCATCCGATTTTGGCAACTATTTATTTTGTCTCGTTTGTCCTGCCGGGAACGATGGTGATGCTCAATCTGGTGATTGGCGTGCTCGTGAACGGGATGGATGATGCGCGCATTGAGGCCGAAATTGAGTTGATCAAGAAAGCTGAGCAAGCACTCGAGGGGACCTCAGCCACGCTCGATTTACCGAATCAGGTCGCCACGCTTACCAATCAGATTCGCGAATTGAATGCGGCGTTGGCGAGACTTTCGATGACGGTCAGCAAAGAAGCGCCGTTGCCCAAGAAGTGAGTTTTCAGATTCAAAACCGGTTCATGCGGCTTAATACCCGTCACGCATTCGCGTATTACGGGCCGAGAAGCCGATTCTAGAGCGAAAATCGTATTACTGTTTGTCTTTATCCGATTTGTGGAATCACCTGAGAATCGTATCCTGACACTCTGGTTTTTACCCCGTATTTTTTTTCGATGAAGGCACTTCTCACAGCTCTTTCGATTTCACTTCCGATTTTTGGGATCGGTGCGGAATTTTCGCCGGAACAGCTCGACTTTTTCGAAAAGAAAATCCGGCCGGTGCTGGCAGAACGTTGTTACAAATGCCACAGCGCGAAAGCGGAAAAGCTAAAAGCAAAGTTGCAGCTGGATCATCGCGAACACATGCTGAGTGGCGGCGACACGGGGGCTGCGATGGTTCCGGGCGATGTTGAGGCTTCGTTGCTGATCGAAACGATCCGCTATGTCACGACGGATTTGCAGATGCCGCCAAAAGGAAAGTTGGATGATGCGATCGTGGCGGATTTTGAGAAATGGATTTCAGATGGTGCCGCGTGGCCGGAGGAGCCGGTGCCGGTGCGTGAAGGCGGGGCGACAGTGGAAGCCTTTAATCTGAAAAAACGCCGCGCGGAACACTGGTGCTGGCGACCGATCGCGAATCCAGCTCCACCAACGGATTTGAAAGATGCGACGTGGGCGCGCAATGAAATCGATCATTTCATCTTAAAGAAAATTGAAGGGGCCGGTCTAAAACCAGCCCCGGAAACAGATAAGCGAACGTGGCTGCGACGGGTGTCGTTTGATCTGATTGGCCTGCCTCCAACGCGTGATGAGATCGCCGCGTTTCTCGCGGACGGTTCAGCAAAAGCTCACGAAGCGGTGGTGGATCGATTATTGGCGAGCCCGCATTTTGGTGAAAAATGGACGCGGCACTGGATGGACTTGGTTCGCTATGCGGAGAGCTACGGGCACGAGTTTGATTACCCAATCGATTACACTCACGAATATCGTGACTACCTAATTCGGGCGTTCAACGCGGATCTTCCCTACGATGAATTGGTAACGGAACATGTAGCAGGTGATTTGCTGATGGAGCCACGACGGAATCCGAATGAGCAATTTAATGAATCGATTCTGGGAACCGCGTTCTGGTATTTCCATGAAGCAACACACGCGCCGACAGATGTGCGGCAGGATGAAGCGGATCGCATGGCCAATCAAATCGATGTGTTTGGAAAAGCATTTCTCGGACTGACAATTGCCTGTGCCCGATGTCACGATCACAAATTCGACGCGATTTCAACAGCGGATTATTATTCGCTGACGGCGTACTTGGAGAGCAGCACGCGGCAGGAATACCCGATGGACCCCGGTCGCGTGCGCGAAAAAACGGCGACGCAGCTGCTTGATTTGCGAGAGAAAGCAAACGCGGAACTGTCGAATGTTAGGTCAGATTTTGACCCGGGTGATTATCTCGCCGCGGCAGCGGATTTGGTTCGGGCGAAGATGGAGGAACCGAAAACCGGTGATGATCCCTGGGCGGGAATTATGTTCGATGATTTTGAATCGGGAACGTATTCGAGGTGGAAAGTTGAAGGCGATGCTTTCGGGACGGAACCCGCGAAAGGGAAACGCGGCAGTCAGAAATTGACGGGAGATTTTGGGAAGCGCTTCGCGAATTCATATCCAGAAAATGATGGGGCCCGGGGAAAGCTGATCTCGGAGAAATTCACGATCGAGAAACCATTCATCAATTTTCTCATCGCAGGTGGAAATCACAAAAACACGGCTGCGGAACTTTGGGTCGATGGCAAATCAGTTCTGGCGACGAGCGGAGAGAACAATGACCAATTGAAACCGGCTAGCTGGGCAGTAGCGGCTTTCGCCGGGAAAGAAGCCGAAATTCGAGTCATTGATGACAACCGCGGCGGCTGGGGACACATCGAGGTGGATCGATTTATTTTCTCCAATGTGCCTGCGGGCGAGACGAGCGGGCTGCCGATGCCCGGAGCGGACAAGATTTCGGAAGCGGCAAAGAAGGCCGGTCTCGATGCAGATAAACTCGCCGCCTGGTGCCGACTTTTTACGTCAACGGAAAAGGACGACAAAAAACCGGCCGGCTTTTTCGCAAAGTGGCTGACCAATCCTGACGTCGCTACGGGGATCAAGAATCTCGCCAACCGCTATAAAGAAACACGGGCAACGTTCGAAAAAGAAGCGACGAGTTTCGAAAATTTCGAAGGCAATACATTGCCGGAAGGTTGGTCGACCAGCGGTAAAGCATTTCAAGCAGGGGGATCAACATCGGGACTGAGCTTCTCGAAAGACCAGCCATTTTCAGTCCCGGGAACGGCGACGAGTTCCCTATTGGGTGAAAAACAAAATGGAGTTCTGCGCTCGCCAACGTTCAAAATTCCTACGCGTCAGATTCACGTGAAAGCCCGCGCTGAAAATCTATTCGCCCGCGTTGTGATGGATAACTATCACATGCAGAAATTCAACGCTCTGATTTTTCGCGGGACCTTCCAGAAGAGCGTTAAGACCGAAGGCGAGTTTCGCTGGTTCACGTTTTCCGGTGATTTGAACAAATACATCGATCACAACGCGTTTCTAGAATTCGTCGATAAAGGCGACGCCACCGTCGAGATCGATGAAATTTGGTTCAACGATGAAGGCAGCCCGCCGCAGGAATTACCAGCCGTTTTGCTCGCTGCGACTTTGGGTGATGGAACCGTTCCTGAAAATTTGAGCGCTGCCTGGACGAAAGCAGTTGCTGATTTGAAGCGAGGAACAGCGAAAGCAAATGATTCGGAATTTCTGAATTGGATGATCGCAAATGGACTGATCAATCTCGATGATTTTTCAAAAAACATCGCTCCGGTTTTGGCCGAAGGCCGAACTCTGATTGATAAGCTGCCAGGAGAACGCTACGCCCTCGCGATGGCGGAAGGCACGCCCGAAGGAGGTTTCGTTTATATTCGCGGGAGCCACAAGAAGCTGGGAGAAGCGGTTCCCACGCGTGCGATTGCGGCGCTCGGCGGAAACGAGGGAAATCGGATTTCGCTCGCAAAGAATATCACCGATCCAGAAAACCCACTGACATCGCGGGTGCTTGTGAACCGTCTCTGGCATCACCTATTTGGTCGGGGCATTGTCGCGAGCGTCGATGATTTCGGGCCGATGGGTCAAGAACCGAGCCACCCTGAGTTGCTCGATTTTCTCGCAACCGACCTTGTGAACAACGATTGGTCAATGAAAAACACGATCCGCAAAATCGTGCTGTCACAAACTTATCGCCAATCAAGCAGCGCCGATTCCGCTTTGGATTCTGAGCTGATCGCCACGGTCGATCCGGAGAATATTTTGCTGCATCGCATGCCGGTTCGTCGACTGCAGGCCGAATCGATTCGTGATTCCATGCTGGCGATCTCAGGCAGGCTTGATCCCACGCTCTATGGCAAAAGCATTCCGACACATCGAACCGAATTCATGACCGGTCGCGGAGGACGTGGAAGCGGACCTTTAGACGGTGCGGGACGCCGCAGTGTTTACGGTTCCATTTATCGAAATTTTCTCAGTCCCATGATGCTGACTTTTGACATGCCTGGGCCATTCGGCCCCAAAGGTCGCCGCTCCGTTTCCAATGTCCCCGCGCAGTCCCTGGCGCTAATGAACGATCCGTTCGTGATCGAACAAACGACTCTTTGGGCAAAAAATTCCGCAGGAGAAGACGACAGCAAAGCGCGGATTTCAGCCATGTTCGAAACCGCACTCGGAAAACTTCCGAATAAAAATGAACTCGACGCGCTCGAGGGATTTTTGAATCAGCAAGCCGCCGAAAACGAGGGCGCGATCAATGAACTCACCTGGGCCGATCTCGGACACGTAATTTTTAACCTGAAGGATTTTGTGTATTTGAACTGAACCCAACTTTCGAACGAACAGGGTTGGTTTGTCGAACAGACCCTGTTGGTTCGTGAAAAATGAATTATGGTGTCCGAGATGAAAAAAGACCGTTCCAAATGGGTGGTGAAGAAATGTGATTCATTTGAAGAAATGGAGCGCTTGCACATCACTCAGTGGCAAGCCGTTTCGCCAAGTGAACGCGCTAACGGCCTATGGATTTTGATCGTTGAAGCATGGAAACTAAAAGGAGGCGACCCAAATGAACTCAGACTTCAAAGAGATGTTACAAGCGTTAAACAACGGCGGAGTTAAATATTTAGTCGTTGGCGGATGGGCTGTCGGACATCACAGCCAACCTCGGCACACCAAGGGTTTGGACATTTGGATAAAACCGGATGCTGAAAATGCGAATCGGTTAATGAATGCGTTTTCAGAGTTTGGAATGATGCTCGTCGATATTGAGGAATGCGATTTCGCCAAAGAAGGAACTCAATATTTTGTTGGTGTACCGCCTGTTGCCCTGGATTTTTTAACGACAATTGAGCCCTTAGATTTCGATGCCAGTTGGGAACAACGTGACATCGGACAGATGGATGAAGTAAAGGTCAACTATATTGGCAAAAGCGACCTTATTGAGTCGAAAAAGGCCGCCGATCGCGACACTGACCGCGCAGACATCCGAAGCTTAACTTTACTTTCTGAAGACGAATGAAATCAAAAATTGCTATCCTCACAATTTTCTTCGGCACGCTCTTTACTCTCGCAGCCGCCGAAAAACCAAACATCGTTTTCATCATCGCTGATGATTGCACCTACCTCGATATGGAGGTCTACGGCGGACAAGCAAAGACACCGCGATTGAATGCCCTTGCGAAAGAAGGAATGCAATTTTCGCGGTGCTTTCAAACCGCGCCAATGTGTTCGCCGACTCGGCACAATATCTACACGGGAATCTATCCGGTGAAATCGGGTGCATGGCCGAATCACACGTGCGTCTACGACGGCACGAAATCGATCGTGCACTATTTGCAGGACGCCGGCTATCGAACAGCGCTTTCGGGAAAAACGCATATTGCGCCGAAAGAATCCTTTCCGTTTGAGTATTCGGGTGAATTCAAAACAGCGAATCCCGCGAAAGAAAACCCCTATCCGGAGCTGAAGAAAATGATTGGGGAGTCAAAGGCTGCGGGGAAGCCGTTTTCGATCATGGCTTGTTCGAACGAGCCGCATTCTCCTTATGACAAGGGCGATGCCTCGGCCTATCCACCCGAGTCGCTGAAGCTACCGCCGACCTGGGTGGACACACCGAAAACAAGAGATGCCTATTCAAAATACCTCGCAGAAATCACCTATTACGATGCGCAGTGCGGGGCCTTGCTTGATTTACTGGAAGAACAAGGAGTTGCGGAAAACACGCTAGTGATTGCTGTTTCTGAACAAGGCTCTGGATTTCCTTTTGCAAAGTGGACGTGTTTTGAAATGGGACTCGCCTCGGGGATGATCGCCCGCTGGCCTGGACAAATTAAAGCCGGATCAAATTCCGCAGCACTGGTCGAGTATGTCGATCTCGCGCCGACTTTTCTTGCGGCTGCTGGAGAAGCCATTCCCGACACGATGGATGGAAAATCATTCCTCTCTGTTTTGAAAGGCGAAGCTGATGAGCACAAAAAATACACTTTCGGTCTCCACACGACACGTGGAATTATCAACGGCTCGGAGAACTTCGGGATTCGATCCTGCGCGACGAAAACGCATCGTTACATTCGTAATTTGAATCCCGATGTGAAATTCACCAATGCAATAACCAGAGAGGGTGGCGACAAGATTGCTTTTTGGAACACATGGATTGAAAAAGCAGAAGCAAGCGATGAACAAGCAATTGCGATGACGAAGAAGTATTCGTTTCGCCCTGCAGAAGAACTCTACGACGTGAAGAACGACCCGCACTGTCTGAACAATCTGATCGATGACCCGAAACTGGCGGATTTGAAAGTCGAACTCAGCGCTGAGTTGGATTCGTGGATGAAATCGCAGGGTGACAAAGGCGCCGAGACCGAGGCAATCGCGAATACGCGGAAAGCTGGATACGGCAAAAAGCCTGCAACTGGAAAAGGGAAGGGCAAAAACAAAGCCAAGAAGAAAAAGAAAACAGAGGCCTAGAAGAAAAACATGCACTGTAACAATTTCACATCCTGCCCGACTTCACGTCGCGCCATGCTGCGCAAATGCTCAATGGGCTTTGGCGGCGTTGCGATGACCGCGCTCTCCGCTCAGGCAAATTCTCTGGGAGTTTCCGGCCGACCTTCGGCGTTGGACAACCCGCTGGCTCCGAAAGCTCCGCATTTTCCGGCACGGGCGAAGAATGTGATTTTTCTCTACATGGATGGCGGCCCCTCGCAAGTCGATACATTTGATTACAAGCCGGCCCTCGAAAAATACAATGGGCAAGACCCCAGGACCGCGATTGGGAATCTTGCGCCGACGCAGTTCGATAACATCGGCAAGGTGCTGAAAAATCAGTGGGAGTTCAAACAACGCGGCGACAGCGGAACGTGGGTTTCTGATTTGTTTCCTTTCATTGCGGAAAAAGAAGTTGTTGATGAATTGGCCATCGTAAAATCGATGACCTCGAAATTTTCCGAGCATACTTCGGCAAATTATTTCCTTCACACAGGGAACGGATTGCAGGGGCGGCCGAGTATGGGCGCGTGGATGGGGTATGGGCTGGGAACCGAAAATGAAGATCTTCCAGGATTCGTCGTTTTGAACGGAGGTCAGATTCCACCGGGCGGACTCGATTGTTTCGGTTCAGGGTTTTTACCTGCCGCGTATCAAGGGTCGATTTTTCTGCCAAAAGATCAGCCGATCGCTAACGTAAAACCAACAGAGAAAAATCCCAAATTGCAGCGCAACAAACTCGATGTACTGAACAAACTTGATGGTGAATCGCTCTCGCAAGATTTTGGAAATGACCCGCAAGTTGAAGCCGCGATTCAAAATTACGAAACGGCTTTTCGAATGCAATCAGCTGTGCCGGATTTGATGGACCTAAGTGGCGAGGGCGATGCGGTGAAAGAAATGTATGGGCTGAACGCCGACTACCCGCAGACAAAAACCTTCGGCCTACAATGTTTGTTGGCTCGGCGACTGGTTGAACGCGGGGTTCGTTTCATCGAACTGACTTGTCCGGGAGGAAATGGCGATCGCTGGGATCAACATGGAGGCCTGATTGACGGTCATGGCAAAAACTGCAAGACAGTCGACCAACCCATCGCGGCACTGATTAAAGATCTAAAACGAACGGGCCTGCTCGATTCGACACTGGTGGTTTGGGGCGGTGAATTCGGGCGCACGCCGTTTGCGCAGGGCTCGAACGGTCGCGATCACAATCCATTTGGCTTCACCATGTGGATGGCAGGTGGCGGGGTGAAAGGCGGGGTAAATGTCGGTCGGACAGATGACTTCGGATATCGCGCGGTTGAAAATCGTTACGAAATTCACGATCTTCACGCCACGATGCTTCACCTGCTGGGCGTCGAACACACAAAATCAACGTACCGTTTCTCAGGTCGCGACATGCGACTGACCGACGTTCATGGGCATTTGATGAAAGAGATTTTGGCGTAAAACGAACTAACAGGGTACGTTCGATTAATCAATAGGGTCTGTTCGAAAACCCATTTCGAAGCAACAGGGTTGGTTTGTCGAACTTACCCTATTGCTTCGTGAGAAGCTTTTTCCGCTCACACAACGTGCGCAAACGAATCGTCTTTCTTGATCGAGCTGACGAATGCTGCCATGAAATCGATCACGTTTTGGACGTCGTCGAGATCGGCCATTTCGACCACTGAGTGCATGTAGCGCAGCGGCAATGAAACCAGTGCGCTCGGGATTCCGCTTTTGATGTGGTAAATCGAATCGGTGTCCGTTCCGGTCGCCCGGGATGATGCTTCGTGCTGCAGGGTGATTCCCTTTTCCTCAGCAACTTGCATCATGCGCTGAACAACCAGCGGATGATTTGCCGTTCCGTGAGTGATGGATGGGCCACCACCGAGTTTGACTGTTCCGTGCTGCTTTTCTTCGATGCCGGGAGAATCCGTCGCGTGTGTTACATCGAGAACGAGACAAACATCAGGCATCAATCGATACGATGCCATTTTTGCACCGTAACCACCGATTTCTTCCTGAATGGCGTTCAGGGCGATGCAGGTCGAATCCTGTTTTTCAGCCGCGAGTTTTTTCATGACCTGCGAAATGATAAATCCACCGATCCGGTTATCGAGGGCGCGCCCAATGATCTGATTTTTACCAAAAAGCTCTGCTGCGTCAGAATAGACAGCCGGATGTCCAACCCGAATTCCGAGTTCAGCGACGTCTTCCGCGCTGCTCGCTCCAATATCGATGGCCAATTCGTGGACTTTAGGACCTTTTTCTAAATTTTCACGATCCCGAATGTGAAT
>ERZ887942.459-NODE-459-length-33470-cov-11.433668_pt1 | contig 33470 bp, 22 predicted proteins | sample MGYA00521099_ERZ887942 | MGnify/ENA primary metagenome ERZ887942 (study PRJEB32303, sample SAMEA104408605) | aquatic metagenome | biome: Brackish water; feature: Pelagic; material: water | place: Baltic Sea | collected 2014-06-07T06:48:00 | depth 16,251 m ...
ATCCTGCTCCACCGCTTACGTTTTCTAATTCTGAGTCGTTTAATTCTTTCTTATTATCTGACATGTTCTTATAGTTTAGATGTTGTGTATCAAATTGAGAACCCTAAATTAGGAAATCTCTTCCAATCGATCAACAATTTTAAGCATAAGCTTCGATGAAATGCACGCTTTTGCAGTTAAGCTAAGTGATTGATTTCTAAAGCTGCCCAATAAATCAAGTGCTCAAAAGCAGACGGACAAAAGCTTTCAGAGAAGTTCAGTATTCCCACAACGAATTATGCAATTGCGTTTAAAGCAATGACCGCGACCTTTTGAAACTGTTGATTATTAATGAAGGCCAAGGAAAGCCTCCGAAAGCATCTTTACTTTCTTTGTGCTTAGATGTCTTCAACAAATTATCTTGACGAATTAAACCCGGTTCAACGCAAAGCCGTCGAACACATCGAAGGCCCATTGATGGTTATTGCGGGCGCCGGATCTGGCAAGACCCGAGTACTCACCTATCGGATTGCGCATTTGATTCATAAAGGAATCGACCCTTACAACATTCTGGCATTGACCTTTACTAATAAGGCGGCTAGAGAGATGAAGGAACGCATTAGTCGAATTGTAGGCCCCTCTGACGCAAAAGCCCTCTGGATGGGGACCTTTCATTCTGTTTTTGCTCGTATACTTCGAAACGAAGCCGATCGCATTGGCTACCCTAAAAATTTCACGATTTACGACACCGCCGATTCACGAAGCCTTCTCAAGAACATCATTACAAAGGAGCTTAAATTGGACGATAAAGTCTACAAAGTATCCATCGTTCATAATCGCATTAGCGCCGCAAAAAACAACCTTCTAACTGCTGCGGACTATGCCAATCAAAGCATTCTGCTTCAGGAAGACGCAAGTGCGAAGCGCCCGCAGTTGAGCGAAATCTACCGCCGCTACGAAAAAAGGTGCTTCAATTCTGGGGCGATGGATTTTGATGACCTTCTCTTCAAAACCAACGTTTTACTGAAGAATTCACCAGAAGCTCTCCTCAAATACCAAGAGAAATTCAAATACATCATGGTAGATGAGTTTCAGGATACCAATTTCGCTCAAGCCATCATTCTAAAGCGACTCGCTGCACGTTACGAGAATATTTGCGTAGTAGGTGACGATGCTCAAAGCATCTATGCTTTTAGGGGGGCGAACATTCAGAACATCTTGAATTTTAAGCGCGATTATCAAGATACGGCAACCTACAAATTAGAACAGAATTACCGATCCACTCAGACGATTGTAGGTGCTGCAAATTCAATTATTGCCAAGAACAAAGAGCAACTCGATAAAAATGTCTGGACCCAGAACGCGACTGGAGATTCCATTCAACTTATCCGGGCAAGAAGCGATAATGAAGAAGGTCGAGCTATTGCTGACGAGATCTACCGAACTCGCAGCGAGGAGCAAGCGGCCAACTCCGAATTCGCGATTTTATACCGAACCAATGCCCAGTCAAGGGCCATGGAAGAGGCGCTGCGAAAACTCAATATTCCTTACCGAATTTACGGCGGGCTATCCTTTTATCAGCGCAAGGAAATAAAAGACATTCTCGCTTATTTCAGATTGTTGGTCAACCACAAGGATGAAGAAGCGCTGCGGCGCGTCATCAATTATCCGAAAAGAGGTTTGGGCCAAACCACGATTGATCGGATTACCGTTTTCTCGAGCGAGCAAGGAGTTAGTATTTGGGATGGAATTCTGCAGTTGCTCGCCAACCCTCGAGGACTCAACAGCGGGACCATTACGAAGCTTTCCGAGTTCATTAACATGATTCGGTCGTTTGAAGGAACTCTAGAAACTGAAAACGCCTACGAACTTGCGAGTAAGATGGCAGCTTCTTCAGGAATCCTTCGAGAACTCTATCAAGATAAGACCATTGAGGGTGTCAGCCGTTATGAAAACATTCAGGAGTTGTTGGCTGGAATCAAAGAGTTCACCGACTCCGCACCTGAAGGTGAAGTGCGTTATTTGGCTGATTTCATGCAGGACGTCGCCCTACTAACTGACCAAGACAAAGACGATAAAAACGACTCCGACCGAGTTGGCTTGATGACCGTACACAGTGCAAAAGGACTTGAATTTCCATACGTATTCATCGTGGGACTAGAAGAAAACCTCTTCCCTTCTCAAATGAGTACTGGAACACGTTCGGAACTCGAAGAAGAACGTCGACTTTTTTACGTTGCGCTCACTCGCGCTGAGAAAAAGGCCTACCTGTCATATGCGCTTACGCGATATAAATGGGGCAACCTCATCTACTGCGAACCAAGTCGGTTCTTGGAGGAAATTGATTCTTCATTCATCAGCACACCTCCTTCAAAAGAATCTTTTTCACCTTCTGGCTCGGACAGCAGGCAGGTAAAGCGTCTGACGAAAACTCCCACAAGGGCAACCCCAAGTATAAACCCAGCGCCCAATCGAAAATTGGTGAGGATGTCGGAGAGCGGAAGTCGACCAAACCTAGGTCGAGCGCAAGGCCCAAGCGACCTCAGCCCAGGAATGGAAGTTGAGCATCAACGATTTGGTAAAGGGAAAGTAATCCGTGTGGAAGGAAACCCAGAAAGCAGAAAGGCGACAATCAACTTCGAAGGAAAGGGTGAAAAACAACTCTTATTGAAGTTTGCACAGCTCACAGTTTTAAAATCCTCTTAGCACTTCAAAAAGGCTAAATTTGACCCTCAATATCAAGTAGATGGAATACAACACAAGCCGCGAAGACGTGAAACTTCCGGAATATGGAAGAAATGTTGAAAAGATGATTCAACATGCATTGAGCTTAGAAGATCGGGCTCAACGCAACCTTGCTGCAGAAGAAATCATTCGAGTGATGGGGCAGCTTAACCCCCAGCTTCGCGACATTGCAGAGTACACACACATTCTCTGGGACCACCTGTTTATTATGAGTGAGTTCAAATTAGATGTTGAGTGTCCGTACCCAATTCCGGATGCTGAATCTGCGAAGAAACGACCGGAACGCATTGCTTATCCTGACGGAAACATGAAGTATAAGCACTATGGAAAAAGCATTCCTGGCTACATCAAAAGCGCGATCGAAATGCCCGAAGGGGAAGAAAAAATGGAATTGGTAAGATCCATCGCCAATATGATGAAACGAGCGTATCTCAATTGGAATCGCGACTCTGTAAACGACGAAGTAATTGTTGAGCAGCTTGGAAAAATGTCGGACGGCCAATTAAAGGTCGACCCAGAATTTCAATTTGAATCGACAAGATCCATTCTCGGCTCCAACCTCAACAAGAAAAAACCAGCGCCTAAAAAAGGTAAAAGCCGCAAACGCCCATTCAGAAAACCACAGCAATAAATGTCGACGTTCGAAATTGAAGGAGGTCACCAAATACAAGGTGAATTTCACTGCCAAGGAGCAAAAAACGAGGCCTTACAAATCCTTTGCGCAGTTCTTCTTACTGAAGAAGACGTTCGAATCACCAACATTCCCGAAATCCGAGATGTCAACAAACTGATTGACCTTCTCCGCGAACTTTCTGTTAAAGTAACTCGCAACGGAGATGGTGACTTTACGTTTAAGGCTGATGAGGTCGACATAGACTATTTAGAAAGTCCACGGTTCAGGGAAAGCGGGTCGGGCTTGCGAGGCTCCATTATGATCGTAGGACCTATGCTTGGTAGATTTGGGAAAGGATACATCCCTAAACCAGGCGGGGATAAAATCGGACGGCGCCGACTTGACACCCACTTCATTGGTTTCCAAAATTTAGGTGCCGACTTTAATTACGACGCCGACACCAATTTTTACCGGGCCGAAGCGAAACGACTTTCCGGTGCGAAAATGCTGCTTGAAGAAGCCTCTGTAACAGGAACGGCAAACATACTTATGGCTGCCGTGCTCGCCAAAGGAAGAACAGAAATATTCAACGCTGCATGTGAGCCTTACATTCAGCAGTTGTGTAAGATGTTGAATTCCATGGGAGCCAAAATATCTGGAGTGGGCTCCAACCTCTTAATTATTGAGGGTGTAGAACGCCTCAATGGGTGCTCACACAGAGTCCTCCCAGATATGATTGAAATTGGGAGTATGATAGGATTGGCAGCGATGACCCAATCGGAACTCACAATTAAAAATGTTAGTTACGATGACCTTGGAGTCATTCCAAATGTCTTTAAAAAGCTTGGCATTAAACTTGAACGTAGAGGTGATGACATCTATGTTCCAGCACAGGAAGAGTATGTCATAGAAACGTTCATTGACGGATCGATTTTGACAATTTCGGATGCTCCTTGGCCAGGCTTCACACCAGACCTATTGAGCATTGTGTTGGTTATAGCTACTCAAGCAAAAGGCAGTGTATTGATACACCAAAAGATGTTTGAGTCGCGATTGTTCTTTGTGGACAAGCTGATTGATATGGGAGCACAGATCATATTGTGTGATCCGCATCGCGCTACCGTAATTGGATTGAATCGAAAAACTGCCTTAAGAGGCATAGAGATGACATCTCCCGACATTCGGGCGGGTGTATCTTTGCTAATCGCTGCAATGTCGGCTGAAGGCACCAGTTCGATTCACAACATCGAACAAATCGATCGAGGTTATTTCAAGATTGATGAACGCCTCAATGCACTTGGAGCGAGCATTAAACGATTGGATACTAATTAGAATCATAGCATGAAAAATCAACTATTAAAATACCTGGGAGTCTTTGCTGTATTGTTCAGCATGATCAGTTTTACTTCCTCCTTAACAGCGCAAGAAGTAGGTATCAATGTCGGGAATGTAGCTCCTGAAATCAACTTAAAAAATCCTGATGGAAAGGAAGTTCCATTGAGTTCACTTAGAGGAAACTTAGTCCTAGTTGATTTTTGGGCTTCTTGGTGTGGACCCTGTAGACGAGAGAACCCAAACGTAGTCTCAGCCTACAACAAATACAACAAGGCTAAAATCAAGAATGCCAAGTCTTTTGTGGTCTACAACGTTTCACTAGATCGATCTAAAACCGCTTGGGTAAACGCAATCCAGCAAGATGGTTTAAACTGGGAAAATCATGTAAGCGACCTTCAATATTGGGGATCTCAAGCAGCCAAAGATTACCAAGTTCACGCAATACCTACGAACTTCCTAATCGACGCCAACGGCGTAATCGTTGCGAAAAATTTACGAGGTCAAAACTTGCACCTCACCCTCGACAAATGGGTTAAGCAACTATAAACCGAATGACATAATTGCAAAAGGCCCCGCGTGGCGGGGTTTTTTTATGCCATATTGTCCCACTTAAGGACTTGGCAGCATCTGTGATAAGCACTTTCAAACAAAGCATTAAACATGATTTCTGAAGAAGAGATTCAAGAAGACGAAACAAAGCCTGATGTTGAGGGAAATTCGGAGCCTAGCGGTGAGTTGAGTCCTGAAGACCACGATCCTCTCGCTGAGATGGAAACGAAGTATGCCGAGGCCAACGACAAGTACCTAAGAATTTATTCTGAGTTTGAGAACTTCAGAAGAAGAACGGCAAGGGAAAAGCTGGAGATGATCAGTACTGCAAGTTCAGATATCATCAAGGACTTACTGCCAGCAGTAGACGACTTTGAAAGAGCTCAGAAAGCTACTGAAGCTATTGAGGACAAAGCGGCTAAAGCTGCCTTGGAAGGATACACACTAGTCCTTCAAAAACTAAATGGCATTCTTAAATCCAAGGGTCTCAAAAAGATTGAAGCTTTAGGAGAGCCTTTCGACGTCGAATTGCACGAAGCCATCACCAAAATACCTGTTGATTCCAAGAAACAAAAAGGCAAAGTTGTAGACGTAATTGAAAATGGATACATGCTGGGCGATAAAGTAATTCGCTTTGCAAAAGTGGTAATCGGAGAATAATGGCCAAACGAGATTTTTACGAAGTATTGGGCGTCTCCAAAGGAGCCACTGAAGCTGAGATTAAAAAAGCATATCGAAAACTGGCTTTAAAATATCATCCGGACAAGAACCCCGACGATAAAGCTGCCGAAGATAAATTCAAGGAAGCTGCCGAGGCTTATGAGGTTTTAAGTAACGAGCAAAAGAAAGCTCAATACGATCGATTCGGCCACCAAGGAATGGGCGCTGGCGCTAGTGGATTCGGAGGAGGGCATGGCATGAACATGGACGATATCTTTGAGCAATTCGGAGATATTTTTGGTGGCGCTTTTGGCGGATTTGGTGGTGGTGGAAGACAGCGAACTTCTGTTCGGAGAGGATCAAATCTCCGCATCAAGGTGAAGCTCAATTTGAAAGAAATTCTTAACGGAGTTCACAAGAAAATTAAGGTCCAAAAACTGGTGAATTCACCAGACGTAGAATTTGGAACATGTAGCACTTGCCACGGTTCCGGAAGCGTTACGCGCATTACGAATACCATTCTCGGACAAATGCAAACTTCCAGTGCCTGCCCTAGTTGTGGCGGTACAGGAAAAGTCGTTACAAAATCGGCTGGTGGCGCAAATTCCGATGGTCTCATTCGAGAAGAAGTAACCGTTGAAATTGATATTCCAGCTGGTGTTGAAGAAGGCATGCAACTCTCCATACGTGGGAAGGGAAATGAAGGTCCGATGGGTGGAGTTCCGGGCGATCTTCTTGTGGTTGTTGAGGAAGAAGCGAACAATCAATTTGAGCGCGACGGACAAACAATTCACTACCAACTCTACATGAATTTTGCCGATGCTGCTCTTGGCTTCTCGGCGGAGATTCCCAGCATTGAAGGCAAGTTGAAAGTAAAAATTCCTGCGGGAACACAATCGGGCAAGATTCTTCGCCTTCGCAATAAGGGCCTCCCTTCAGTTCATGGAAGCAGCCGAGGCGACCAGCTTGTGCATGTAAATATTTGGACGCCAACTGAGCTAAACGATGAAGAAAAAACCATTCTTGAAGGCTTCAGAACCAGCGAGCATTTTCGTCCAAACCCAAAAGCGGATGAAAAAAGTTTCTTCCGAAAAATGAGAGACTATTTCTCATAGAATTTACGCTCTTCTTTTCAATTACATTTGCCTGAACTGAAGCCAAGTAATGCAGCCGATTCTCGATATAAAAAACGTCGATAAACTTTACGCCAAACATCAGGCGCTCAAGGACGTATCGTTGCAGGTTCCAAAGGGGAGTATTTTCGGTTTACTTGGCCCGAACGGAGCGGGAAAAACATCCCTGATTCGCATCATCAATCAGATTACTGGACCCGATGCTGGCGAGGTTCTGTTCAATGGTGAATTACTCAAGCCTAAACACACCGAACGCATCGGTTATTTGCCCGAAGAAAGAGGTCTTTATCGCAAGATGAAAGTCGGGGAGCAAGCAACCTATTTATGCATGCTGAAAGGCCTTGATCGCAAGACCGCAAATCAAAAACTAAAGCACTGGTTCGAGAAGTTTCAAATCGTTGATTGGTGGGATAAAAAAGTTGAAGATCTCTCAAAAGGGATGCAACAAAAAGTGCAATTCATTGTCACTGTTTTACACGAGCCAGAACTCATCATATTAGACGAACCTTTTTCTGGCTTTGACCCAATCAACACCAACTTAATTAAGAGTGAAATCTTGGAGTTGCGGGACAAAGGAACCACCGTAATTTTCTCTACTCACAACATGGAGTCTGTAGAGGAAATCTGCGATCATATTGCCCTGATAAACAAGGCTGAAAAGATTTTAGATGGTTCCGTAAAAGAGGTGAAAGAAGCCTACAGAGCCAACATCTATGAGCTCAATTTTGTCGGCAATAAAATGGGCTTTACGAATGCCTTATGGACCGGTGCTGAATTGCTCGATTTTCAGAACAAGGGAGAGACTCAATATGCCAAAGTAAAACTCCTTGGTGACGTAAAATCCAACGACTTATTGAGAGCACTTTTACCCGTTGCTGAAATTCATTCCCTAGGAGAGGTTCTTCCCTCCATGAACGATATTTTCATTCAAAAAGTAACCGAAATAGAAACTGACGATGAATAAGATTGGACTCATCATCGGTAGGGAATATTTCTCAAGGGTTAAGAAGAAAACTTTTGTTCTCCTCACCTTGCTTGGTCCTTTGCTCATTGCAGGTGGAATAAGCTTAACCATATGGCTTAGCATTGAGGATGCGGAAGAGCAAAAGATTGTAGTCGTCGACCAATTGAGTCCACTCTTTTCTAAACTCGAAAACGACAAGCGTGTCACCTTCGACTACAGCGAGCTCACTTTAGAAGAGGCAAAGGCAAGTTTCCACGACTCACCTTACTCTGGAATCCTATTCATTCCAAAGAACATTGAGACCGGCTCTAAGACTGCTCAGCTCTACTTCAAGAAACAACCCAGCGCTGTTGTCATTCGAAATATTGAGACAAAAGTTGAAGGCATCATTGAAGAGCTAAAACTTGAGAAGTATCAGATATCACGCGAAGAGTTTTACGACGTTAAAACCAACTACGCCATCCAGCCCATCAAGTTTACGGAGTCGGGAAAAGAAGAAGACATCGACCAAGGTAAAACAGTCATCGGCTTCGTCTTTGGCTTGCTCATCTATCTGTTCATCTTTCTATATGGCGTGCAGGTAATGCGCGGTGTTATGGAAGAGAAAACCAGTAGGATTGTCGAGGTCATCATCTCCTCTGTGAAACCCTTCCAATTAATGATGGGAAAGATCATTGGGGTTGCCCTTGTTGGCCTCACCCAAATCGTGGTTTGGATTGTGCTCACATTCACCATTGTGATGGCTGTTCAAATGTTCATCTTGCCCGAAATACTTGGAATTGATACGACCCAAATTCAAGCAACCGAAGAAGTGTTGCAGGAAATGAATCAAGGGAATTCTGCGATGCCACAAGAATTCGATTTTTCGGATCCCAACAGCATTCTGAAGCGTACGAATTGGACCATGATGCTCGGACTTTTTCTCTTCTATTTTCTTGGAGGATATCTGCTCTACAGCGCACTGTTTGCAGCCGTTGGCGCCGCGGTTGACAACGAAGCCGATTCGCAACAATTTATGTTCCCAGTCACAGCTCCTTTGATCTTAGCCTACGTAATGTCGACCGTCATCATACAGAACCCTGAAGGCCCCGCCGCATTCTGGTTTTCAATCATTCCATTTACCTCGCCCATTGTCATGCTCGTTCGGGTAGCTATTGGTGTAGGAGACGGAGGTATTCCAATTTGGGAAGTTGCCTTATCGATGTCTCTCCTCGTTGTAACTTTCATCTTTGTGGTTTGGCTTGCTGGAAGAATCTACAGAACTGGAATTCTCATGTATGGGAAAAAAATTTCGTACAAGGAACTTTGGAAATGGATTCGCTATTAAGCCCTGCCATCCTGCCACTCATTTTATTAGATTCGTAGAGTCCAACCAAACTTGGACGACTAAGTATGCCTAAAATCTTAATTGTAGACGACGAGAGAAGCATCCGAAATTCCCTCAAAGAAGTTCTAGAGTACGAGAAGTTTGAAATCCATGAAGCCGAAGATGGGATGGAAGGACTTCAGAAAATTAAGGCGACAGAATTTGACCTCATTCTCTGTGATATTAAAATGCCGAAAATGGACGGCATTGATCTTCTCGAATTGGCCTTGGAAGCAAAGCCCAATTCTACCTTTATAATGATCAGTGGTCATGGCACCATCGACACCGCGGTAGCCGCACTTAAGAAGGGTGCCTTCGACTACATTCCAAAACCTATTGATTTAAATCGCTTGCTCGTGAGCGTCCGCAACGCAATGGACCGTCAAGAGCTCATCGTCGAAACTCAAGTCCTGCGGAAAAAGATCAACCGAAAATTCAGTTCCAACATCATTGGTGAATCGGAGAACATGAGAGCCGTTTTCGACATGATCGATAAAGTGGCACCAACAGATGCGCGAGTTCTCATTACCGGACCAAATGGTACGGGTAAGGAGTTGGTTGCTCGTCAGATTCATGAAAAATCAAATCGAATTAAATCACCCTTCATTGAAGTAAACTGTGCAGCCATTCCTGCAGAGCTGATTGAGAGTGAGTTGTTCGGCCACGAAAAAGGAGCCTTTACTTCAGCCATCAAGCAGAGAAAAGGAAAATTCGAACAAGCTCACGGAGGCACCCTCTTCTTGGATGAAATTGGCGACATGAGTTTATCCGCTCAAGCCAAAGTTCTGAGAGCCCTTCAAGAACATAAGATCAGTCGGGTTGGCGGCGACAAAGACATTAAAGTAGATGTGCGCATTCTGGCCGCGACGAATAAGGACTTGAAAAAGGAAATTACTGAGAAGAACTTTCGGGAAGATCTCTACCACCGACTTGGTGTAATACTCATTGAATTACCGCCTCTTCGAGAACGCTTGGATGACATTCCATTGCTTGTGAATTTTTTCCTCGACGATATTTGCAAAGAGCAAGGGATTAAACGAAAGGAGATTTCAGACAAAGGAATTGCTGAATTGCAAAAAGCTTCCTGGACTGGAAATATTAGAGAACTCCGGAATGTAGTTGAGCGCTTGGTAATTTTAAGCGACGATATTATTGACCAAAATCATGTCAAAAGTTTCGGTAACGCATAAGCCGAGACCATTATATTAGCATCAGTTGAAAATTAAAGAACAGTTGACCATGCAGATTCGAATACTCTCCTTCCTATCGTTAACCGCCTTGAGCCTTACAATATTCTCTTGCGGAAACGATGCGCCTAAAGAAGAAACCAAGGCGCCAGTAAAAACCAATTTGAATCAAAAGCTATTCAAGTTTTTAACTCCAGAAGAAACGGGAATCAATTTCAGAAACGATTTCACTTTTGATACCGAACTCCTTTTTTATAAGTATCAATACAACTTCAACGGTTCGGGTGTTGCCATTGGCGACATCAACAACGATGGATTGGAAGATGTCTATTTCGGTGGAAGTGAAGTTGCCAATAAACTTTATCTCAACAAAGGCAACTTAAAGTTCGAGGACATTACTGCATCTGCTGGAGTTGGAAACGACTCCTCATGGACTTCGGGTGTTACGATGGCCGATGTAAACGCCGATGGTTGGTTGGATATATATGTGAGTTGTTCTGGCTACCGAGATGGACCCAATCGAAAAAACAAACTATACATCAATCAGCAAAACAACAGCTTCAAGGAACAAGCAGAGCAATTCGGAATTGCTGACAGCGGCTTCAGTACTCAAGCGGTGTTCTTCGATTACGACTTAGATGGTGACCTCGACCTTTATGTTTTAAACCATGGCAATGAATGGTCGTCGGTGAGTCTTATAAAACGTGCATCGGGCGATCGTCCCATTCAAGCTGACATACTTTATCGAAACAATGGCGACGGAAGTTTCAAGAATGTTTCTAAAGAAGCCGGACTTGGTTATGAAATGTTGGGTGGATGGGGCCTCGGCATTGCCGTTGGCGATCTCAATGGAGACCTTTACCCAGAAATCTACATCAGCAATGATTACGATGCCCCCGACTATTTATATGTCAACAATGGCGACGGCACCTTCACTGAAGATGTGAAAGGTTGGATGAAACACGTTTCGCTCTTCTCGATGGGAAATGATATTGCTGATGTGAACAACGATGGCTTGCTCGACATCTTCACCTTAGATATGGCAGCCGAAGACAACAAACGAATCAAAACAATGATGTCGGCCATGCAACCGGATCGGTTTTATGAGCTTGTGAATTTTGGTCTTCCACATCAATATATGTACAATGCTCTTCAGCTGAATCAAGGAAACGAAAGTTTCTCCGACATCGCTCAGATGACTGGAATGCACAGTACAGATTGGTCATGGTCTCCCTTGTTTGCCGATTTCGACAACGACGGATACAAAGATTGTTTCATCTCGAATGGCTATCGAATCGATGACCGCGACAACGACTATCGAATTCGCATGTCTGAAACTTATGGTAAAGGTGGAAGCACCTCTCCAATAAATGCTGCTGAGAAATTCAGACAAGCTCCTTCAACCCCGCTTCCGAATTATGCCTACAAGAACAACGGCGATTTAAGTTTTTCCAAGAAGAGCTATGAATGGGGTGTCGGACAAAAAGGATTTACCCAGGGAGCCGCTTTTGCCGATTTAGATCAAGATGGTGATTTAGACTTGGTCACAAACAACATCAAAGATTTTGCTTGGGTCTATGAAAACAAAGCAAACGAGATGTTCGAGCAGAAATATGTAAAGTTCAAGCTTGAAGGCAGTCCACAAAATCCGGATGCCATTGGCGCGAAGGTGACCTTATATACGAGTGATGGAATTCAGTTTTCAGAAAACCAGCCTACCCGAGGTTATATGTCGAGCAATGGGAGAGATCTTTTCTTCGCCGTGCGTGAAGGGGTTGAATTGGATCGTGTGGAAGTCGTTTTTCCAAATGGTAAGGCCTTGAGTAAAAAATTGACGGAATCAAACCAACTGTTCACTCTTTCCATCAATGACGCTCAAGGGACCTATGCCCAATCGAAACCTAAAACTTATTTCCAAGATGCTACGGCCTTGATGACGCATGAATTTATTCATGTTGAAAATGAGTTTGACGATTTCGCGACTGAGATTTTACTTCCGCACAGAAACTCAATGCATGGCCCAGGGGTGACCGTTGGCGATGCAAATGGAGATGGCCTAGATGATTTCTATGTTGGCGGTGCACTTGCTCAGTCGGGAGCTCTGTATCTTCAGTCGAAGTCTGGAAGCTTTAAACTATCCAATGCTCAGCCATGGGTTAAAGAAAAATCGCGCGAAGATCTAGATGCCCTCTTTTTTGATGCCGACAATGATGGAGATCAAGACCTTTATGTCGTGAGTGGAGGAAATGAATACCCTCAGCAAGCCGCGGAACTTCAAGATCGCCTTTATGTGAATGACGGTAAGGGGAATTTCCAAGTGAATTGGGAAGCTCTGCCAAATATGAGCACGAGTGGAAAAGAAGTTGAGGCTGGAGACTACGACGGTGATGGCGACTTAGATCTATTCGTTGGGGGAAGACTGGTGCCTGGAGCGTATCCATTTTCTCCGGTGTCTTACATTTTAAGAAACGACGGAGGAAAATTCACTGACGTCACAGATGAATTGGCTCCAGATTTAAGGCAAGCTGGATTGATTACCGATGCCGAGTGGGTTGACATTGATCAAGATGAAAAACTCGACCTATTGATTGTAGGCGAATGGACTTCCATCAATTTCTACATGAACAAAGGGACCTCCTTTGAGATTTTAGACAACGATCTGCTTGCCAAACAAATCGGATGGTGGTCGGCCATACATTTAAATGACTTCGACGGCGACGGTGACCAGGACATCATTTTGGGGAACCTTGGCGAGAACTACAAATACAAAGCTTCATTCGAGGAACCTTTCCACATCTATTGCCACGATTTTGACAACAGTGGAAATCTCGACATTGTTTTAGGATACTACAATGGTGGAACCTGTTATCCGGTTCGCGGTCGAACATGTTCCTCTCAGCAAATGCCCTTTATTAAAAAGAAGTTTAAGTCTTACGATGAATTTGGGACGGCCTCTTTGGCTGACGTATATGGTGATAAGCTTGACAAAGCATTGCACTATGCGGCAACCAACTTTTCTTCCCTCTATTTAGAGAATAAAGGTGGGGGGCAATTTGAAATACGGAAGCTTCCGCGCATGGCGCAGATCTCGAGTATTACGAGCATCAATTCCGGCGACTACGACGGCGACGGCAATCTCGATGTGGTATTCTCAGGGAACCTCTTCAGTGCCGAAGTTGAAACAACGAGAAACGACGCCAGCATTGGAGGTATGTTGAAAGGCAATGGCAAGGGTGACTTTGAATGGGTGCCAGTAACTCAGAGTGGGTATTTTACTCCGGGTGATGTTAAAGACGTTGAAAAAGGCAAGCTGGCCGATGGGAGCACTTTCTTTGTGATTGCAAACAACGACGATCAACTTAAAGTATTGAAAAATTAAAAAAAGTTAAGTCGATACCCAACGCACTTGGCTAAAGCTGCGTCTATGGTTTCGAACTTTTATTTGGTGGGGAAGCCAGAATTTCTAAATTTGGCAGCTATGGTTTCCAACCATTCAGGGATTAAAAGACTTAATAACAAGTAAACCAGTAATTTACAAATCTAATCTTGAGGTTATGAAAAACTTCTTTACGTCGCTTGCGGCTCTTTTTGTTGGAATATTTCTTTCAACGCAACTAAATGCTCAGTATTGTGTTCCGAACGGAATGAGCTCTACATGGGATGGAATTCAAAGAGTTGCTACCATCGGTGGTGTGACTAACTTTGTACAGACATCAGGTATTAGCCCGGTTTATACCAACTACTCTGCCACTCGAAAAGTATCTGTGAAAAAGGGGTCCTCCTTCACATTACAAATCACCAATTCATGGCAAGGAAATGCTTGGATTGATTTCAACGGCGACGGTGACTTCACCGATCCAGGTGAAGATCTTAACCTCTACATCTACAAAACAACTAGTTCATCTGGGGGTCTTTCGAATCACACTGTAACTGTTCCTTTTTCTGCTGTTACTGGAACTTCAAGAATGCGTATTGCAGCAGGATATGATGGTAGACCACCCCGATTTGGCCCTTGTGGTAACATTCCAGGTTATTCTAATTATGGTGGCGAATTTGAAGATTACGCCATTGAGTTCATTCCGCCCCCGGCCAACGATGCTGGAGTTAGCGCACTTAAAGTGCCAACCATTTGTGCTGGAACAAACGACCTCGATGTGTTTTTAGAGAATTACGGTACCAATACTTTAACCTCTGCAGTGGTCCAAGGATCCTTTGGTGGAACCAACTACGGCCCGGACACTCTTACTGGTTTGAGTGTTGCCCCAGGCGAAGACACTATTATAACTCTAGGTCAGTATACGGCCACTTCAGGAAATACCTACGCAGTGAATGCCAGTGCATATTTCCCGAACGGTGTAGTTGATGGCGATGCCACAAACAACGCTATGGCCACTCAAAACTTAACGCCTGCAATGAGCGGGACATTTACAATTGATCCTTCAGGTGGAGGAGACTACACAAGCTTTACTGCTGCAATGAGCGATTTGGTTGCACGACAAGTTTGTGATACAGTTTATATGGACGTCGTTTCAGGAACTTATAATGGTTTCATTGAATTCCGTGGTGTTGTAGGTGCTGGTCCATTTGCACCGATCATCTTCCGATCAGCTCCTGGAAACACATCTGCTCCTGTTCTTACGAATGGCGGTAACCCAGTTGAGTTCGACGATTCTTGGTGGATTACTCTAGATGGTTTCGACATCAAGACAACTTCTAGAACCTCGGACGTTATCTATTTCCAAGACAACAACGACCACATCACAATTCAAAATTGTGACATCTCAAAACCTGCCTACACTTCTACATCTGCATCTTACTCGTTGATTTATATGTCGACAAGTTCAGTTGACCACAGTGATAACATCACTATAGACAATTGTAATTTGACCAATGGATCATACGGCATTTATGCATATGGTAACAACGGACTTCGATTACACGATTGGACAGTGAATAACTGTACGTTTACTGACCAGTACTACCGTCATAACTGGTTTTACTATGTAGATGATGTAACGGTTACGAACAATACATTCAAGGATGTACGCTACTCCAGTTACTGCCAGTTAAACTACATCTACTATGTAAACGGAGCCCTCATTGATGGCAACACTTGGGACATTTCTGCAGGAAACGACTATGGTTATGTGAACTACATCTACTATTCCCCTGATGTGACCTTCACAAACAACTCTATGGATTTGAACACGGGAGCTTCTTACCGTTACGCATCTTATTTCTATTCTGCACCCGATGCAGTGATTGCTGATAATGACATTCGTCTTTATGGATCTCGTACTGCCTATGGTATTTATGTCAACAGCTATTCAGATAGAGCGCTGATTGAGAGAAATACTATAAGTCTTGAAAGCTCAACTACATCTTACGGAATGTATCTTAGAGACCCACGCGGTTCTTCAGGAAATCCTTCCATCATTCGAAACAATATTGTAAATCAGCCTATTTTCACTGGTGGGACATCTTACGGAATGCAGGTTTGGTACCCAGACTATGTAGAAATCGTTCACAATACAATTCGATTGAATTCCGCCAATGCAAGTTCATCATGTCTATATGTATATGAGTTCGGTACACCCATCGATGTTTATGCGAGAAATAACATTTTGAACAACGACGGAAATGGCTATGCCTTATACATGAGTGGTTTGAATTCCATCAACTTCCGTGACAATAACGTTTACTCTACTCAAGGGAATTGCCTTGGTTACATCTCAGGTTGTAAAGCGGATTTAGCTGCTATGCAAGCCACAGGAACAGCACAAGATGCTGGTAGCATCGAGCACGTTGTTGATTTCTTCGATGCAAACACAGATTTGCACGTCTTCTACGACGCCACTGTTGATGGAGTTGGTTCTGCCGCTCTTTCAGTTGCTCCAGAAGATTTCGACGGCCAAGCGCGCGACCCGCTCAATCCTGATCCAGGAATGGACGAGTTCCGTGTTCCACAAAACTCGGTGACCTTGCTGACCATTGATAATCCTACAACTCCATTGTGTGGTTTGGTAAGCGACTATGACATCAGTGTTCAGAACATCGGAACTGCCAATTTGGATTCATTTAATGTAGATGGAATGATTTATCACTTAGGTGGTGGTTCTACTCCGCTTACAACTTTCCAATATGCTCCAAGCAGTGGTATCGCTCCAGCTGGATTCGCTAGCTTCAATGCTGGTTCATTGAGTGGTGGTTTCCAAAATGGAGATACACTTACGATTTGGGTTTCACTTCCGAACGGGGTGAATGACTCCATTCCAAACGACGATACTTTATCTGTATTCCTTACAGATGGATTGTCTGGTGTATTTACTGTTGGTGATACTTCTACAGGGTCATATGATTATGCAAGCTTGCGTCACGCACAGACACTACTCGATAGTGTTGGAGCAATTTGTGATACTGTTTTCTTCGAAGTAGCTACAGGAACTTACGAAGGAATGACCATTCCTTATATGGTTGGTTCTTCAGCGCAAGCTCCAGTTGTTATTCGCAGCATGGTTGGTGATGCCGATTCGGTTACCATCAATCAAGTGTCGGGTGGAAAGGGTGCCATTAACTTAGACAACTCTGGAAACGTAATCATCGAAAATGTGACTCTCGCTGGAAGCGGCGCAGGCCATGCATTGAATATGATGGGTGACGGGGACAATGTTTGGGTGAGCAACTCTAAGCTTCGCTCTACAGGGTCGAACACATCTTCGAACTCAGCTGTAGTTTATCTTTCAGGTGAGCGCGACAATATTTCCATCACAGATTCTCGAATAGGCGGTGGATCATATGGATTGTACATTGTTGGTAACAGCACTAATTCTCCTGCAAGCAACCTTGTTTTTGAGAATCTTGAAATCGTCAATGCCTATTATATGGGGACATACCTCAACAATGTTGAAGGCTTGGAATTCAACGAAAACGAGATTAGCTCAAACTCATCCTATACGAATGGCTATGGTTTGTACCATAACAATGTAAATGGTAGAATCAACGTGAAAAACAACAGCTTGACTTCAAGCAGCGATTGGCCAGGTTACGGGATGTACAACACAGGTGTTTCTGGAACTTCGAATTTCCCAGCTCTGTTTGAGAACAACATCGTGAAGATTGGATACTCCACTTACACCAATTCCGTGTATGCTTTCTATGCAACAAACTCAAACTTTGTGAATTTGAATCACAACACGATTGTAACAGAAGGAACCAACTCCGGTGCAAGTGCAACTTACTTTGCTGGTGGTGGTGGAAACCAATTGACGAACAACATCTTCGCCAATATGGGTAGTGGTTATGGTCTGTACATTAGCGGAACGTTCACCATTACGAATTCAAATCACAATGACATCTACGCTGCAGGTAACAACCTAGGTTACTTCAATGCTGCCATCAGCAGCTTCAGTGGATGGCAATCAACTTCTGGACTAGACCAGAATTCTGTGAGCGATGATCCAGGTTTTTACTCGAGCTCAGACTTTAGAGTTTGTTCTGACAGCCTTGACGGCCGAGGTACACCAACTGGTTTGATGTATGACTTTGAAGGTGAGATGAGAAGTGCATCTACTCCAGATATTGGAGCCGATGAATTCACTGCTCCGGCAAACTTCAGATTGCCAGCCGATACGACTATCTGTAAAGGAGATGTCTTGAACCTTAGCGCTAGCTTAAACTCTGGTACGTTTGCAATCTGGAACAACTTCCAGCCTAGCAACAACTTCAGTGTTTCTACTCCTGGTGTGTACAAGGCGTTTGTAGCCAACACATGTGGACAGTCCATTGACTCCATCGAAGTTTTATGGGCAGATCCCGTTGAATTGGTGAACGATACTCACCTATGTGCTGGTGCCTCGTTTACAGCCAACGCGGGAATTGCTGCAGCTAACGGATCTGGTGCTACTTATATGTGGTCTACAGGTTCTACAGCTCAAACACTAAACATCGCTAGTAGAGGAATCTACGCAGTAGAAGTTACCGACAACATTGGTTGCGTCTCAGTTGACACGATAGCAGTTACTCAGTCACGAGGAGTTTCTCTCCCAGCTGATACTTCTTTCTGTGACGGCAAAACATACGTAGTCAACGCAAATGTTGGAGCCGGTAACTACTTCTGGAGCCCAACAGGACAAACTGGTCCAGTGATCTTTGTAAACCAATCTGGTACTTACCGAGTGAACTATACCGACAACAAGTTCTGTACAAGCATTGATGAAATCATCGTAGACGTTGTTCTAGACCCGGTTGCAGATTTCACCTACTTCCAGAAATACTACTCTGTTAGTTTCACTGATCTTTCAAGCGACGCAAGTACATACATGTGGACCTTTGGAGACGGAGATACTTCATATGCTTCCAACCCAGCACACATTTACGCGAACGCTGGAACTTACACTGTAACACAGTACATCCAAAATGCTTGTGGAACAGACGTGATGACACAGAAAATCACGATATCTAACATAGTTGGATCTGAAGAATTGGCAGGCCTTAACGGCATCAGCTTGTTCCCTAATCCTAACAGCGGAATGTTCGACCTTGCAATCAACGGTGTTGATGACCAAGTATTGAACATTAAAGTTGTGGCACTTGATGGCAAAGTTGTCTTTGATACTGAGGTTCAAAACTCAGGTGTCACCGAATTAAATATTGATCTTGGCAATGTAGCCACCGGTGTGTACTTGTTACGCGTTCAAGGTGATACTTACAACGCTGTAGAGAAAGTTACCATCAAGTAATTATACGAAACACCAAATTTCAATAAGATGAGAATAATAGCTACATTTTTTATCGCCGCCTTTGCTCTGCTCGCGACGAATGCTAACGCTCAATATTGCACTCCCAGCGGATTAAGTTCTACATGGGATGGGATTAGCAATGTGACCGTTTCCAATGCTGCCCTAGGATTCGCAAATCCAACAGGCATCCAGGCTGCCTATACCGATTACTCTAGTTCACACACGGCCTATATTGTGAAGAACCAGAATTTCAATATCACGATTACCAGCAACTGGTATGGTGATGCTTGGATTGATTGGAATGGCGATGGCGATTTCACCGATTCTGGAGAAGATATCTACCCAGGTACTTTCTACTCAGGATCTGGTAGTTCAACCAGGACCCTCACTGTTACACCTCCGGGATCAGCAACTCCCGGTATGAAGCGTCTCAGAATTGGAACTGGATATTCTTCCTTTTTCAACTATTGCGGTGCAACTTCCAGCAGTTGGGGTGGTGAGTACGAAGATTACGGAATTTTCGTAGTTGACTACCAAAACTCTGCTTCGCTTACTGAAATCAATTCTCCTTCCCAAATTGTATGTAGTACTATACAAGATGTAGATGTGAGTTTCCAAAACTTTGGAACCAAGAATCTCACCTCATTAAAACTCGGAGGAGAGGTCATCACCTACACAACTGGAAGCAGAACTGTTTTACCGTTTACTTCTAATTGGACGGGTAATTTGGCGCCATTTGCATCAGTTTCTGCTCCAGTAAACGCCTATACCATGGGCTTCACGAGTGGTTTTGCCATTGGTGATACGGTAACGGTATGGTGTTATGAGCCAAACGGTGTAACTGATACTTTAGCTTTTGATGATACAATGCGTGTTGTCATTGGAACTGGTATGAGCGGAACCTATACTATTGGTGATACTACTGGAGGTGCAAATGACTTCCCAAGTTTTTCTGATGCTGTGAATTTCATAGATAGTATTGGTGCTGTTTGTGACACGACTTACTTCCTTGTAGACGATACTTTGAATGAAGTTGGGCAAATTGCAATGAGTCCTCTTACCAATATGAGTTGGACTGCTCCAGTCATCTTCAAGACAAAAGATGGAGGCTCTGGACGAGCAAAGATATCCTACGCCGCAACTGGATCTGGTAACAACTACGTAGTTCAGATGAACAACGATGCCTCCTATTACATCTTTGACAACATTCATATTCATGCAACGTCAAACAGTACTTGGGGTTCCGCTGTATACCTTCAATCAAATGCGAACTACAATACATTTGTGAATTGCCATTTAGAAGGTCACGATTTTAACACTTACGGAACAACCTCTACCTACAGTTCTGTGGTATCTGACTACGGCCCACCAAACTACGGTCAAACTTTCGTAGGCAACAGATTCTATAACAACATTATAGAAGGTGGTTCTTACGGGATTCAATTCCGTGGCCAGGGAAGTTCAGATCTTGAGTTTGTTGGCAACGAATTTCTTGACCAATACTACATGGGTATTTACTTGAATTATCCTGTTTCTCCTGAAATCGTGGGTAATACTTTGAAATCAGCCTCTCCCTACACGTATGGTTATGGATTCTACATCTACTATAGTTCTGATGGATTTGTTTTCAATGAAAACACTATTCACCCAGATGCATTTCAGTGGCCTCGTTATGGAGCCTACATGTATGCTTCCAGTGCAAAAGCCAACAAGCGTAGTGAGATTAAAAACAACTGTATCAGTGTAGGTCAACCATGGTCAGCGAGCACTCAGATTATGTATGGTATTTACGCCTACAATTGTTCTTTCATGGACGTTGCAAACAATGCGATTTCGATGAAGGGGAATAGCTTCGATTCATACGCACTCTATGTGAACCAAGGAGGTGCGAACAATGTGGTAAACAACATTCTTGGGAATTATGGATCTGGTGCAGCTTTGAACTATGTTGGCAACTCATCAGTTCTTAAGTCTGACAACAACAGCTTGTACTCGACTGGAGCATTGCTTGGATATTACAATGGCTTTGGATATACCAGCCTTGCTCTTTGGCAAAATAAAGCTGGTTATGATGCAAACTCAGTTGGCAGTAACCCTGCTCTTTACGACTTAGGAAACACTACAGGACTTGTAGACTGTCATGCATGTAACTCATCTCTCGATGGAACAGCTGATGCCCAATACGCTCCGATGTACGACATCGACGGCGAGATGAGATCATCTACCCCAGATATTGGACCAGATGAATTCGTCGGTCTAGGAAACATCAATTTGGGCGACGACATCGTATTCTGCCCAGGCGATTCAGTTTCTCTTGAAACACCTGTTGGAACAGTAGGTACTCCAATTTGGAGCACTGGTGATACTGCAGCCTCAATTACGGCATCAATGCCAGGTACATATTCGTTGATTTTACGCAACGCTTGTGGACTCATCGTTGATACAGTTGATTTGAGCAACCCAATGGTAAGCGACTTATCGACTCCAGATACTCTGATCTGTAAAGGAGATGACATCGACGTAGACGTGAATTTAACTGGTGCTACTTATGCATGGAACACTGGAGAAACCACACAAACGATCAACATCGACGATGAAGGAACATACTCAGTAGTTGTTACTGACAAATGGGGATGTGTTACAAGTGACTCTCTCACAGTTACACGCTCTGAAGACGCTGTGCTAAACATCAGCGGTACTGATACCATTCTATGTTCAGGTCAGTTCCTTTCTCTAGAAGCTGGTGTTGCTCCTCGTACTGGTGTTACTTACACTTGGACTGGACTTCGCGACGGATCTACTCCTTCTACAAACAACTTGTTGGTTGGATGGAACGTAGCTGATTCACTAGAGATTATGGTAGATGACAACGGATGTGTTTCTTACGACGTTCTTTACATCGACAACCCACCAACACCTGAAGCTGGTTTCTCAGCTGATACCATTGGTTGGACTGTAGTATTGACTGCAGATACTGTACACCCACGATTCACTTATCACTGGGATCTTGGAGACGGTAACACATCTAGTCAGCCTAGCTTGACTCACGTGTACCGCAACCACGGTATCTACAACGTAGTTCTTACTGTAACTTCAGACTGTGGTGTTGACGAATCTCAAATCACTGTTGAAACCATCCAAATTGGTGTTGGAGAAGATGACTTGAACAACAACGTTCGCATCTACCCGAACCCATCGAATGGTGAATTCAACATCTCTCTTGGGGAACTATCAGGTGAGTTCCAAGTAGAAGTTCAAGACGCTAACGGTAAGATCGTTTACGTATCACAAGTTGATGGCAACGAAGACAGCATCAATCTCAGTGATGTAGCCAGCGGAGTTTACTTCGTGAGAGTTACAATGAACGATAAAGTGAGCGTTCAGAAATTGAACATCCACTAAGAGATAAACAACTCTAAATAGGAAAGCCTTCCATCTATGATGGAGGGCTTTTTTATTGGAATAAAGTCAAGTAAAAAATTACCGCTACAGAGAACTTTTAGCTGCAGCAATGGCTTGGTCTAGGCCACTTGGATTGTTCCCGCCAGCAGTGGCAAAGAACGCCTGCCCTCCACCCTTTCCACCAATGTGGGTGGATAGTTCATTCAGAATCGTTCTGGCATCCCAACGTGGGTCAGCAGCAATCAGTTCCTTTGATATAAACACGCTCAACACGACCTTATCACCCTCCGAAGTGCCAAGCACTGCAAATAGATCTTTGTGCTTCTTCATAAGATCAAAGCCGACGGTACGCAGCTCCTTTCCATTCACGTCCAATTTCTTGAACAAGTACGAAAAGCCATTTCCAGCTGAAATTTCTTTCTCCAAGGCACCTCCTTGAAAGGATGCAAGCTGAAATTTTAGAGTTTCCATCTCTTTTTCTTGCGTTTTAAGCTTCTGTTGCAAATCGGAAACAGACTTCAAGGGATCTTTTGTCTTCAACTGAAGGCGAAGATTTCTGCTCAGTTCAAATTCATCCTGAATCTTTTTCCTGGCTTTGGTTCCCGTAATAGCCTCAATTCTCCGAACACCTGAAGAGATGGCGCTTTCACTTAGAATAAAGAAGTTTCCGATCAAACCAGTATTGGCAACATGCGTACCTCCACACAGCTCTGCAGAATCGCCGAACTCAATGACTCTTACTTGATTGCCATATTTCTCTCCAAAAAGGGACATGGCCCCACGGGCTTTCGCTTCTTCAATAGCCACCGAGCGTTCCTCGTGAAGTTCGATTGCTGAATCAATTTCAGCTTGAACCATCGCCTCTATTTTCCTAAGATCCTTTTCGTTGATCTTTTCAAAATGAGAGAAGTCAAACCTTAGGTGATTGGGGTGAACCAAACTTCCCTTCTGAGAAACGTGCTTGCCCAATACTGTTCTTAAGGCATGATGCAACAAGTGAGTGGCAGAGTGATTGTTTTCCGTATCCTTTCGTTTGTTCTCATTCACTTCTAGACGGCCAACAGAATTGAAATTCTCTGGTAAGTCAGTACTTAGGTGAATGATGGAATCGTTTTCCTTTTGCGTATTGAAAATGACCACATCTTGATCGTCGATTTTCCAAATTCCTTGGTCTCCTACTTGACCTCCACCTTCAGGATAGAATGGAGTACGGTTGAACTGTAGGTGATAAATCTTTTTGCCTTTAGACTCTACTTCTCGGTAGCGAATGAGCGAAGCTTCGGCTGTCAATTCATCGTAACCAACAAATTTCGTTTGGGGCGCTTCCTTCACCTCAATCCAGTCGCCCTTAATTTCTTGTGCAGAAGACCGGCTTCGCTCTTTTTGTTTTTCAAGCTCGGCATTAAAACTTGCTTCGTCGAGATCGATGGACCGCTCACTAGACATCAAACGAGTTAAATCGAAGGGAAATCCAAATGTGTCGTAGAGTTCAAAGGCCTGCTTACCCGTTATGCCACCCGTTTCCAAAATGTAATCTTCGAAGCGTTGTATGCCCTTTGCCAGAGTATTCAGGAAAGACTCTTCTTCCTCTTTTATAACCCGTCCTATTAAATCTGCTTCCTTTTTAAGTTCAGGATAAGCTTCGCCCATTTCTATTGCCAAGGCTGGAATAAGCGCATAAATACACGCCTGCTTCACTCCGAGACTGCTATAGGCATAACGAATGGCTCTTCTAAGAATGCGTCGTATCACATAGCCCGGACCCGTATTACTGGGCAATTGTCCTTCAGCAATACTAAAGGCTACTGCGCGGAGATGATCTACGATCACTCTAAAGGCAATGTCTTTCGATTCATTATTTCCGTACTTCTGCCCGCTCTCTGTTTCAAGAGCAGCAATGATGTTCTGAAATAAGTCGATGTCGTAATTGGACCTCTTATGCTGAAGCGCTCGAGACAATCGCTCAAGGCCCATCCCTGTATCCACATGAGAGGCTGGCAAATCGTTCAATGAGCCATCGGACTTGCGATTGAACTGAATGAAGACCAAATTCCAGATTTCAATAACCTCTGGGTGGTCCATATTCACTAAGTCTGCTCCATTTTGTTTTTTTCGATCACTTTCTGGGCGCAAATCAATGTGCAATTCAGAGCACGGGCCGCAAGGGCCCATTTCACCCATTTCCCAGAAGTTATCCTTCTTGCCAAAGAAGAGCACGCGATCTTTTGGAAGAAATTTTTCCCAGATTTCCTTTGCATCGGTATCTGCTTTAGTTCCGTCCTTCTCGTCGCCTTCGAATACTGTTGCATATATGCGGGAAGAATCGAGGCCATAAACCTCTGTGAGCAGTTCCCAGGCGTATTGAATTGCTTCCTTCTTGAAATAGTCTCCAAACGACCAATTCCCGAGCATTTCAAACATCGTGTGGTGATAGGTGTCCACACCAACCTCCTCAAGGTCATTGTGCTTTCCTGAAACGCGCAAACACTTTTGAGAATTCGCTACTCGAGGACTCTCGGCCTGCTTCTGGCCAATAAAAATGTCCTTGAATTGGTTCATTCCCGCATTGGTAAACATCAAACTAGGGTCTCCTTTGATGACCATAGGGGCCGAATCGACCAGGATGTGATTTTTCGACTTGAAATATTCGTAAAACTGACTACGAATCTCGTTCGTTGACCACTCTTTGGAACTCATAAAAAAGGCTAATGATGATTGGACGTTCTTGAAGCAAAATGCAAAGTTAGCTGAATATGCTAATTTTGCGGCGAATTCAAGTGGCGCCGATTTAAGCGCCAGCCCCACATATGGCAGGCTCCAAATACAAGTATAACCTCAAGACGCTCTCCTACGAGCGGATCGAACCGTCCTTTAAAGGACGGTCCTTGCAAATCCTCAGCTTTGTTTCGACAGGAGGTGTGTTTGCTGTATTCTTCATAATCCTCACCTACATGTTCTTCGATTCTCCAAAAGAGAAGATTCTGAAGCGTGAAAACGAGCAACTCCGATTGCAATTTGAGTTGGTGAACAAGAAGATGAATGAGATTTCGGCTGTTATGGATGATATTCAATCTCGCGACAACAACATCTATCGTGTCATTTTTGAGGCGGAACCCATTCCAGAAAATGTTCGCAAAGCGGGTTTTGGAGGAATTAATCGTTATAAGCACCTTGAAGGAAACGACAACTCAGAGCTCTTGATTAAAACCCAAAAGTCACTGGATCAGTTGAAGAAACAGCTCTACATTCAATCAAAGAGTTTCGATGAAGTTTTTGGCCTCGCTAAAGACAAAGAAAAAATGCTGGCAAGCATACCCAGCATTCAGCCGGTATCTAATATGGATCTTAAGAAAGCTGCCGGTGGATATGGCATGCGCATGCACCCAATTTTAAAGATTCCAAAGTTTCATTACGGAATGGACTTTACGGCGAATGTGGGTACGGAAGTCTATACAACTGGAGATGGCGTTGTAAAGGAGGTGGAAGGATCTCAACGAGGTTACGGAAACAAGATCATCATCGATCATGGTTTTGGCTACCAAACTTTATACGCTCACCTCAGTGCGTTTAATGTGAGAGAAGGACAAAAAGTAAAGCGCGGAGACGTCATCGCTCAAGTAGGTAACACTGGATTTTCAAGTGGACCTCACCTGCATTATGAAGTTCTCAAAAACGACAAGAAAGTAAATCCAATCAATTTCTATTTTAACGACCTTAGTCCGGAGGAGTACGATCGTTTGATTGAAATCTCTTCCACCGCCTCACAAAGTTTCGATTGATGCCTTATAAAGCCAAACAAGTACAAAAGCTCTACTACTCTATTGGAGAGGTTTCAGAAATGTTTGGTGTGAATGCATCTCTAATTCGTTTCTGGGAAAAGGAGTTTGACATCATAAAGCCTAAGAAGAATACCAAGGGCAATCGCCAGTACACTCAGCAAGATGTGGCGAACATCAAACTCATTTACCATCTCGTAAAAGAGCGCGGGTTCACCCTTGAAGGTGCTAAAAGAAAGATTAAGGAAAACAAGGACGACAGTGTGAACCAAATGGAATTGGTCGACTCACTAAAGCGCGTTAAATCCTTCTTGGAAGAATTGAAGAGCAGCCTCTAAAGGCGCTTCGAGTCAAGCAAATAATTCTGAACGTAGTCTGTTACGCCTTCCTCTAAGCTGTGCTTTGGAAGTGGCGCACCAATCTTCTCCATCTTCTTCATATCTGCTTCAGTAAAGTACTGATAGGTATCCCGTATGTCTTCTGGAGTAGGAATAAACTCAATCTTCACCTCTTTATTTAAAGCTGTAAATACGGCGGTCACGAGATCTTTAAAGCTTCTCGCCTTTCCACTTCCCAAATTGTACAAGCCAGAATTGTGGCGATGGTGCAGCAAGAAATACAAGATCTCCATCAAGTCTTTCACGTAGACAAAATCACGCATTTGCTCACCGTCGGCAATGCCCTCTTTGTGGGAAGCAAACAATTTCATGCCGCCTGTTTCTTTAATCTGATTGAAGGCATGGAACACCACAGACGCCATACGTCCCTTGTGGTATTCGTTGGGCCCATAGACATTAAAGAACTTCAGTCCTGCCCAGAAAAACGGTTTCTTTTCCTGCGCCAATGCCCAGATGTCAAAGTCGTTTTTAGACCTTCCGTAGGGATTCAAAGGTTTTAAATTGCGTGGAAGTTCTTCGGAATCTAGATAACCCAGCTCTCCACCTCCATAGGTTGCCGCCGAGGATGCGTAAACCAAGGGCAAGCCATATTCGCAGCAGGCATTCCACATGTTCTTGCTGTAGTTGAGATTGAGCTCATCGAATAAAGCTTCGTCTTGCTCAGTGGTGTCTGTTCTGGCTCCTAGATGGAATATGAATTGAACCTGAGATTCATTTTCGGCCAACCAATCGAAAAATACGCTTCGATCCACCAGGGCAGAATACTTTTTAGTGCTGTAATTCTGAATCTTGTCTTCCCGACTGAAGTCGTCGACTAGGACGAGATCATTGAAATTTTCGTCGTTCAATTTCTGAATGAAACAAGAAGATATAAAGCCTGCGGCCCCCGTGATTACAATCATTTTATTTGAATTACAGCAAAGTAAACAAAACTCCCCTTGTCTTATCTTTGCCGCCCATTTGGACAAGGAATATGGTTTACATCACACGCCGAGAACGATTTAATGCAGCACACAAATTGTGGCATCCCGACTGGTCGACCGAAAAGAACCACGAGGTATTTGGAAAGTGTGCGAATGAGAATTGGCACGGGCACAATTACGAATTGTTTGTAACCATTAAAGGAGAACCCGATCCTGATACTGGATTTGTGCTTGATTTGAAATACATGAGCGACGTCATTCGAGAAGAGGTCGTTGAAAAGCTAGATCACAAAAATTTAAACCTCGATGTTCCCTTCATGAAAGGCTTGATGAGTTCTACGGAAAATCTGGCCATTCAAGTTTGGAATATCTTGGAAAAGACATTAAACGATGGTCGCGCGATATTGCATTGCGTGAAAATCGTTGAAACGGAAAACAACTTTGTTGAATACTTTGGAAAATAAGCAATTATGAAAGCATACGTATTCCCCGGTCAGGGCAGTCAGTTCGTTGGAATGGGAAAAGAACTCTACGACAGCTCACCAAGAGCAAAAGAGTTGTTCGAACGGGCCAATGAAATCCTCGGTTTTGAAATCACCAAGGTGATGTTCGAAGGAACAGACGAAGAATTGAAGCAAACCAATGTTACTCAGCCCGCGGTCTTCCTCCACTCAACAATTCTTGCCGACAGCATTGCAGACTTCAAGGCAGATATGGTTGCTGGACACAGTTTAGGAGAATTCTCTGCTTTAGTTGCGAACAGAACCTTAAGCTTTGAGGACGGGCTCACGCTCGTTTCCAAACGCGCTTTTGCGATGCAAAAAGCTTGCGAAGCCGAGCGATCTACCATGGCGGCTGTGCTCTCTTTGGAGGACCAAGTTGTAGAAGATATTTGTGCTCAGATAGATGGGATTGTTGTTGCAGCAAATTACAACTGCCCAGGCCAATTGGTGATCTCTGGAGCCTACGCGGCTGTGGAAGAAGCCTGTGCTAAGATGACGGAAGCAGGTGCTCGAAGAGCGCTCATCCTTCCTGTTGGTGGCGCATTCCATTCTCCTTTGATGGAGCCTGCCCGCGAAGAATTGCAAGCTGCCATCGAAGCGACTACCTTTTCCAATCCAAACTGCCCAGTCTATCAAAACGTTGTAGCCTCGGCCGTGACGAGTCCCGAAGAAATTCAAGCCAACCTCATCGCTCAACTAACGGCACCGGTTCGTTGGACTCAATCGGTGCAACAAATGATTGCCGATGGCGCTAGCAGCTTCACTGAAATTGGCCCCGGAAAAGTCTTGCAAGGTCTTGTCAAGAAAATCGATCGGGAAATGATCACCGAAGGAATGTCCTAATCTCATTTTTATCTTCCACCTTTAAGGGAATTTTGTCATAATTGATATAAGTGTACATTTGACACTATGCCCATACTAAATGCGCAAACGAGGTGCGTTGTAAGAGATGTCTATCCAACTATAGAACACGGTCGGTATGGAATTAAGCGGGTAGTCGGAGAATACGTTGATGTATGGGCAGATGTATTTGCCGATGGTCACGACGTTGTTCGGGCTGCCCTTCAATTCAAACACTCTTCAGAAAAAAGCTGGAGCGAAGTGCAGGCAGAAGAAATAGGGGGCGACCGCTGGCATGGACGCTTTCAGGTTCAAAAGCAAGGCTTCTACTCCTATCGCTTCATTGGGTGGACCGACTATGCCCTGTACTGGCAAGAAGGCCTGCGAAAAAAAGCCGATGCTTGACTCGATGTCTCTCTAGAACTTCAGGAGGGAATTCCTTTTCTTGAAGCCTTAAAATCGAAGGTTCATAAAGATGAAAGCTCCTTCGTGCAAAACTGCCTTGATCATTTTGCACCGCAAACAAAGCAGGAAGAATCAATTCGTCTTGCAAAAAGTGAGCACCTCACAGAACTTTTCGAACTCCACCCTTATCGTCCTTTTGTAGCGGAGGGAAACCACGAACTTCAGGTTTACGTAGACCGTGAAAAAGCTGCATTCAGTACCTGGTACGAATTCTTTCCGCGCAGCGCCGGAAAAGGTAAAAGCCATGGAAGCTTCAAAGATTGCATCGCACTGCTGCCGCGCATAGCCGAATTCGGTTTCGACACCCTGTACTTTCCTCCCATTCATCCAATTGGAACGACAAACAGAAAGGGTAAAAACAATACCACTGAAGCCAAGCACGATGACGTAGGTTCATGCTGGGGAATTGGAGGTAAAGAGGGCGGTCATAAAGACGTACACCCTGAACTTGGTACTCTGGCTGATTTTAAAAAACTTGTAAAAGAAGCTGATAAACTTGGGATCGAAATCGCCTTGGACTTTGCTCTTCAAGCTACTCCCGATCACCCTTGGGTGAAGGATCATCCCGAATGGTTTAAACAACGTCCGGATGGAAGCATCCAATACGCGGAAACCCACCAAAAAAATACCAGGACATTTACCCCATCTATTTCGAAACAGAAGATTGGAAAGTGATGTGGCAGGAATTCCTCGACACCGCTCTTTATTGGGTTGATCTGGGGATTAAGGTATTTCGAGTAGATAATCCCCACACAAAGCCATTTCGATTTTGGGAATGGCTCATCCATGAAGTGAAGAAGCTGCACCCCGACGTGCTCTTTTTATCGGAAGCATTTTCTCGTCCGGCAATTATGGCGGAACTTGGAAAAGCCGGCTTTACGCAGTCTTATACCTACTTCACTTGGAGGAACAATAAGCAAGAGTTGATTGAGTACATGAACGAACTCAACAATGGCCCCATGAGCGAGACTTATCGTCCCAATTTCTGGCCCAACACTCCCGACATTCTACCGTTCTCTCTCCAGAACTACAGCGAACACGAATACAAAATTCGGTACGTACTTGCTGCGAGTTTAAGTTCCAATACTGGTGTTTATGGCCCCGTGTACGAGCTCATGGTGAATGCCGCTTTGTCGGGAAAAGAAGAATATTTCAATTCAGAGAAGTTTGAAATTGGGGATTGGGATTGGACCAAAGAGACCGCCATTACGGAGGTTTATAGGGTCATGAATTCCGCAAGAAAAAATTACGGAGCCTTACAGAGAACTAAAAATCTCGAATTCTTGCACATCGAAAATGATCAAATCATTGCCTACCTCAAACGAGGAACCGATGGCTCGAATATTTTTTGCGTGGTGAATTTGGATGGCCAGCGAACACCATCGGGAATATTGCAGGCCCGACGCTGCCGGTTCAAAAATTTTAAAACTTGCCATGGATCGTTTGGGAATGTCGGCACGGTCCTACGCTCGAATTCTCAAAGTAGCTCGTACGATAGCTGACTTGGAGGGTTCTGAAGCAGTTTTGTCAAAACATTTGGCCGAAGCCATTCAGTTTCGCAGCTTGGATCGTACGCTCAATTAAAGAGTACGCCTTCTACAAATTGCTTCTCTGTCTTTCATGTCGTAAAAGGCTAATTTTGCCTCAAATCACCAACATGAAATTCCTTAAACTCTTCACAATTTGCTTGGCTCTATTGCTTGGCTCTTTCGAATCTTTCTCATTTGTTCAAGTGAGTACTGTTACGGTCAGTACTTCAAGCCCGAACGACTGTTCATCAACATCCATTACAGCTTCAGGCACCCTTGGTGCAACCAACTATATTTACGACGGCACCAATGTGAGCATCTCTGGATCTACCATTACTGTCGATGTCAAGTACATCTCTGGATTTATTGTTCTTCCGGCCATCACACCATTTAGTCAAACAGTAAGCCTAGGCACACTCAGTGCTGGCACTTATACTTTGATCGTTAGAGGGCTCCTAAGCGGAACAGTTTCAAGCACCCTCACTGTAAGCCCTTCACTTTCAGTTGGTTCTTGCTGTGGCATCAATGCTGGTTTCACTTCAAACGCGACCACCTTTTGCATCGGCGATACCGTAAAACTCACCGACACAAGTTCTGCCTCGGCAACTTCGTTCTATTGGTATGAAAACGGAAGCCTGCTCGATTCCAGTCAAAACCTCTCTTATGTTGCGAGCGCGGCTGGCAGCTACGACATTAAACTTATGGTGTTGGACACCTGTGGAAGCGACACGGCTGTTCAATCAATTCAAGTTCTTGAAAACCCCGACTTTGGTCCAGATACAAGCATTTGCATCAACAGCACTCTGCGCCTTGAAGTGAGCTCTGCTTGGGATTCCATCTCTTGGACTGGCGGCGCATTTACCAATTTTATAAGTGTCAGCAGCCCTGGAACCTACGAGGTAAGGGTTATAGGCGAAACTGGTTGCGTTCGAACAGACAGCATTCACGTAAGCATGCTTGGCACTCCGCTGGATCTTGGTCCCGATGTGGTATACTGTCCAGGCGATACTGCGCATTTAGATGCAGGCATTGGATGGAGAACTGCAATTTGGTCGAATGGATTTTCAGGTCCACAGCAAGATGTTTATTTCCCAGCAACCTTCTACGTGACTGCCGTTGACTCCAATTTTTGTTCTTTCAAGGACACCATAACTGTCTCAGCCTCTGTTTTCAACTTAAACGTTCAAGGGCCCGACAGCATTTGCTTCGGTGATACAGCTCAAATATCTGTGAGTGGAAATTGGCTCAATACCCAGTGGTCGAATGGCGATACAGGAAGCGTAGTCTTGCTTCAAAATTCAGGAAATTATTCCGTGAGTTCGATGAGCATCGACAGCTGTGTTCAGAACATCACCTTCGATTTGGTGGTGATCGACTATCCAATTACATCGCTTGTTGATACCTCGATTTGTGAAGGTGATTCTTTCTTAGTAGATGTGACTCAATCCAATTCAAGTTATTTGTGGAACGACCTTTCGACCAATCCTCAACGGAGCTTCTCAGCCAATGGAATCTATTCTGTTGAGATTACAAAAGCGTCCCTCTGCAGCATTCGCGATTCATTCAATCTCTCAGTATACACTTATCCCGTCGTTGATTTGGGTGCCGATGATACCTTGTGCATCGGCGACAGCGTTTTCCTTGATTCAGGAAATCCATTTGCTGTGAATGAATGGCAAGATGGTTCGGGCAATTATAGCTTCATTGCTAAAACCAGCGGTGTATACTACGTGAACGTGAGTCACTTTAATCTCTGCTCAACTTCCGACACCATAGTTCTAAGTTTCATCGATTGCGACTCCACGGGCTCAACAGGCTTGATTGATATAGCCTTTGAAGGCTCAGTCAAGATTTACCCCAATCCGAGCCCTGACATTTTGAGTGTGGAAATTCATTCATCTAATGACCGTGCTGCGAAATTGATTGTTTCGGACCTTCAAGGGCGGCAAATAATGTTCGGTGAAATTGTAGATGTGAATCTTGCTACTCAGCTCGATGTATCCGGCCTACAGTCGGGCATGTATTTCTTGAGCGTGGAGATGGAAGACCAAATAGAGACGCTACCATTCTATAAAAAATAATACTGTCCTGGGCTTAATCTGACCCCGTTAAGCAGTTGGTTTATAGACATCTTCCTCTTTGCCTACGCGAGAGCTGAGGCTGGTTCTCTCAAGAATTTTCAGGCGCTTTCTTGTTTTCATGAAATGAGAAATATACTTTTCGAATTCTTAAAAGCCCCTATTCATGAAATCAATCCTACAATAGATATTGCTATGCCTAAGCATGGCTTTGTTCAGCCCGCACGTTCAAGCACAAGCATTCAAGGTTGTGCCTCAAGATTTGGATCCTTCTAAAGCAGATGCCA
>ERZ887942.462-NODE-462-length-33325-cov-13.636309_pt1 | contig 33325 bp, 28 predicted proteins | sample MGYA00521099_ERZ887942 | MGnify/ENA primary metagenome ERZ887942 (study PRJEB32303, sample SAMEA104408605) | aquatic metagenome | biome: Brackish water; feature: Pelagic; material: water | place: Baltic Sea | collected 2014-06-07T06:48:00 | depth 16,251 m ...
GAGGTCTATTTCCCTCGTTTGGGGGGGCAAAGATAGACAGATTTCCCATCGTTCATAAGCTATCCATGAAAAAGTCAAAATCGGATGGCAATTCAGGTGAATTTCAGGTTCCGAATGACCATGCAACTATCGAGCAAGCTAGGTTGTTTATCTTGCAGCCATAAACCTGCTAGACCATGTTGCTTTCTTTGCTAATCAGCCTCTTTTGGGGGTTTGTCCCGAGCCAGCCTATTCAACCTTCCATCCAGTATTGCGTGGCTCCGGCTGAAGTTCCGAGTGATTGGAATACGTGGCTTCAAGACGAATCGCGGTTGAGTTGGTGGAAATTGAATGGATGGGTGAAATTGGATGAACTCAAGTCGGATATGCCCTTGTGGACAGGGTCTGATCCAATTCAAGGCACCGTGGATCCGTTTATTTGTGGGATGCAACCAGATCCTCAGAAGTCCATGCAATGGGCGTTTTCAAATGGCACGGGGATTCATCTCCATGGCTTAGAACGTTGCGAGGTGCTGTACCAGCGATTTTTGATCAACCAATCGGCTGAAGCCAAAAGAATCAAGCAATGAGTATGTTCAACACCTCCATAAAGCTCACCGCGGCATTGGTCTCTTTGTTCTTATTCGGAGTTTCGAATGGTGAAGCGCAGGAGACGAGCATTTCCAGCACAACACTGGAAACATGCGAAGGATTTTTGGTGGATACCGGACTGAGTGCCGGTGATTATGGTCCCAATGAGGACATCACCATGACCATCTGTCCAGAAGCACCGGAAACCATCGTTACGCTTTATTTTGCTCTGGCTTCGTTCGGCTCAGGGGACATGTTGCAGATTTACGATGGCACCGATACAAGCGGACCGCTTCTCGGTACTTACATTGAATTTGATGCCCAAGGATTGGAGATCTTTGCCACGGAAGACAATCCGGGCGGTTGTTTGACATTGCATTGGACGACGGATAACACGGGCAATGGAAATTTCGTTGCTGAGATGAGTTGCGGCTATCCATGTGATCGTCCATTGGCCATCGTGTCCAGCGGAGAACCGGTGCCACATTTGGCTTGTCCTGGAGAGGAGATCACATTTGACGCTACAGGTTCTACAGTGGCCGATGGCTTTGAAATCGTCACTTGGGATTGGGATTTTGGCGATGAGACCACATCCTCTGAAGGCGCTGTGGTGATCCATTCATTTGACCAACCAGGGGCGTACAAAGTCCAATTGGGCATTGCAGATGATAACATCTCTGACGACGACCCCGACGGTTGTTCGAACAACAACCTCATTGACCATTTGGTATTGATTTCAACGGAGCCTGATTGGTCAGGAACTTCTTTGGATGCGACCATTTGTTCTGGACAACTGTTTCCTTTGGATGGCATGGTAAACGGAGTGACCTATGATTCCGAGCCAACGGCAGACTTTGGCGGGGGCTTGTTCATTCCAGATGATCAATCCCAATGCTTCAATGCCGAGTTGACTTTCACGTCCTTTTCACCGGGCCAAATCGTTGAAAATGCGGCAACAGATATTATCGATTTGTTCATCAATTTTGAGCACAGTTTTATGGGAGACTTGACGGTCACCTTCATTTGCCCCAACGGCCAAAGCTTGGCGGTCCACCAGCAAGGTGGAGGGGGGACGCAACTCGGCGTACCAGACCAGCTAGACGGAACGGGCCCAGGCGTTGGGTGGGATTATTACTGGTCTCCGACAGCAACCAATGGCACCTGGGCGGACAATGGAGGAGGTACGCTGCCAGCGGGAATTTATGAATCGGCACAGCCTTTTACGCTGTTAGAGGGGTGCCCATTGAATGGGACTTGGGAAGTGGAAGTGTGTGATGCGTGGGGTGCAGATGACGGTTATATTTTCGATTGGACCGTCCACTTCGACCCAGAACTGTATCCTGAACCGGTGGTGTTTACCCCGGTATTCGGAATGGAATGTGACAGTACCTCATGGGAGGGTTTGAACATCTATGACGAAAGTGATGACTGCAATGAAATCACGGTGATTGCGACAGAAACAGGGACATACACGTATACCGCGACCAATAATTTTGGTTGTACGTACAGTACAGATGTGGAATTGACTGTGGTTCCAGGGCCGACATTGGAAATCAATGATCCTGTAGGCTTTTGCGGTTCTCCTGTTTCACTTTCAGGCAATGTGACCAACCAAGAGACGGGCTTCAATTACAATTACGATTGGACGCCAGCGGATCTGGTTTCGGGCAACGGCGCCAATGTGACAGTCGATGGTTTGACCCAAGACACCATCATGACCCTAACAGTGACAGTTTCTGGAGGCGACTTGGACAATTGCGAAGTCGCTCAAAATGTGGAAGTGAACTACGTTCCTGAGCCTACCGGTGTTGATTTCAGCGGTGCGATTTGTCCTGATGAGGATTTTGACTTGGTGGCTCTGAATTTTTCGATGGAAGGCACCAGTGAGAGTGATTACACCTATGAGTGGACCGACGAAAGCGGCGACATAGTCGGAACTTCGGCCGTATATCAGGCTAGTGGAGACGGGTTGTATGAGGTGCTAGTTACGATGGCCGCTCCCTGCACGTGGTCAACAACAAGCTTCTTCGATATAGAAGAGGACATTTGCGAGTTGACCATACCCAATGTGATTTCTCCCAATGGGTCAGGGCAGTGGGACTCGATGAACGATGCGTTTATCATTCAAGGGTTGGACAGTGATCGATACGATGGAAGCACATTGAGGATTTACAATCGTTGGGGTTTGCTCATGTTTTCGAGCAATGATTTTGGCAAGTCTGCGGGTTGGAGTCCTGAGCCTGACGAGGCCGCTGAGGGAACGTATTATTATGTTCTTGGCATCGCAAGGACCGACTCCGAATTGGTCATCAATGATGCGAATGGTCAGACGGTGGACGAGGGAGAGGGCTACAAATACTTGAGCGGTTCATTTACTTTGGTCCGCGATTAGACCCGCATGACATGATGAAGTCTGCAGCGGAGGAGCTGGGGGCGCTGGCACAGGCAGTTGTCTGGGAGCAGCGTGAGGAGGAAGGTCGATTGGCAGAAGGGTTGGAAGGGCAGTCGCTGCGCTTTCGGAAGCGTGAGGGATTGACTTGGTCACCCGTTACGCTGGAATCCCAATCCACAACTTTTGGAGGTCGTGCCTGCGTCGTTCTGTCCAAGCCGCCACACGGCGGAGAGGTTGGAGCTTTTCGCACGGGGTCACCGGTTTCGCTTTACCAAGCGAATGATGCGGGGAAGCCAGATCCAGGAGGGCCGCCACCTCGGCGTGGCTTGGTCAGAAAAGTGCGCAACCATCAATTGGAGGTCGTTTTGGATGGCGATCCGCTGATCGCGCAAGATTTCCATGAACGATGGACGTTGGATGTTCGTGGGGACGATCGAACCTATCGGCTGATGGCCGAGGCGTTGAGCCATTGGCTCAATACAGAACGTCCTTTGGAACGGTCATTTCGCGATGGCCTGCTCGGTTATTCAGAACAGGAGGTTTTGTCTGAAGTAGAATTTGAGGAGGTCGTAGGAATCGAAAGTCAGTTAAAAACGCTCAATGCCCTCCAAAGTGCTTGGGTGGAAACCGTTTGGAAAGGACGTCCTTTTGCGCTGTTGCACGGTCCTCCCGGAACAGGCAAAACGACAACACTGCTCACCCTCATTGAAGGATTGGTGTCCACAGGAAAGCGGGTGCTCGTGACAGCTCAAAGCAATGCTGCTGTCGACTGGTTGTTAATCGGTTGCGCAAATCGCGCTTTGGAAGCCGTCCGAATTGGCCACCCTATGCGCGTGGATCCTCTGGTGTGGTCCATGAGTCTGGAGTCGCGGGTTGAAACAGAACCCGAGTTCAAACAAGTTCGAGATTTTCGAAAGCGCTCTGCTCAGGCTTGGAAGGAGGTGGACCGCTTTCGCCGCAACTTTGGTCCGGCTGAACGCAAGGAACGAGCTGAAGCGAAGCGCGAAGCGCTTGATTTGAATCGAGAAGCCCGTGATTTGGAAGCGTATATCGCAGAGAAGGTCATCCGAAAAAGCGCCATCGTGGGAGCCACTCTAGCTGGCGCATCGGATTACATGTTACGAGGAGAGACTTTTGATTATGTCATTGTGGATGAGGCAGGCCAGGCCATGGAACCTGCGGTGTGGATTGCCATGCGGAAAGCTCCGCGTGTCGTGCTTGCGGGGGATCCGCAGCAACTCCCGCCTATTGTCAAAAGCCACAAGGCCGTGGCGGCTGGACTGGAGAAAAGTTTGCTGGAAAAACTCCTTGAACGGCATCCTTCTTCGGATTGGAACGTCATGCTGGAGGAGCAGTATCGCATGCATGAAGCCATCATGCAGCCATCCTCTGATTGGTTTTATGAGGGGCGCTTGAAGGCCGCTCCGAATGCTGCCCAGCGCCTGCTGGAAGGCATTCCACCGTGGACTTGGATTGACACGGCGGGTTGTGGTTTCGTGGAGCAACGCGAATCGGAGAGCAGCAGCACGTCAAACAAAGAAGAGGCCCAATTTGTACTTGATCGCTTGGTAGAATTGATGGAACAAGCTCCCATGGCGACGGTAGGTGTCGTTGCCCCGTACCGCGCTCAGTTGGAAGTCTTGGAAACGCTGTGGATTGATCGTCAACTAAAATCCAATGATCGAATTGAATTTGCCACGGTCGATGCTTTTCAAGGCCAGGAACGCGACATCATGGTCCTCTCGCTCACGCGATGCAATGAAGAAGGAGCCATCGGATTTTTGAAAGAATACCGGCGGACCAACGTAGCCATGACACGCGCACGTTCTCACCTGCTGGTGGTTGGTGATGGCGCAACCTTGGGCGCGGATCCGTTTTTTGCTCGGATGATGGAGTTGGCGGAACAGTCAGGAGCGTATCGCAGCGCCTGGGAGTGGATGTCTTAAGTCGCTTGGATGGCTTTAGGCGAGAACCTCACCCGTAGACTCATCGATAACTTCTGATTCAACCATTTGCTCGGACTCCGAGTGGTGTGCAGGCGTCTCGACACTGGATGCCAGGGGATTGGACCCTCCCACTTCGTCCAACGGAAACACCTCTGTAATCTTTTGGTACGCGACAGAAGGGATCACATAACCGAGTCCAACCTTGGACATGTGTTGCGCCACCTTGTCGTATGCGTCACGGACGTCATTTGCTGAGAGCAAAATGAATTCGTTGGTTTCCTTTTCTGTGCCGCGCTGTTCGTCCATTGAAGTCAACGCAATCTTCACTTTAAACCACTTGTCTGCGTCCTCAAAGCGAATGACTTCGGAAAGCACAGATTTGGTGATTTGAACAATTTCAAAAGGTCGAATGCCCTCTTGTTCACAGATTTCCGTCATGCGGGTTTCCGCTTCTGTGTAATTGTAGGCATCCAAAACAAACGATTCAGTGGCCTTGATTTCAGCACCATCGTTGTCGTGTCGGACGTACTTGACCTTGCAAGTAAACCAATGTTTTGTCATGCCTGAAAGATAGGTCCCTCGTTTTTCTGTCGAGGTCTGAGGAACCGTTATTCCATGAACAAGCAATTCACAATTGACGTTCCAAAAGCTCATTCGAATTGAAAGCGAACGTGTCTTGGAGCGTGCTATCTTGACCCTGAAGATGATGAAAGACGAATACCGCCATAAAGGCTTGAGAAGGAAGATGCTGGACGAATTGCGTACGCTGGGCATCGTCAATGAGGACGTGTTGGATGCCATTGATCGCGTGCCGCGGCATTTCTTTTTGTCATCAGCGTTCGAGCAGTTTGCTTATCAAAACAAAGCATTTCAAATCGGTGCCGGCCAGACCATTAGCAAACCCCATACAGTGGCACGCCAGACGGAATTGTTGGGGTTAGTTCCTGGGCAAAAAGTACTCGAAATTGGAACGGGAAGTGGATTCCAATGTGCTGTACTCTGCGCCATGGGGTACAAAGTTTACTCCATAGAACGACAGCGCTCACTTTACGATAAGGCACGGCCTTTGCTTTCTTCGATGGGATTCAAGCCGCAACTCTTTTATGGGGATGGGTACAAAGGCAAAAAGACGTTTGCTCCTTTTGATGGCATCATAGTCACTTGCGGGGCTCCAGAGGTTCCCGAGGCCTTGCTTCAGCAATTGGCGATCGGCGGCAAGTTGGTCATTCCTGTTGGAGAAGGCGATACGCAGCTGATGTACAGTTTTGAGCGCCTTGGCGAAAAAGAATTTACCCGGCAGAAACACGGTGAATTTGCCTTTGTGCCCATGCTTTCCAACCGAGCGCAAGGCTGAAGCAATTAGAAGTTGAAAACGCCTTCGGTTTCTCCTAAGCCCTGACGAACCAATACAATTTCCTTCCCCGTGCAATCGATCACTGTGGAGGCATGTAGTTGTCCCATTCCCCCATCCACGATGGCATCCACACGATCGGTGAAGCGTTCTGCAATCAACTCAGGGTCCGTGGTGTACTCTACAACCTCGTCTTCATCGCGAACGGAAGAAACGATCAATGGACGGTCAATCTCGTTGAGAAGAGCTCGTGTGACCGGATGATTCGGCACCCGAATTCCAATGGTTTTCCGTTTCCCCATGAACCACTTGGGCACCATGCTGCTCGCGGGAAGGATGAATGTATAGGGACCAGGCAGTGCCTTGCGCATGATTTTAAACAACGCATTGTCCAGCGGCATGGTGTAGGAAGAGAGTTGGCTCAAGTCCGCACAGGCAATGCTAAACTGCGCCCGGTTCAACGGAATGTCCTTCAGTCGTGCCAGACGCTCCAATCCCTTCGCAGAACCCAATTCACAGGCAAAACTGTAGACCGTATCCGTCGGGATAATGACCAAGCCATCTCGATTTAAGATCTTGGCGGTCTGTCGAATCTTACGTTCATCCGGATTGTCCGGGTGAATTTTTAAGAGCATTCGTTTTTCGCTTTGGCGTGATCCGCCAAAAATTGCGCTAGACCGGAATCTGTCAATGGATGCTTCATCAACCCAAGGATCGCACTCAAAGGACCGGTCATGATGTCGGCTCCAATTTCAGCACATTCAATGACGTGCATGGAATGGCGCACGCTTGCAGCGAGGATTTCCGTTCCGAAATCGTAGTTGTCATAAATGGTGCGAATCTTCTCAATTAACTGCAGTCCATCAGAGCTGATGTCATCCAATCGGCCTACGAATGGGCTGACGTAGGACGCACCGGCTTTCGCGGCCAAAAGAGCCTGTCCTGGAGAGAAGATGAGCGTGCAGTTGGTGCGAATGCCGTTGTCGGTAAACCAGCGGATCGCCCGAATTCCGTCTACGATGGCCGGGACTTTGACCACAATGTTCGGGTGCAATGCAGCCAGGGCTTCGCCTTCCGCGATCATGCCATCGAAATCCGTAGCGATCACCTCGGCGCTAACATCACCGTCAACAATTTCACAAATAGCGATGTAATGTGCCTTCACAGCATCTTCGCCGGTAATCCCTTCCTTCGCCATCAGCGAGGGGTTGGTGGTTACACCGTCGAGGATTCCGAGTTCTTGGGCTTGGCGAATCTGATCGAGGTTCGCAGTGTCGATGAAAAATTTCATGCCGCGAAAGTACCACTTCCTTTGGTTTGCCAAACCTTGAAAGGAGGCGTATCTTGTTTACAACACACCGGTTATGTCGAATTGGACCCCAGAAGAGAAGGAACAGATGAAGCAGCGAATGGAAATTCGCATGGCGGAATTGCGAACCCGGGTGTTGGAGTATCGGGAATTGACGAAGCCAATTCCTCCAGAAAACGCCATTGGTCGCGTGAGCCGAATGGATGCGATCAATAACCGCAGTGTCAGTGAGGCGGCATTGCGTCAAGTTGAAAAGCAGTTAGCAGGATTGGTTCGCGCGATGGAACGACTCCAAGATGATCGATTTGGATTGTGTCATCGTTGCGGGGAACCGATTCCTTTTGGCCGAATTCTGTTGTTGCCCGGGGCGACTTCGTGCGTTCGCTGCTCGGATTGAGGGCATTGTTAAAAAAAGTTCTTTTTTGTTGGCAAGGTTGAATACGAAAGGGCAAATCACTCCGTTAAGGTCGATGTGAACCACGAGGGATGCGGTATTTTTGCACTCCTCACGAGCTCACCACCAAATCAAATCTGTGCGTTTATTCGACTCCTTGCGTTCAATTTGCATTGTGATAATCGGTTTGGCTTGCCTTACGGGCTGCATCGATTCTTGGGAGGGCCCCCCACACTTTTTACACGTGGCCTCCATGGAGGTGGCGACTGAAGGGGATGAGGGGTCGGACTCCCATCGCATTGAAGAAGTTTGGGTCTATACCGAAACGGATGTGCTGGGCGCTTTTCCCTTGCCTGCGGACATTCCTCTTTCACCGGAGCAATTGGGATCAACAGCAACGTTGACCTTACTCGGCGGCATTCGGGCGAATGCTGTTTCGGCCACACGTCAGCCCTATCCTTTTTACGAGGCCCTCCCTACAACAATGACATTGGAGTATGGAGGAAGGGACACCTTGAATTTGACCGTGGGGTACACCGATCAAACGCAAGTCATTCTGGCGGAAGATTTTGAGAGTGCCAATCGATTTGAAGTGGGGAGCACGAGCACGGCCGAAGTCGTGCGGACAGAAGATCCAGAGTGGATTTTTGAGGGGGAGGGCAGCGGACTGATCGAGCTGTCGAGTGAACAGCAAGTACTCATCGCCTCAACGAATGAGCAGCAATATGACTTGTCATCATCTGGGCCCGTCTGGCTCGAGATGAATTACAGCTGCACACAGGCTTTTGCTGTGGGATTGGCTGCTGCGAATGCATCCAATTCGAGCCGCATTCCGATCTTGGTGCTCAACCCAACAGATGGAGATTGGAAGAAGATTTATTTGGATTTGAGTCCGGTTATTCGGACCACACCTGATGCGACACATTATGAGCTGATTCTTGAGGCTTTTTATGACAATTCTCAAGAGGTAACCCACATTGCGCTTGACAACTTCAAGCTGCTTCGGTATCCATGAATAAGCGCATACTCATATCGGCGTATGTGCTCTCTGATTGGTTGACAGGGGCGGTGGCATGGACGGTATTGTTTGCCTACCGGAAGGTGTACATTGAGTTAGCGGAAGAAACGATTCCAATGGATTTGATGAGCGACTTTCGCTATCAATTGGGGTTGTTTGTCATTCCATTGTTCTGGATATTCGTCCATGGGATGGCGGGCATGTATTTGCGACCTATCAAACGCCACCGAATTTTGGAAATCGGTCAAGTGACCTGGACGTCGTTGATTGGGGGGTTGGTTTTGTTCTTCGGTTTGCTGTTGGATGATGCCATATCCAGTTACCAGCAGTACTATGCGTCCCTGAGCGTGTTGATTTTAAGCCATTGGTCCCTGACCTTGGTGGGCCGTTTGTGGATTACCACGCGCACAGTCAAGCGGATTCACACGGGGCAGTGGAGTTTTCCAACTCTGGTCATCGGTGGCAACGAGCGTGCCGTCAGAATGGTTGAAGAAATTCGATCGCTGCGAAAAGATCCGGGTTACCGCTTTGTCGGCTTTATTCAAGTCAATGGTTCGGATACCCATCTGGATGATTTTATGCCCAATCTGGGAAAAGTCCAGGACATCCAGCAGGTAATTGATGAACACAACATTGAAGAGGTCATCATCGCGATTGGGTCGAGTGATCATGAAGTGCTTGAACGAATTCTCAATGCCCTTGAGGGGTTGAATACAGAGATCCGAATCATACCAGATATCTATGACATTTTGAGTGGTTCTGTCCGAATGTCGAGCATATACGGGGCTCCGTTAATTGAAATAGATCGTCAGATCATTCCGCAATGGCAGGTTTCGATCAAACGTATAATGGACTGGAGCGTAAGCATCATTGCGCTTGTTGTGTTGTTCCCTCTTCTTTTCTTGATTGGACTGTTGGTTTTTGCGACATCAAAGGGCCCGGTATTTTACAGACAAGAGCGCATCGGTCGACACGGTGAGCCCTTCCGTATCATTAAGTTCAGGACCATGTTTGTTGATGCTGAGCGGTCAGGACCTCAGCTCAGCCGGGATGATGACCCGAGAATTACACCCCTTGGCCGGTATTTACGCAAATCCCGATTGGACGAGTTCCCTCAGTTCCTTAACGTGTTACGTGGCGATATGGCGTTGGTTGGACCGCGTCCAGAGCGGGCACATTTCATCCATCAAATCATGGACCGCGCACCGCACTATCGGCATTTGCAAAAAGTACGTCCGGGCATTACCTCATGGGGTCAGGTAAAATATGGATATGCTCAAAATGTAGACGAAATGGTTCAGCGATTGCGTTTTGACTTGATCTACATCGAGAACATGAGCATAGCTCTGGATTTTAAAATCTTGTTTTACACGATTATAACTGTCCTTAGAGGAAGCGGTAAGTAGGCTCGTCTATACTTAAGTGTATTTAGGCGATATTTGCACATGTCTCCATTTGTGTCTCTAAAAGGTTTGTGCTCCATTGTGTGGGTCGCCTTCGTGTTTCATTTTGGAGGGGGAGCTTGGGCCCAAGAATTCAGCCCATTTTCTGGGGCCATGCAGCGCTCACACGAGCTCATGATGGACAATGTGAGCTTTTTTTTGGATGGAGCAGTGGAGGTTGATATTCCTTCGGGAGAGGTGAATTGGCGAATGAGCGAGCGCCAAGTTTTAACGCAACTGCAACGAACTGTCCAAGATGTTCATGCCCTACAATCGCTCGATTTGCTGCCGTCATTCCGGACCTTTTCTCCAGAAGTCATCACCCTGATTGGACGGGTTGAGAAACTGACTTACCGGGATTTACGCCGATGGAGAATGGCCGAAGGTTTATCAGAAGCGCAGGAATGGTATGTCATGGTTCAAAGTGCTTTGGATGAACTGAAAATGCAAGTGGCTATGGAATTGAATGTGCATTATAACACGGCATTGAAACATGCTTTGGACGATGCAATTGACCTGCAACAGAAGGAGGGAGGTATGTCCGTTGTTGCACTCGATTGGGATCCCAATTCGTTGCTGTCACCATTGGATTGGAGCGCCTCGACAATTACACAAGGTGAACTTTCATCCATCGATCGCTCAGAGTGGATTTCTCAACCGGCGTTGCGAGTGAATCAACTGGATGACCCGAGCGATTGGTTGGAGCGAATTCTTTCTTTATTAGAATCTCAAGATCAAAGATTGCGACGACTGGAGGGGGGTAGCTCTGCGACGACGAGTGAAATGGAGCATTGGTCGCCCTTGGCCTCGGACCCTGCTCTGTCCCATCTTCATTTGCCGGAGGCGCTTGACATAGGGTTTCTCACAGGATCCGCTCAATTGGGGCTCAACGCGAAGATGCAGCTCCATGAAATCATGGAGTTGATGGGGCGCTATCCCCAAATTCGCGCAGTTTGCACGGGCCATGCTGATGCCACCGGAGAGCGGAATAGCAATTTACTGCTATCCAAACGACGGGCTCAAGCGGTCCAAGCATACCTCTTGGAAACAGGGGTGTCCAGTGACCGTGTTCTGCTCAATTATTTTGGTGAGGAAAGAGAACGCCAGTCAGGATCTCAGGATCGCCGTGTAGAGGTGGCTTTTTATTTGAAATAGCCGTCATTCCTTTGCGACCTTTGTTTGGAATCGCAAGCACATGAAAATAATTTGTATTGGGCGGAACTATGCGGATCACGCTTCAGAATTGGGGAACGCAATACCCGTAGAGCCGCTATTTTTTTTAAAGCCTGACAGCGCTGTTCTTGCGCATCGTCACCCTTTTTACTTGCCGGACTGGTCGGACGATGTTCACTATGAGGTGGAGCTTTTGGTGCGCATCAGCAAATTGGGAAAGTCCATTGCGCCGGAATTTGCGCACCGCTACTACGATGCCATTTCACTGGGCATTGATTTTACTGCCCGTGATGTGCAAGCTGAAATCAAGTCCAAAGGCCATCCTTGGGAAAAGGCCAAGGCATTTGATGGGTCGGCTGTCATCAGTCGGGATTGGTTGCCCATCGATTCGTTCAAAGAAGGTGCTCAGAATATAGGCTTTCGGCTGGAACGGAATGGCCATGTTGTCCAGGAAGGACAGAGTCAGGACATGATTTTCGGCATCGACCAACTGATTGTGTATGTCTCGAAATTCATGACGCTCAAACTCGGAGATGTGCTCTTTACCGGCACTCCAGCAGGAGTGGGACCGACACATCCAGGCGACACACTGGAAGGATTTATCGCGGACCGTTCGATGTTTCGCGTGCCTGTTCGCTAAGTGCCATGAAGCGCCTGTTTTTCATTGGATACATGGGAGCTGGGAAAAGCCATGCGGCCAAGCAATTTGCCCAGGCTTCAGGCCGGCCATACGTCGACCTCGATGACGTTGTTGAATTGGCGATGGGCCAGACCATTCAGGCGGCTTTTCTTGAGCATGGAGAGGCGTATTTCCGAAGACATGAGGCGAAGGTTTTAGCCCAAGTGATCGGCGACACGACCATCCAGATCGTGGCATGCGGAGGGGGGGCGACCTGCGCCAGTGGAGTGGATCAGATGCTGATCCGTGCGGGTCATGTTGTGCACCTCGACCCCGCGATTGAGGTGCTGATTTCTCGTCTTTTGAAACAACAGCACCGTCCAGTTTTGACTCGACGAGGAAAGCCTTTTGATGCTCAGGGAATTCAGAATCACTGGTTGGAAAGGCACGCGTGCTACGCCTTTGCCCATGAACGTTTGAGCGAGACTGTATCGGAAGAGGACTTCCGCCGTTGGATGGAGCTATAAGCTCGTGTCAATCCATCAAATCAGCCGTGTCCTTTTCTGAAGGAATGGCATCAATTTCAATGACGATGTTTTCTTTTAAATTGGTGCTCAAGGAGAGACCACAGAAATCAGCCCGCACCGGAAATTGTCTGTGAATGCGGTCAATCATGACTGCGGTTGCCACCCTTTTGGGTCCAGAATTGAGCAAGTGATTCACGCCATAAATTAGCGTCTTTCCGCTGTTAAGAACGTCGTCTATGAGCACCATGTTTTGGTCCTTGAACACGCTCAAATCCACACTGCATGTAACCGGGGAACTCAAAGGATTTGCCTTGTTAAGTCGCACGGTGGCTTCATGCAACGGCATATCGCAAATGGAGCCTAAAATGCCAATGAGTCGTCGTCCCATGATTTCTCCATTTCCAGCGATACTGACAATGTGCAGTGAAGGCGAAGCAAAAAACTCCTCTGCAATTTGACGGGCAATTCGCTGCAATTTGCGTTCGATTTGGTCTGCGGTCAAAATTTGAGTGCGTGCCATGGGGTCAATTAAGCGGGTGATATGCGAGCTCCTCTTAGAGAGATTTTTCAAATACGGCGACTGCTTCAACGTGTGCAGTATGTGGAAATTGATCTACAAATTTGAGGGAAGTCATGGCATAGCCGTATTCACTCAAAGTCGTGATGTCGCGCGCTTGAGTAGCGGGATTGCAGGAGACGTATACCAATTTTGGCGCGCCCAAGCGAATCACCTTTCTCAGCGTTCGTGGAGAAATGCCACTGCGGGGAGGATCCAAAACGATCGTTCGGATGCGCCCGGCATACTCCGGAAATTCCAAAAGAAATTTTCCGACATCCGCTGCATGGAATTGAATTCCGGTGGTTCCGTTCCTCTCAGCGCTTTTCTTGGCGTCTGCGATGGCCTCTTCGACAATGTCCACACCGACGACGTCCATGCCCGTGTGACGAACGAGCATCTGCGCAATGGTGCCGGTGCCGCAAAAAAGGTCCATCACAACGTCCTGTTTTGCTCGCGTGGCCGTGCCTAGCTGCAGACTATCATTGGCGGGGTCAATCGCCGCAATCACCTCGGCATAGAGTCGTTCTGCGCAAGATGGATTGGTTTGGAAAAAACTCGACATGCTGATGTCGAATTGCAAGCCATGCATCGATTCAGTGATGGTGCTTTTCCCGAAAATAAGTTCGCTACTTCCTTCACGCGATTCAACGCGTTCGCCCGTATTGTCATTGACGCTGTGCAAAATCCCCGCAATGCGTTCGCCAAACAGCTCTTGCATTTTCACGATGAATGCTTCCCGAGGGAATTGATCAATATCGGCTGAACTTGTCACGAGATTGAAGAGCAGTGTGTTATCAGCAATGCTTTTTCGAACGACGAGAAAGCGATAAAATCCAACACGCTGTGGCGGATGCCATGGAGGAAGACCGGAATCTTCAAACCATTGCCGCAAGAGGTGGAGTTGATTTTCAACCGCCTCATCAAACAATCCTGAATCGGCGTCAAGATTCTCAACGGCCCACCACGTCCCGCGTCGTTTGAATCCGAGCCCAAAACCATCGATCTTCTCGCCGGTCTCGGGGTCGTGAAGGATGGCAGAGAAGCTGTACTCCATTTTATTGCGGTAGTGCCAATGCTTTGGAGAGTCAACGAATCCTCGATAAACCGATTGGACATCTTCAATGCCGCCGATGCGTTTGTAGAGATCCATTGCCGTGGATTCTTTCAACTTTTTTTGCAGGTCGATGGGAACGTGCGTGTAGGGAGCACCTGAAATGTCTTGGAATCCCGATTGAACCTCTTCCGGCGCCCGTTCGAGGACATCCTCCAAGCGGCATTCGGCGTATTTCGATTTGCATTTGACTACGCGACATCGAACCAATTGACCTGGAAAGGTGTTTTGAACGAAAATAACGAAAGGCCCTTTTTCGGTCGGTATGCGCGCGATACCCTGTCCCCCGAAGGCGATGTCTTCAATCCGCAATTCAAGCGGATCGTTCTTTTTGAATCTTCTATCTCGTCCCACAATTGCAAATGTAATCCCCTGCTCGCGGTATCTTGCGTACATGCAGAAATCAGCAAGAATTTTTTCCATCGCTTTGCCTTGCATGGCGCTTTTGGGCTTCTGGATGCCAGGTGGGGTGGCTATTTCACAGGAGTCTTACGAAATGAGTGTGGCAACATTCAATATTCGCTATGCGAATCCGGATGATACGTTGCGTTGGGAGGATCGGAAGGATGAAGTGGCGAATGCAGTGCGGTACTTTGATGTGATTGGATTTCAAGAAGTGCTCCCACAACAAAAGAATGACTTGATAGCGCGGATGCCACGGCATGCTCATTACGGTGAAGGTCGTGATCGAGACGGAGCGGGTGAAGCATGTCCGATTTTTTGGAATCAAAAGAGGTTTGATTTTTTGCATGGTGAGATTCGTTGGCTTTCGGACACGCCTCTGGTGGCCGGAAGTATTGGTCCTGGAGCAGATTTGCCTCGCATTGTGACCATTGTTTTACTTCACGACAAAAAAACCAAGCAGACCGTGCGTGTCCTCAATACGCACTGGTCTCATACCAGCGAAGAAGCGCGAGAGGCTGCAAGCAACTTGATGGCGGGCTGGACAGGTTGGGCAGGCGAAGCTGATTTGACCCTGGTATGTGGTGATTTCAATGCCGAGCCGCAATCGCCGCCGATCTCGAGATTACTCGAGTCATCCGATCTCCAAGACACGTATGACAACGCAAACTTCAGGTGCCGGAAATCCTTCGGCACGTACTCGACTTTTTTCCCGACAAACCTGATGGGAGCGACGAGAATTGATGCGATTTTTTATCGTGGAAATGTAACAGTGGATTGGGTTTGCGCTGACGAGTTGATAAAATACGGGGTTTACATTTCGGATCACTTGCCTTACCACGCAGTTTTCAAAATCCCATAACCCCATGATCCAGTCGCGTCTGTTAACCCAATTGGCTGGCCCTGTGTTGGCTTGTCTCGTGTATTTCTTAGCGCCTCATTGGGGTTGGTCTGATGCTGCGTCAGCGGTATTGGCGGCGAGCACTTGGATGCTGGTGTGGTGGATTTCTGAAGCGGTTCCGATTGGTGTGACTTCAATCCTGCCCATTGTGATTTTTCCACTTTTGGGAATATCCACAGTCGGAGAGACTACGGCTCCTTATGGCTCGCATTATGTGTTCTTGTTTATGGGGGGCTTTTTGGTGGCGATTGCATTGGAAAACTGGAATTTGCACCGTCGATTTGCATTGAATATTCTGGCCGCCGCAGGTGGAAGTCCTCGCCGTTTAATTGGCGGGTTCATGCTTGCCACGGCGTTGTTGAGCATGTGGATTTCAAACACAGCGACGACCCTTATGATGCTGCCTATTGCCCTTTCCGTCATATCCAAATTGGAGTTGAAGCAACATCCCAACTTTGCCGTGGCCTTGCTTTTGGGTACGGCGTATGCAGCGAACATTGGAGGCATGGCCACGTTGGTGGGAACTCCGCCCAACGTCGCTTTGGCAGGGATCATGGAGGAGCAGTACGGCGTCATCATTCCGTTCATGGAATGGATGTTGCTCGCTGCACCGTTTTCTGCCATCTTGCTTTTCTTGGTCTATGTGGTGTTGACGCGCGTGCTGCTTCCGATTTCGAAAGAAACTGTTGGTGAGGGGCTACAGCCGATCCGCAAAGAGTTGAAGGCGCTTGGCAGCTGGTCAGCAGCAGAAAAACGCGTGGGGATGGTCTTCGGAACGACCGCTTTGTTGTGGATTGGTCGGCGATTCATTGAGGATTGGACCGGTTGGTCGCTCAACGATACGACCATTGCCATGGCAGCGGGCATCAGCTTGTTTTTGATCCCTTCGGGAGAGCGCAACCGAACGCTGATGTCCTGGGACGAAGCCAGACGATTGCCTTGGGAAATCTTACTGCTATTCGGTGGAGGTTTGACATTGGCCGGTGCTCTCGGCCGTGCAGGGATTTTGGAGGTTGTTGCCGATACCCTCTCTGAACAAGGCGGGTGGCCATTGTGGCTGATGATCGCAGCATTTGCTTTTGTCGCCTTGATGCTGACTGAAGTCATGAGCAATCTCGCACTTACGGTCGTCATGGTTCCTGTCGTTGCTCAAGTGGCGTTGCAATTGGGATTGAACCCGCTGATGTTGGCCGTGCCAGTGGCACTGGCCAGTAGCTGTGCATTCATGCTGCCGATGGCGACGCCGCCCAATGCCATCATTTTCGGAAGCAATCAGATTCGCATGGGGCAAATGGCGCGCGTTGGATTTGTACTGAATCTCATCGCTGCATTTCTAGCAGTGGTTTGGTCGGCCTTTGTGCTTCCTGCATGGTTGGAGATGCTGTAAATTCGAGCCGTGAAGAAAATACTTGTACTCCACGGCCCGAATCTCAATTTGTTGGGCAGACGTGAACCGGTTTTGTATGGTGCCATGACGCTCGAACAATTGAATGCCTCGCTTCACTCCATGGCCAATTCAGGAGGTTTTGAATTGATCACGCTCCAAAACAACGTAGAGGGTGAGTTGATTAACTCTTTGCAAGAACATGGGTTCTCTGCTCATGGAATCGTGTTCAACCCGGGAGGATACACACATACCAGTGTGGCCATTCGCGACGCTGTGCTGGCCATTGATTCTCCGGTTATTGAAGTCCACCTCACGAACCCGGATGCCCGCGAAGAATTTCGAAAACCATCTCTTTTGCGAGAGGCTTGTCTAGGAAGTATCGGAGGGCTCGGAACAGAGAGCTATGTTGCGGCGCTTCGGTTTTTTATGGAGCATGGACGATGATTTGAATGGCTTGCGTGATTTCGTCAGTCGAGTCAATGTGCAGGCTGTACCACCCGGGTTTCAGCGAACCGATTGAACATTGAATGGTTCCGTCAGCAGAGGGTCGTTCGGAGCGCGAAAGAACCAAATGACCGACAGCATCAAATAGCCTCAATTCAACCTGATTTGGATGAATCTGATTCGATGTCCAATGGATATCAAGATCCTGTAGAACGGGGTTGGGATAAACTTGCCATCTCGGAGATTCCGTGGGATTCTGAACAGCAGCCATTTTAGGGGAATCTTGATCAGGTTGCAATTCGCCAACATTCGGATCAGAGCAGTTGAGCAATGCCGGTGAGGCATCTTTGAGGAAAATCAGAGAGCCCTCGATGCTCGTTTCCAAATCAATGGGAGCGATCATGCACGGTGCGCTGCCAGAGCAGTGGTTCCAGTCGTTGCCGTTGCAAGCAAGAAGAATCGGTCCGCTTTGAGCAGCATCAAGACCCGCAATGGTGCCTTCGAAATATTGGTGATCTGCTTGGGCAAATGCATTTCCTCCATGCAATAAATCAAGCCAAAAACCGTCTGTAAATCGCACATGCTGGTTGTTGTGAATGAATGTGTTTTTTCCATACGGAGGTGCCATGTTGAGTTGGCCCAAGGAGTCGAGATGAACGGCGTCGCTCAGATTCTCAAACTTGGTACAAGCGAGATTTACTTTCTGCTCCTTGAGCTTAAGTCCGGTTGAGTGATTCTTAAACTCGGAAGATTCAATCCGCAAAGCATGGCCGCTTGCAGCAACGAACAGCTGAGGAAAGTCAGAAAAGCCCGATTCAAAAGAGGTGTTTCGGATCCATGAATGCAACGGGACTTGTTCCAGCGAAAACGTGCTGTGACTCCACGAGCAATGTTCCATGTGCAATCCAGATAATGTAGCACTCCATTCTGTGTTGACTAGCTCCAAGTCAGTCAATTGCATGGAAGCTGAACTCGGGTGTTGGTGAGAGATGTTGGCGTTGTGCAAAACTCCCTTGTCCCATTGGAGCCTATTGAAGAATGCGCATGCTGCCGTTGAATTGTCTCCTTGCAAGTTGACTTGTTGGAAGTTGGTTTTTACGTGCAACTCCAAGGTGCTGAACGCGTTCATGTCAATTTGAACGTTGGTCATTTCAAGAACTCCAAGGCCATGCACACCCATCCCGGCATCATGCTGTAAAGTCAATGCGATGGGAGCGGAGTCTGGGCCGTGAATCTGCCAGCGACTGCCCGTTCCCAGTTGCACATAGGCTGTTATGCTGTCAATTTCAAGGAGTCCAGCGACCTGGTTGGTCGATGAAGAAATCTGAAAAGTCTTGCCGTCAGATACAATTAAATCGCCATTGAACTCGAATTTGCCATCGGGTCCGTTGCAGGTGATTAGACTGTTTTCAGAGACTAGGATTTGCCCATCGCTGTGAATGTTCAAAATGCCGCCAGGGTGAATGATAATCTGGCCGCCGTTCAAGATCAACTGGGCTTCTTCTTGAATGTGAAGTTGGCTGGACGGGCCGATGTGAACGGTGGATTCCGGTCCAAGAATCAATTGCGTGCCCGATGTGATGTGGAGGGTTCCAATGCCATTTCCGAGCGTATCTCCCAGAATCAATGTCCCAAATTGAGGAAGTTCGATGACGTCTGAACAAGGCGTGCTTTCAACGTGGAACGGCTGCTGCCATGCCATTCCATTGCCTTCAAGTCCGCCAATGGTTACTTTTCCCGCTGCCGGAATGGAACACGGGCCAATCCAATGCGTGTTCGGTTGATTCCATCCAAAGTGATGTTCGAAATTGATGTTTTCAATCGGTCTTCCATCAATAACCCAACCCAAAATCTGAGATGCATGGTGGCCGATTTCGGCGTGCATGCCGATCGGATCGGTGAGTGGTTGTGTCGATATCGCATCAAAGTCGATCGCTTCTGCGGACCATTCAGAAGCCAATGGCAAGTCGAATGCGGAATGCACCGGAATGAATAGAGATTGTTCTTGGGACACGTCGACTTCAATGCCTGCAATCTCAAGGGCATTGCGTAAGAGCGTCAAATGTGAGGAGGCGCTGCCGGGAAGAGAGCCCCAATTTGGAAATGTAGGGGCACAATGTCCTTGTCCATTGAGAATGAAATCTTGGCCCCAATCCCAATCGGTATTGATTAACTGACCATCAAAGACGCACCAATTGTCATCATCTGAATCTGGATACTGCGGGTCACCAGGCGCAGCAAACAACCACAGATTGACATAATCCCAGCCCAAGAAACTGGATGTCGCATGCAGTAGAGGAGAATTCGGAGTCGGAAATGGGATCTCCGGATGGCCGTTGGATAGGGCTGCGCAATAGGGAAGTTGAGGGAGTCCCCATTCCGCTTGCAGTGATTGAAGAGCAATGAACTCTGCCCGTGGTCCAGTGGGACTTTCAAACAGCAATTCACGAGCCGCCGGAGAATTGAGCGCATCAAATAGATCGGCGGCATCCACAGAAACATCCGATAAAAACGCAACGGCATGGTGCACAGCTAGAGGGAGCCAAGCACCTCGGAATGGACTGTCGATTGAAAGAAAAAGACGTGTGCAATGATCTTCTCCGTCGAGTTCCATTTTACGCAAGGCATGCCGTGCAATCAAGCCTCCCATGCTCGCTCCTACGACCACCAGGGGTGAGGCCGTCTCAGCCTGCTGGTGACTTTTGCACAGTTGAATCAGATGTTGGAGCAAGGCAGCACTTTTTGCTACGGATTGCGTGCCGTCTGCGAAGTCGAGAAAAACAAAATCCATACCGACTGCATTTAAAGAGTCGATGAACGCGGGCATGGCTTCGAATGCTGTGGAAGGATTTGCACTGCAATTCCAGAGAGTCTCCCAATTCATGTCTCCATGCCCATGCAGTGGAATTTGACCACCGATGGCGGGGTCAAATCCTTCGCAGAGGATGACGGGTTGGTCAAAAATCCCATCCGGACTTGTTTTGAGGAGCGCTTGGCCGCTGATGGGCTGGCCTTCATGGAAACAGCCGATCCACCAGGGGTCGCTGCTGTCATTGATAGGCCAAGGGGGCAAGTCTGGATCAGGACATGTGCTAACCAGAAACGTTGGAAATAGAAGATGCTGTTCGATGGATGTCCCATTGATTTCCAGTTTCAGTCCAAGGGAAGTCAATGAGGCATTTTCTGAGATATAAAGCGCAAGTGGTTCGTTGGGGGTGACATTGTGAGACTGTCCATCATGCATCAATGTCCAAGAACCTTCGGCGTGTTCAGACGCAATAGCTGATTCAGGTAACACCACGTAATTCCATCCACGCGCTAACGTTCGTTTGCTCGCCATCAAGAGCGTTTCGTATTCCAAGGAATCGATGCCGGTGGAGAGCAATTGTTGGAGTAGGGGTTCTGTCCTTTGGTACAAGGCCAAGCAGATGGCCTGATGTTCGCGTGAACTCTTTGCGAAAATGGATTGGAGTGAATCCCGATGCAAGCCTTCATACGAGACATTGAGTTTGTCCCAAATAAAATGAGCTTGTCGACTTTGGTCTGGAGATAAGGATTGAGACAATGCGCCATAGAAGTGGCCGGCTGCGCCCCAAATGAGCGCTGCATAGATGATGTTTTTCATGAAAGATGGTTTACCAGAATTGTTCGACGATCAGGGTGTCGATCAGGTGATGGCGTTCAATGGATAGAATCAATGAAGGCAGAGTGTCCCTTTGGCCCGAGGGCGATACCATGGCTGCATTCCACATCCTCGAGGCGGGTAGCTCTTCCCAGGGGTGGATGAGCGTTTGAATTAAAAGCGAAGGATTGGGAGAGGCTCCAGGTGTGAAACTGAGACAAGATGCTTGCTCTGAAGGCCCTAGATCATATGGACTCCAAAGTTCGACCGTGTAGGGCTCACCGGATTGACAAGGCTTGCGACCGCCGATACACCGGATCCATGAGGGGGTAGGAAGTTGGATGCTCGCTGCTGCTTCTGCAGGAAGCGTCCACGTGCCTTCATAGTGTAAGGATGCGGTATTTGTTTGGTTTCCAGATCGACCTATGTGCAAGTGGTACAATCCTTCGAGCCCTTGAATGGGGATGTGAGCGTTTCCAAAAGCATCGGTGTAAATGGTGTCTAGCACGGGCTCGAGCGTATAGCCATCCTGCCAATTCCCTGAATGTTGGAGCTCTTCAAGGAGCACAATCCAAGCCGAATCGACGGGAGAGCCTTCGATGTACTCTGTGTGCACAGCCCACGATGTTGGAAGGGGTTCTGGACGACAAGACAACAGCCCAATCCCGAGTACAGCGCAAGTCAAACCCCATAAGCTTAGATTGATTCCATTCCCCTTCATGGGGCAAAACTCCACAAAGAAGTAGAGCGTAGGAGTCGGAATGCAGCGATGCGCAGCAGCGATTTATAAGCGCTCAGTCAAACTTTCTGAGGGCCTTGTCAAGGAGTTTGGCCAAAGCGTGAGCGTCTTTCTCATTCAATTGTTTGCCGAGCACGAATGACTTGTTTTGGTGAGTAAATTGAATGGTATCACCCCCCATAATCCAAAAACTTTGATCCAAGTTGGCCAGAAAGGATGTGGATTCTCTCCGGATCACCTCCATTTTTTGAAGGTTTCCGGTTTGGAATAACTGGGCCCTTCCGGTCGTTCCAAAAGCATTTTTAACGGACATGCTACCGGCGTGAATCCGGATGGACTCATTGCCCTTGCGACGCCATAGAATCACCTTGCTCACACGGAAAGCGAAGAAGGTCCAAAATGCGAGTGAAATGCTATAGAACATCCGTTCATCACCGTCTGAATGTGTCAGGCTCCAAAAGAATGTTGCACCGACGAGGAGCCACGCTGTCATCCAACCCTCCAACGCGAGTTGCTGGCTTTTCGGGATTTTTTGATCAATGACAACAGTCAACGCATCTTCATGCCATGCATAGGTGATCCGCTTTCCGATTCTTTGAATAGGCGGTTGGCTTTGACTCATGCGGGTGATTGCTTTTCAGTTGGAACCAATCGGGCATAAATGGCTTCGTATCGTGGTAAGATATTGGCGATGTTAAACCGTTCAGAATGTTGAATGGCTTGAGCTTTGAATTGCGCCAAATAGCTCGGGTTGTCAAGCACGGACATGGCGCTTTGTGCCATGCTCTCGATATCGCCTACGTCATGGAGAAACCCACTGACACCATGTTCAATCACTTCTGGCAATCCTCCTGTATTGGAAGCAACGACAGGCACGCCGCTGGCCATTGCTTCCAGCGCGGCCAAGCCAAAACTCTCAGTGGCTGAAGGCAAGAGAAAGAGATCGCTTATGCGCAAAGGTTCAATGGGGTTCTTGATTTTTCCAATGAAAATGACATCATCGCGGTATCCCATCTCTTCGGCTGCTTTCTCGACACGCGATCGTTCAGGGCCATCGCCAACCAATAAAAGTTTCGCCGGGATTTTCTTACGCACTTCAATGAATATTTTGAGCACGTCATCTAACCGCTTGACCGGTCTGAAGTTTGAGATGTGCGTCAAAATCGGCTGTCCTTGAGGAGCGATGTGCCGCCGCAACTCTTCGTCCGGAGTCCCCTTGTGCTGGGCAGGGCAGATGAAATTGGGAATGCAATCAATGGTCTGATTTTGACATCCAAATAATTTCAAGGTATCCGACTTCAGGCTTTCAGAAACTGCTGTAACAGCATCGGATTGATTGATGGCATAGGAGATGACCGGTTCAAAGGCGGGGTCTTTACCGAGCAGTGTGATGTCTGTCCCGTGCAATGTCGTGACAATGGGGAGGTGGTGTCCTTTCGAGGCGAGAATTGCTCGAGCCATTACAGCCGCACTGGCGTGGGGAATGGCGTAATGCACATGCAATAAGTCCAAGCGGTGTTTGATGGCGACTTCGACCATTTTACTCGTCAAGACGAGTTCGTAAGGTTGGAAGTCAAAAAGCGGATAATTGGATACTCTTACCTCGTGGAAGAACATGTTGCTCTTGAGACTGCCCATTCTGGCCGGCTCACTGTAGGTGATGAAATGCAATTCATGCCCTTTGGCGGCAAGTGCCTTTCCCAATTCGGTAGCAACGACTCCAGAACCACCAAAAGTGGGGTAACAAACAAATCCTATGCGCATGGTACAAAGTTCGGTGTTCGAATGTCAGTTCCTTTCAAAACGCGATGGAATTCCCAAGGACTCATAGACCACACGTTGCAGTTCTGTCCGCACATTGTTGTGAATCAATTTTCGGTTTTCGGCATCGGGATAAGTCCGGTTGCTCAAAAAGACAAAAACCACGTCATGGTCTGGGTCCGCCCAAGCCAGTGTGCCGGTAAAGCCGGAATGACCAAAACTCGACCAGCTGGCTTGATCACAGGTGGGGCCTTCACCGCTTTCACCATCTGGTCGGTCAAAACCCTGTGCTTTTCGGTAACGTGGGTCCTGCTCGAATTGCCGCGTCCAGTCATGGATGGTTTTCGCTTCGAGTAAGGCAGTTCTGCCATAAATCCCACCCATTCGGAGGCAGTACATGAGTCGGGTCAAATCATAGGCGTTGCTAAACAAACCGGCGTGCCCCGCGACCCCACCCAGCATGGCCGCACCCGGATCATGCACATGTCCATGGACGGTCGTTTTTCGAAAAACGGTATCCACTTCCGTTGGCGCAATTTGTTGCAGGGGAATCCGAGTTAGGGGGTGAAACCCCATGCTTGACCAACCCATGGGGTCATAGACTGTGGATTGCAACCACTCGTCAAGCGGGGTGTTGGTTAAGTTTTCAATGATACGTGCCAGTGCGTAATACCCCATGTCACTATAACGATGAGTGCCCAACGGATCGAGGGGTTCTTCTGTGATCCGTTTCCAAATGGAGTCCTGCCAAGCCACACGCATGAAGCAATTTTCTGACATGCTGACCACATGATCTGAGCTCTGGACTGGAGAGAATGCAGTGGAGTCTTCGAGTGCGTAGAGATAAAAGGGGATCCAAGCTTTGAGGCCAGAACGATGGGCCAAAATGTCGTCAATGCGCCGATTCCCTATGGGCAATTCAGCCAACTCTGGGAGGTAATGATTCAGGGGCTGAGTGCGGTCAAAAAGACCTTGCTCTTCAAGCCGCATCAGCGCCAATGATGTCGCGGCGATCTTGGTGATGCTCGCGAGATCGTAAACAGATGCTGTGGTAACGGGCTCAGAGCCGTCGAGCGTGCCGTAAGCGCCGTCATGGATGATTTGACCCGCATGGGCGACAACCAGTCGGCAGCCGGGCATGGCGCCATCTGCGATGGCAGATTGGACGATGCTATCCAATTGGTTTTTATGCTCAAAAGGAACAGGTGAAAACCCCAATCTTTGGCGCCCCATCCATGGAAGACCTGTCCCGGCTTGAAAAACGCCACTTGACACAGGCAGTTTTCCTCCAGCCGACCCCGCGCCGGTCAATGCCTTTGCCACCTGCTCCACTGTTCGCTGGTCATCTTGATATGCGACAATCGTTGCGGTGGAAAGCGCGGCGGTGATTTCCAAACGCTCGAGTAAGTATGGGCTGCCGTAAACGATCACAGCCAAAGGAACTTCTGCTTCCATCGCTTGCGCTGCACAGCGTTCAAGTTGACGAATGAGGTCGTCACTAACCCCATATTGTTTGCTGACTGAATTGCTCGTTCCGCCCACGTGCAAGGCAATGCAATCGGGTTTAGGAGCTAGGAGTGAGCGAAATACGGCGGCTCCTTCTGAAATAAATCGACCCGCATTCAATGCGTTGCTTGTCAGGTTCACATGAGGCCCCATGATTCCTTGAACGGTTGCATTGAAAGGCACTTCGGGTGATTTCTTCCATCCGATAAAAAGCGAGGACAAAGAGTGGACGTGGGAACCAAAGGGAAGAGCGTTGCCTTTGTTTTTGACGGCCGTAATGCTGGAGGACAAGATGGCCCGGTGATTGCGTTCTGCATCCGGTGAAAACCCATAACCAGAAGGAGTCTCGTCAACACGGCACCAGGATTTTGCTTGCAAAACACGTTTGCATTTTGCAGCAATGAATAGCGAGTCTATTCTCCCTTCACTGACAGCCTTCTCCAGCTCAGTCAAAACGGTCAAGGGGTGGCCGGGGAAAAGCAAAATGTCATTCCCTGCCAAAAGCGCATCCACATGCGGGGTAGCAGTGGTCGCAAATGAAGCGAACCCTTTCATGGTCATGGCGTCGGTAAACACCAGCCCTTGGAAACCGATTTTTTGACGCAATAGGGTGTCAATAATGCGCGGCGAAAGCGTCGAGGGTAGACCTGGAGTTGAGTCCAAAGCAGGGATGTACAGGTGGGCTGCCATCATGGCTCCAACTCCGGCATCGGTCAATGTTCGAAATGGAGCCAATTCCATGGAGTCGAGCCGTTCCGTGTCGTGCAATATGGAGGGAAGGGTGAGATGAGAGTCCGAATCGGAATCGCCATGTCCGGGAAAGTGTTTAGCGGTTGCGAGCACGCCTGCATCTTGCATGCCCAATGCATAAGCTGTCCCCAATTGTCCGACCCAATGGGGATCTTCACCGAAGGATCGACTTCCGATGACAGGGTTGTTGGCGTTGCTATTGACATCAACAACCGGAGCAAAATTCACATGAACCCCGACGGATCGCAGCATGTGTCCCACTTCTTGTCCAAAACTTCGGGTCAAATCCACATCCCTTGTTGCTCCAAGCGTCAGGGCGCGTGGCCAAGAACGGGTGGAATCTAGCCGCATACCCAATCCCCATTCCCCATCGGTAGAGACGAGCAATGGGACTTCGGAGTGGTCTTGTAATCGCCTCAATCGGTTGACTTGGCTCGAGGGGTTTCCTTGCATGCAGATAACACCTCCAATGCCATATTCTTCGGCCCAAAGTTCCACTTCGGCCCAGTCAGAGGTGTCAGTGTATGCGTAAACGGGTGGCATTAACAACTGTGCCATTTGAGCCCTGAGGCTCAAAGTGACCATCACGGAGTCAGCCCAAGTGGCATGTTCTTCCGTTAGAAAAGGAGGGAGTTGGTCCTGTGTTTCGTAGCTGTCGACTTGCCCATAGGCGAGACTTGTAACCAACAGCGCCCAAGAAAAGACCCACGATTTTGAAAACGGGAAATGAGCGGTCATTGCTTGCCCGAAATGATTTTTTTCGCGTGGGAAAGTAAAAATTCGAACTGCTCTTCGATTGTCAAATTGCTATTGTCAAGGAGAATGGAGTTTTCAGCTTGGCGCAATGGAGCAACGGCCCGACTGGAATCAATGCGATCCCTTTCGATGATGTTGTTTCTAATTTCTTCGAATGAGCTCACGACCCCTTGCTGATTCAATTCATCCAGCCTCCTATTCGCTCGAATGTCTGGGTCGGATGTGATGAAAAACTTCAGCTCGGCTTTCGGTAAAACCACCGTGCCAATATCACGGCCATCCATAACAACTCCGCCCATGCTCGCCATGCGTTGTTGCAATCGAACAAGTTTGTGACGCACCGACGGAATCGCTGCAATCAAACTCACTTTTCGGGCCACGTCCATCGATCGAATTTCTTTTTCGACGTTGATTCCTCCTAGATGGACTTCTGAAGCCTCACTGTGTGCATTGTATTTGAAGCTGATGAACATCCGATCCATGGATTGCTCGACGCGCGACTCATCAATTTCATTTCCTTGAATCAGCCGCTCTCGCATGCAAAAAAGCGTAGCAGCTCTGTACATCGCTCCTGTATCGACATAAACAAAATTCAATTCCTTCGCCAATGACTTGGCCATGGTACTTTTCCCTGCCGAGGAATGTCCGTCTATGGCTATGTTAATCCTGCTCGAGCTCATGATTCCGCAAGTTATAGCGATTGTATGAGTTATTGATGACTAAAAACACCGGGATTGAAAGCAATTCCGAAATGCGTTGAAGACCCCGCAAAATGGTAGGTATTGCGACTGATTCGGAATCTGAATCGTTGGGAAGCGAAGTTTAGGCCCAATGCCAGTCCGTTGGTCCCCAAACGCCCAGAAGCTTGCATCTCTTTCCGTCTTCGGTAATCAAATCCAGCGAGAATACTCAATGCTGGCCCGAGGCTGATGGAGGTCCCGATTCCCACGTGTCGCATGAGTTGATCTCCAAATTTGAAGGAGGAGTTTGGGAGGATTTCACCCGTCAAAGGATCCACGAGATCATCATAGGTGCCGGCAGGAGCGAGGTCCCAATTTTCAAGGTGACCGGCCCTCAGATAGAGTGTGAACGGTGCGTTTCGAAATCCTTTGGTGATTCCAAATTGTAAATCTTTCGGGAGTACACCACTTGGTTGATTGCCCTTCAAACCGAACTGATGTCCGAGGCTCGTAATGGCTGCTCCAATCGCCAGGCTTCGTTGAGGCCAAACCCCGTGAATGCTGAAGTCCATCCCGAGGAGACCAGCGACTTCACGGTCCAAGGAACGCATGCCAAAAAATCCTTGAGCGCCCAGGGTCCAGGTTGAATCAAGGCGATACGACCAACCTGAAAAGAGGATGGACTCGCTTCCGCTGAACGTACCCAGATCACTGCCATCGGCATCCATTTCTTGAAACTTCCCAAAGCTTTGAAATCGAGCGCCCACCTGTCCGTTGATTTGGCCTCCCGGTTTGAAAGCGTAGTTGACGGTTGTCAAGCTGATGCCGGCGAAATAATCCACGAAATCGATGGCCAAATTTCGTTCTGTAGCCGAATCAAGCAGGGCGACGTTATTGGATGCCGAATGCATGTCGGCCTGGAGGTCGGCGATGATCCGTCCACCCAATGCAGCAGCCCGGGCGTCCGCAGGAATTTCAAAAAGCAATGATTCAGAAACTTGAGCGCTGACTTGAGCATGCGAAAAACCCAATGCCAAAACAAGGCTGAGAAAACAGGGGAGAATGCGTCGGGATTCAGGCATCATGATTCAACAAACGTTACTGGGTCGCTTTTTCTTGTAGCAAAGCGCGTTCAACGACTTCACTGATGTGCTTGACAAAGGTAAAAGTCAGTCCTTTGATGTAACGCTCGTCGATTTCATCAATGTCCTGCCGATTTCGCTCGCACAAGATGATTTCCTTGATGCCTGCTCGTTTGGCGGCTAAAATCTTCTCCTTGATGCCTCCAACGGGCAACACTTGACCGCGCAATGTGATTTCACCCGTCATGGCGAGCGCTTTCCGCACCTTGCGGCCGGTAAAAGCGGATACCATCGCTGTGATCATGGTGATCCCTGCGCTGGGCCCATCTTTAGGGATCGCTCCCTGAGGAACGTGCAAATGGACATTGCGTTCATTGAGTTCAGCCGCATTGAGTCCGATGGACTCAGCATGCGACTTGATCCACTCCAGCGCAATGATGGCGCTTTCTTTCATGACATCTCCCAAGTTGCCCGTAAGGGTGAGCTTGCCTTTTCCAACGGTCAAAGATGTTTCAATGAACAAGATGTCGCCTCCGTTTGGCGTCCAGGCCAAACCTGTCACTACGCCGGCCACATCGTTTCCTTGGTATTGATCCTTGGCTCTTGAAGGACCCAAGATCTTCGGTAAGTCCTTGGACTTGACTTCCGCTTCGAAAACTTCATCCAATGCAATTTCCTTCGCCCGGTTGCGGATGATTTTGGCAATGCGTTTGTCCAATCCACGCACACCACTTTCATTGGTGTATTGCTCAACAATGGACTCCAAGGTGGCCACGGGGATTTTGATTTGCTCTCTGGTCAAACCGGTTTCCGAGATGTGCTTGGGGGCGAGGTGGCGTTTGCCAATTTGGACTTTTTCTTCCACTGTATACCCTGTGACCTCGATGATCTCCATTCGATCGCGCAAAGCGGGTTGGATGGAAGAGAGGTTGTTGCACGTGGCGATGAACATCACTCTACTGAGATCATAATCCAGGTCGAGGTAGTTGTCGTGGAAGGTGCTGTTTTGTTCCGGGTCGAGTACTTCAAGCATTGCGCTCGAAGGGTCTCCATGGTGGTCTCGTCCTAATTTGTCGATTTCATCCAAGACAAACAAGGGGTTGGATGTTCCGGCCTTTTTCAAATTCTGAAGGATGCGACCGGGCATCGCGCCGATGTACGTTTTGCGATGTCCTCTGATTTCAGCTTCATCCCTCAAACCACCTAAACTCATGCGGACATATTCCCGATTGAGGGCCTTGGCGACGCTTTTCCCAAGTGATGTTTTGCCGACTCCCGGAGGTCCATACAGACAGATGATGGGTGCCTTCAGATCTCCCTTGATCTTCAGTACAGCCAGGTGCTCAATGATGCGCTCCTTCACCTTGTCCAAGCCATAGTGGTCTTCGTCTAACGTGGATTGTGCATGGTGTAAATCAAAGTTGTCGACAGACGCTTTGTCCCAAGGTAGATCTAGCATCAAGTCAACGTAGTTGGCTTGGACACTGTATTCCGCTGATTGGGAGTTCATGCGCTCCAACTTCTGAATTTCCTTGGCAAAAGCATCTTTGGCATGATCTGGCCATTGCATGCTTTCCGCTCGCAACTTCCGTTCTGCGACCTCTTGGGCCTGCGGATTGTTGCCCAATTCTTCCTGAATCTGCTTCAGCTGCTGATTCAAAAAGTATTCCCGTTGCTGTTGGTCCAGTTCGCCTTTGACTTTGGTCTGAATATCTCGCTTTAAGGAGAGCATTTGCTTTTCCTTGTGCAGCAATTCCAAAACTCGGCTCGCCCGCGCTTTGATTCCAGGAACTTCCAACAACGCTTGTTTCTCCTCGACAGGAGCGTTCATGTTGGAGCCAATGAAATTGACCAAGAATGTCAGGCTCTCAATGCTCTTGATGGCAAAGCCTGCTTCTGAAGGGATGTTGGGGCTCAATTGGATGATCTCCAAGGCCAACTCCTTCAAGCTGTCCATCAGGGCCTTGTGTTCATCATCTTTCGGTGGAAGATTTTCGGCGTCGTATTCCAAAACGCTGGCCTTCATATAAGGCTCTTCCTGAACGATATGAGTCCACTTGAATCGCTTTTGGCCCTGGAGGATGACCGTGTTAGATCCGTCAGGCATGCGCAGCATTTTGATCACCTTCGCTACCGTTCCAACCTCATTGAGGTCCGTTCCTACTGGAATTTCAATGTCATCGTTTTTTTGACTCACCACTCCGATGCGTTGCTCGTTTTGGTGGGCCTTTTTGATGAGGCGAATGGATCGATCGCGGCCAACCGTGATAGGAATGACAACCCCAGGAAATAGAACCGTGTTGCGCAGAGAGAGCAGAGGCAAGACCTCTGGTACTTCTTCTTTTTGCATGGCCTCCTCATCTTCCGATGAAATCAGCGGGATGAACTCGTGGTCCTGGGAGTCAGACAAAATCCAGGTTTCTTCTTCTTGCGCGTCTTCAAACATCTTCTCTTCGTTTCTGTGCTCCACTCCGTTCAAACCCCGTGCCACAGGCATTTCAGACATTGTGTCAGGCGAACTTGTCACGATTGGCTCGACCGTTGGTTCATTGTCGTTTGAAATTCTCGTCTCCATTGATCTTCCTCCTCATCGCTCAATTGATGCCGTCTTCTTTCCATGACCTTCGACGCGGTTTCGATGAATCGGTCAAATCGATGTTCGGTCCAATGGCCATCGCCACCCCATGAAAATGGCGGGACATGTTGGGGTGGAAACGTACTGCCCACAATGACACTGCCCGGGCCGATTACCGTGCCGGTGTTGAACATGGTGTTGATGGCACATTTACTGTGGTCTCCCATGATGAGGCCGCAAAACTGAAGTTCCGTGTCTTGCATCGATGAGGTGACGGCGTCCCAAATTCGGACAGGGCTGTAGTTGTTTTTGAGGTTACTTGTGTTGGTGTCCGCTCCCAGATTACACCACTGTCCAATGACAGAATTCCCGACGAATCCATCGTGCCCTTTGTTGCTGTATCCTAAAAAGACACTGTTTGACACCTCGCCACCAATTCGGCAATGCGGACCAACAGTCGTCGGACCGTAAACGCGACTGCCCATTTTTATGATGCTCCCTTCATCCAATAAGAAGGGGCCGCGTATGTGGGAACCTTCTTGAACTTCAGCATCAGGCCCAATGAATATGGGGCCATGTTCGGTGTTCAAAGTGCTGGCTAGTATGCGCGCTCCTGGCGCCACGAATACCAGATTGGCATCGCCAATCACAATGGAGTGATCGCCATGAACAGCCGGGTCCCAAGCACGCGCATTCCAATGGGTTCGAATCAGCTCCGCTTGGGATTCGATCGCCCACCCGCATTTCAAAAAGAAATCCGTCGGATGGTCAATCAAAAACGCTTCGGTGAGATTGATCGGAGCCTGCTGCTCTGGTTGCATTTCACGGGGGCGGAAAAGTTCCGTTTTACCAGAGTACAAGGACTGACCGGGTTGCAATTTCAATAAAGCGATAGCAGCGTCTTCATTTGGAATCCAGCGGTCATTGATGGCGCCTTGACACCAGTATTGTTGAACATATGACAGGGGCAGGTGTTGTACTTGTTCCTGTGCTTTTTGCATGTAATAATTCCAGAGCTGCTCCAGTGTGAAAGCACCCCATCGCATCTTGCCATTTTGATGCGAGAAGCTGAAAGGATAGAGTTGTTTCCAATGCTCGTCAGAGAAAAAGGTACATTGCGTCATGGCATAAAAGTATGAAGCAATGGAGTGTTGATTTAAAATGAAGAACCCACAATTGTGATCGCATGAAAAACAGAGGAGCTGCACAACAATTTTCCATCAAAGATTTGGAGCACTTCGCGGGTGTGAAGGCGCATACCATTCGGATGTGGGAGCAGCGCTACGAACTCTTAGATCCACAGCGAACTTCGACCAATATTCGGCATTACACAGGCGAAGATTTGAAGAAGCTGCTGAACGTTCGGTTCCTTTTAGATCAAGGTTTGAAGATTTCGAAAATCGCCAAATTGAATCCTGAGGAGTTGATTGGGCAAGTGGATGATTTGCAAACTCGCCAAGGACTGAAGTCAACCATTTATCATTCGCTCAAAATGAGCATGATTCACTATGACGAGGCGTTGTACCGATCTGTCGTAGAGGCATATACGCTCGAGCATGGCTTGGATCGAACCTTCCTAGATGTCTTTTTACCTTTCCTATCGGAAATTGGAGTGCTTTGGTTGACCAATGCAATTTGTCCGGCGCAAGAGCACTTCATCAGCAACTTGATGCGTCAAACTTTGAATGCCGGAGTGCAATCGTTGCCAGCTGCTTCAGGTGAGGATGCTGACGTAGTGGTTTTGTATTTGCCTGAAAGAGAAATTCACGATATCTCATTGCTTTTTCTTCATTACTTGTGCTCGAAGCGCGGACTTCGCTCGATCTTTCTAGGGGCGAGTGTGCCATTTGAGGATCTAATCAACGTAGCGGCTCAATTTCCAGAGGCGCGTTTTGTGTCTTATTGTACCACACACCCGTCGCCTTCGAATGCGCAGGATTACGTTCAAAAAGTGCAGCGCCAGTTTGCCGGATCTGCGAATTCATTTTGTCTCGGTGGGAAAATGTTCGAAGGGATCGAATCGACACCAGTTGTGCAATTGGCTTCAGATGGGGGGGGGTTGGTGAGTTTGATAGTTTCTTAAGAGACTGGTTTTCAGCTATTAGGGCTTAATTGTTTAACCTTTAACAAAAAAAGTTCAACAATATCGTAGGTTCTGCGTGAGTTTTGTTTAATATTTGCCTCGCAACGTCAAACAAAAACACCATGAGCTCAATTGAATTCAATTCCCTCTTAATCGTAAATCGCGATTTCTTGAAAGGTTTCGCCCTTGGTTTCACACGTGACATGCAAGATGCCGAAGACCTGAT